>JACKQG010001678.1_pt1 | contig 30057 bp, 28 predicted proteins | sample 8237621 | NCBI WGS metagenome assembly JACKQG01 (sample SAMN15677084, study PRJNA649215) | marine metagenome | biome: marine; feature: Black Sea; material: saline water; isolation source: suspended particulate matter (SPM) from the Black Sea western gyre | collected 2013-06-09/2013-06-10 | depth... | reverse complement strand
TGAAAAAGTATGAAAAATTTGCATCTGTCATTGAGCCTGAGTTTAGTAAATCAGCCAATGAGTTAACTAAAAAGATTACATCTCATCCTCAATTTTCTCAATTAGATTCTGCACGTTTTGGACAATTATCTAAATTATTTAAGCGTGAGTTAGATATGTTTCGTGATGAGAATGTACCCCTCAATGCAGAGCTATCAACATTATCATCTCAATATGATCAAGTGGCAGGTGGACTTACCGCTAATATTGATGGGGAAGATTTACCCATGCCTATGGCAGGTACACGATTACTTTCTGCTAATCGAGAAGTGCGAAAAAACGCGTGGTTGGCCATGCAAGAATCTCGTTATGCGAAAAAAGAAGAATTTGACACCCTCTATTCAGATATGGTAAAACTTCGGAATCAAGTGGCGATAAATGCAGGCTATGATAACTTTAGAGATTATCAACATGATAACCTCCACCGATTTGATTATACCCCTGCCCACGCAGAGGCCTTTCATAATGCAGTGGAAACTTGCGTAAAACCATTGGCATTGTCAATCCATAAAAAGCATTGTGAAAAATTAGGTTTGGATTTTGAAGACTATCGCCCTTGGGATGGCTCTGGTGAACCTGAAGGTCAAACCCCTTTAAAACCATTTGATGGAGGAGAAGAGTTGACGGCAAAAGCCATTGATATTTTCTCCATATTAAAACCTGAATTTGGTGAAAATTTGAAGGCAATGGACAATAATAAATTATTTGATTTAGACTCTCGTAAAGGCAAGTCTCCCGGTGGATATAATTATCCTTTAGAGGTGACATGTATGCCATTTATTTTTATGAATGCAGCCGGTACACAACGAGATGTAACTACCATGATGCACGAGGGCGGACATGCAATGCATACCTTTTTATGCAATGAAGAGCCTTTGGTGCAATATCGGGAAACTCCATCAGAAATGGCGGAAACAGCCAGTATGAGTATGGAGTTAATGACCAGTCCCTATTGGGATAAATTTTACAATAAAGAAGATCATATTCGGGCACGACGAGAACATTTAGAGGGCATTATTACATTCTTCCCTTGGTGTGCTACGGTGGATGCTATGCAACATTGGGTCTATTTGAATCCTGAGCATACGGTCGCAGAACGAGACAGCCATTTTGTATCATTAACCAAACGATTTGGCACATGCGTAAATTGGGATGGCTATGAACATTATCAACGTAATGGATGGCAACGTCAAAGTCATATTTTTGGCGTTCCCTTTTACTATATTGAATATGGCATTGCCCAATTGGGTGCATTACAAGTGTATCGTAATTTTGTAAAAAATAATGAAGCTGGATTAAATGGCTATATTAAGGGTTTGAAAATGGGTAATTCAAAACCAATCCCAGAAGTATGGGAGAATATGGGTATTAAGTTTGACTTTTCTGCAGATACCATCAAAGAGCTCATGGATTTTGTGCAAGAAGAATTAGATAAATTGGATGTGGAGGTTTGTGTAGCGGGCTGATTTACCACGGTGGCACAGAGACACGGAGATTTAGTTTAGAAAGTACTTAAAGGCAGGAATTAGGTATTTGGATTTAGGGGTTAGGAAATAGGTTTCAGGTTTCAGTATGACCGTCTATGACATTTTTGTTTTTATCTACCTACTAAGCGTCTAATTTCTAACCTCTGTCACCTGATCCCTATTTTACCTTTGTTTTATTCTCAACCTCAGCCTTAAGCTTAACCCACTATCATGATTCAATACTCATATTTAGATACGCCTATTGGTGGATTCACCCTCTATGCCGTAGAAGATGGCGTGGTATATATATCATTGCCTGGGAGTAACCTAAATGTGGCTAAAGAGTGGTGTGAAAAGGTATTGGGCGAAAAGGAGTTGATAGAGTCTCACACGTGGTTGGTTCATGCTAAAAATGAATTGAATGAATATTTTTCAGGGCAACGACAGTCATTTGACTGTGAGCATTTATTGTTTACCTCCCCATTTAGAAAAAAGTCATTAGAAGCCGTATTGGAGATTCCATACGGTGAACGACGGTCTTATGCAGAAATTGCTAAAAGCGCTGGGAATGCCCGTGCTGTTCGTGCGGCTGGCTCTGCCAATGCTACCAATCCATTACCCATTTTAATTCCATGTCATCGGGTAATTTCCAGTGATGGCTCTTTGGGAGGTTATGGTGGGGGGCTTGAAATGAAGCAATGGTTATTAGATCATGAACAGACCTTTAGTATCTCATAATTAGGCTTCACTTTTTTATGAAAAAAGTTGTAGTTTTCTCTCGATAAAAATCCAATTATTCATATAAATATATAAAGGATAGAACAATGGCAGGATATGTTCTCCGAATTATACCATTCATTTTCATCAGCATTACGCTTCTTATGGCTGATCCTTTCAAACCCCTAGATACGGACTTTTTGAATTCAGAAACGCCAAAGAAAAAAACAGATAAGCCGGCAGAGAAGAATGGGAAAAAAGATAAGAGTAAGAAAAAAGCTTTTGATGAAATTATTAAGGATTATGAAAAAATTGAGGGTTTATTTACCTTTTATTGGAGCAAAGAAAAGAATAAGGTTTATCTCTCTATTCCCCCTGAGCAATTTGATAATATATATTTGGCCGGTCTTACCCGTCAATCCGGTGATGGATATCGGTATGATGGTGCCAGTATGATGGGTGAATATGCATTCTTTTTGAAACAAGTTGGAGAGAAAGTTCAATTAGTAGAAGAAAATGTAAAATTTAGAGCTGATAAGGACTCTCCTTCTGCCAAGGCATTGGATAATTTAATGTCAAATTCTATTTTAGCATCCAGCAAAATTGAAGGTGCCCCTGATGAAAAGACGGGGGCAGTATTGGTATCTGCTGAGAGTTTATTTTTACGTGATTTCGCAGGAACAGGTAATTCTAAACGGTCTAAGTTTAAATTAGACAAATCAAATTCATACTATGAGAGTATTCAGTCATTTCCGTTTAATGCTGAAATTGGCGTGGCTCTACATTTTACGGCAAGTAGTCCCAGATATACATTTACATTACCGGATTCAAAATCGGCAGTACATCGATACCACATGAGTTGGTCTGAGATTCCCAGTTCAAATTATAGTCCTCGATTGGCTGATGATCGGGTGGGACATTTTTTGACCATGCATCAAGACTATACTAATATTTATCAAGAGTCGCCGTATGTACGATATGTGAACCGATGGGATTTAGAAAAGGCTGACCCCACCGCAGAATTATCAAAACCCAAACAACCTATTGTATATTGGTTAGAAAATACAATTCCAGATGAATTTAGAGGTCCTATTCGAGAAGGAATTTTAGCATGGAATGAGGCTTTTGAGGCCATTGGTTTTAAGGATGCAGTGGTTGCGAAACAAATGCCTGACGATGCAACATGGAATCCAGCAGATGTACGATATTCGACGATTAGATGGATGATTCAACCCGGGTCTGCCTATGCGGTAGGGCCATCACGGGCGAATCCATACACGGGTGAATTATATGATGCAGATATTCGATTGAGTGCAGACTTTTTTAGATTCTATTATAATGACTTTTATGAATTTGTTCAACCCATTGTAGGCCATACATTTGAGGATGCCATTGATGCGGAAGATAATCATGACCATCATGAAAATGGTGAATGTAGTTATGCTCAACATTTATCACAGAATATTGCATTTTCATGGAATAGCCTTTTTGCCAAAGAAGATATTTCTGATGGTGATAAAAAATTGACGATGGAGCGCTTTGTACATGATGGTATTGTAGATTTGGTACTTCATGAAGTGGGACACACATTAGGTCTCCGCCATAATTTTAAGGCCAGTTCAGTTTATACAGTGGAACAGTTAAGTGACCCCTCATTTACAAAAGTACATGGGGTAACGGGGTCAGTAATGGACTATAATGCATCCAGTTTACTTGATGGTGGGCATACCTTTTTCCAAACACATCCTGGGCCTTATGATTATTGGGCCATTGAATATGCCTATGCTGAATTACCATTTCGTTCTGAGTTAACGGAGGCTGAATTTTTAGAAAATATTGCCCTTAAATCTTCTGACCCACATTTAGTATATGGCACTGATGAAGACACCTTTGGCTCATCCACGCGCAGCATTGACCCCTATGCAAGTTCACGTGATTTAAGTGCAGACCCTATTGAGTATTACACTAAACAGTTGGGTTTAGTTCATGGTTTTTGGGATGACCTTCTCTCAAAATTTGAGAAAGAGGGTGAGCGATACCCTCGAATCAGAAATACATTTTCACAAGGTTTATGGGAGTTCTACGGAGCGACCCGAAATGTATCAAAATTTATTGGGGGCATACAACATAGTCGTCACCATGTTGGTGAGATGGACAGAAATCCGTTTGTAGTTATTCCTGCAGATGACCAACGTCGGGCACTTCAATTTTTAGATGAACAGATTATGGGTGCAGATGTATTTAGTTTTGATGCTGATTTGTTAAACAAATTGGCGCCTGAACGTTTGGGTGATTTTCAAGGTTCTATTTGGGATATGAGTCGATTGGACTTCCCAATCCATAGTTATATTAAAAGTATTCAACGATTGGCAATTTATCGAATTTATCACCCCAATATAATTAATCGTGTGCAAGATAATGAACTCCGTTTTGATCGTGGTGAAGATGTATTTACATTGGAAGAACTATTTACATTATCTTCTAAAATGGTATGGCGAGAGTTATATGATGGCGGGGATGTGAATAGTTTCCGTCGAAATCTTCAGACGGAGCATGTAAAGGTACTTTCAGCAATCATGAAAAATGAGTCTGGGAAATTTCCCAATGATGCTATTGCATTGGCACGGAATGACATGAACATCCTCCATACGAAAATGAAGAAGGCATTAGATGATAATAAGGTGGATGAATATACTCATGCTCATTACCAAGATAATGCCAGTCGAATTCAATCGGTGTATAAAGCACGCACAATTTTAAACTAAGGAATATAATGATTATAACCACCACCCCTACAATCCAGGGAAAAGAGATTAAAGAATACAAAGGCATCGTTACTGGCGAAGCCATTTTGGGTGCAAATATATTTAAAGATGTTTTTGCAGTGTTTACTGATATTGTGGGTGGACGTTCAAAGGCTTATGAAAAAGAAATGGCAAATGCGCGATCTATTGCTCTGAATGAGTTAGAAGAAAATGCCATTAAAATGGGCGCTAACTCTGTAGTCGGTATAGATTTAGATTATGAAACAGTGGGCTCAAAAGGGAGTATGCTCATGGTTTCAGTGAGTGGAACGGCAGTGGTAATCTAATTTATTTGTACAAAATTGATTTGTAAAAAGGGCTCATTTGAGCCCTTTTTTAATTCATAATAATATTGACTACACCTACGATATCTAAAATATCAATTATGCCATCGCTATTTATATCCCCTAAAATAAGTTGGGTTTCAGTAGCATCCCAATTGCCCATTATCATATTAATCATAATAATGATATCCTGAATATTCACTACTTGATCATCGTTCACATCACCCGATAAAATGGGATTCCCAATACCCGTTGATGCCCACGCATTGGAAACTGTTTGATAATAATCCAGACGATTTGGATATAAATCATTACATGCTTGAAGCATTTTTTCTCGCCCAATCACAAAGTCATCTTCTTTATCCAAATAGAAAGAATTCCACGCAAACCAAATATTGCCAGCTACAATTCGAGATTGAATAATATCCTCTTCGAATGGTTCAACAATTATTTCATAATGTTCATCGCCTTGAATCACCAAATACATAATTTTATTGGGGATGCCCGAATTAGTATGCACACCACCAAAGTCATTGCTCCATACGGGATTGGGATTATAGTCCACAAAATAATAATGATTTACATGATCAGGCTGTTGGTGTGCTGGAGGGTGAATAAAACTACGCCCACCTTCTCCTGAAAGCCGTACATCTTCACCTTCAGTCCAATCGCCTCCATCTTGATAAACCGCTTCTACAAAATATCCCATCACATCAGAGATTGATTCGTTCAAAGCCCCTGCTTGATTTCGATAAATTAAACCAGAGGTATGAGCGGTAAAACCATGAGAAAATTCGTGGGTAACAATATCTTGGGCCGCACAGAATGGGCGATATCCATTTCCACCATATCCATAAGTGAGGATGTCTAATGCCGCATTATAAAAGGCATTTCGTTGGCTAATTGAGGATGTAGAAAAATAGTTGACTACAGAAATGGTTCGTTTTCCCGTTCCATTAATGCCGGCATAATTGTGGTAATCCCAAAAATAGTCTAATGTTTTTCGTTGATAGTCGTGGGCACTTACTCCAGATTCATGAGAATTTGTAATATTAACTGATTCAAAAACAGAGGATGTACTATTCACGTAAGATAAATCTTCATAAAATCCACCATAACTATTTAGGGTATAAATGGTTCCCAATTCGGGGTGACTTTCATCGACCATATTGAACATCCCTGTGGATAATTGTGAATCATCAATCTCGATCCACGGGTCATTACAGAAATTATTTCCAACACCTGGAAATTGCATATACCACTCACTAAAACAATTTCCATTACAGTCTTCTAACTCCCCGTCAGGGCAATCACCTTGCGATGCCGTTATGGTACATCCCCAGTAGTTTTGACCATCACAATCTCCATAATCAAAACAGTAGTCTTCACATACTAAATTTGGTGTAGCTAAGTTTCCAAATGGTGTAAATGATTCACCTTCATAAATTTGGAGTAAGTCAACGGGTTCATCTAATAAATTTATACCCGAACCGGTGGTGGGTCCTTCATCATAAGTGAGGGGAAATTGGTCGACAATTTCATTAGTATTTGCATCAACAAAATAACTCCACGATTGCTCAAATGAAATAGATTCAATTGAATAAACTAAATGTGGAGAGTCATTCTTTATATAAATGAGTAACTCTTTAAATTTAAGATATGATTTTTTAGAAAAGGGAACTTCATCCTTTAATATAGTGAGGGCATCCTTTTTTGAAAATGTAGGGATGGTTGAGAGATGGATGGGTTTTAGATTACTGGAAATAGAAGAGATTATCCCTTTATGATTAATATGTACACGGATGGTTTTCCCAAAAACGGGGATTCCATTTTCAGTTTGTTGAAATACTAAATGTTCAGAAGCACCAAATCCATCACTCTGTTTGAGTAAAGGGAATTCATGTGCCGAATAATGCCCTAAATCAGTTTTAATATCATTCAAATAGCCACGAACCGAAGTTTCTACATCATCTCTAATCTCATGCAGATTTCCAGATGAAAATATGAGTTGACCATTCTTATAGATGGTGTTATTTTGAATCCCAAAAAGAAATGTAGATAACAGTAATAGTAAATATATTCTCATTTGTTTTCCTTCAATATAAGCAGGCTTCAATGTTATTTCCATCGGGGTCTAAAATAAATGATGCATAATAAGTTTCCCCATAGATGGGTCGAGGTCCGGGCTCTCCATTATTCACGCCACCCAATTCTAGCGCTTTTTGATGAAATAATTTAATGGTCTTTTTATCTAATACCTTAAAAGCAATATGTACATTTGAATTAGATGGATGTATTTCATCTGCTTGTACAATTTCGAAAACGGGGTCCTGAACAGGTCCATATCCTCGAAACGGATCATCATCTTTTCCTAAAACAATTTTATATCCAATAGTTTGTAATAAAGAATCATAAAATACTTTACTTTTAGAAATATTTTTAACACGTAGCGTGATATGATCAATCATGATAAGGTGAATCTTTCTTCTAAAATTTCCATAGCTAAATTTACGTCTCCACGATTAATCCAATGAATATTAACACCTCGTTTTTCCATGCGGCGGAACCAAGTACTTTGTCGTTTTGCAAATTGGTGGATTGCAATATTAAGTAATTTGAATAAATCATCTTTGGTTATTTCATCATCTAAAAATTGTCGAATAAACTTATATTCTAATCCAAAATAGTTGAGCCGCTCCTTTGGTAGTCCATTTTTTAGAAGTTCCTTTACTTCTTCAATCATTCCATTATCTAATCGGTAATTTAATCGAGAAGTAATTCGCTCTCTAATAATTTCACGAGGATAGTGAACGCCAAGCACACATGTTTTGGAAAGGTCATCGGGAGCAGAATTTATTTCTGGATTCCCATTTCCCATAGCTAATTCGATTCCCCGAATAACTCTTCGTTTGGTATCGATATTCCAATTTTCAAAAAGTTTGGGATCCAGATTTCGTAATTTAGTTACCAATTCTTCCATGGATTTAGATTCTAAATTTTCTCGTAATTCTGTATTTGCATCAATGGGTTCAAACCGATAATTCAATAGTACAGAATCTAAATAGAGACCCGTACCTCCACATAGGATGGGCAGTTTTTTTCGTTCATGTATGGCTTTATATACAGTTTGAAATTCAGTTTGGAATCGACAAACATTATAGTCATCTGTGGGGTCGAGAATATCAATCAGGTGGTATGGAATTTGCTTTCCATTAAGGGAGTATTCCTCCAAATCTTTTCCCGTACCAATATCCATACCACGATAAATTTGCCGTGAATCAGCGGAGATAATTTCGCCATTAAGTTGATTTGCTAATTGTACCGCTAATCCTGTTTTACCTGTTGCGGTTGGTCCAAGTATAGAAATTAACTCAAGTGGTTGTTTTTTGTTGGATGCCATCGCTATAATTTGCAAAATATGTAGTTCATATCGTTCCAAATTTAATATTTATATATGGAGTTTTTATGGTAGAAGCCATTATTGCAATAATAAGTCTCATAATTGGTATGGGAATTGGGTGGGTAATCCGTTCAAAATCAGTTTCGGAGAGTAATCCTGAAAAAATTTCAACTTTAGAGGCCGAGTTAAAAACCACTCGAGAAGCTGAAGTTGTTTCTCGAACTAATCTTGAAAATCTTCAACAGAAATTTGAAGAAGAGAAAAAGCGTTTAGAAGAAATCCGCAAAGAAATGGAAAATTCATTTAAGGCCATGGCTGCTGATATTGCCAATAATAATTCGGAGACCTTTTTAAAACAGGCCAATGCACAATTTAAATCTTTAAAGGAAAGTTCAGAAAAAGATTTAGATGATAAGAAAAAAATGATTGATAAAAGTTTAACGGGAATGAATGAGAAATTAGAGTCCCTTCACAAGCAATCAACCGAGTTAAAGAGCAGTATTGATACCAGTCAAAAGACTACTGAAGTGCTCAGTGAAAATACGGCACGGCTTCGGGAAATTCTATCATCCTCTCAAAAACGAGGGCAGTGGGGTGAGCGTATGGTTGAGGATATTCTACAATTTGTAGGTTTGATGGAAAATGTAAATTATACCAAACAAAGCCAAGTGGAGTCTGGTCAACGACCTGATTTTACATTTATTCTTCCTCAAGAAAAGCGACTAAATATGGATGTAAAATTTCCATTAGCACATTATGAAAGTTATTTAGTTGCAGAAAGTGAAGAGGCACAAAGTAGCGAGAGAATCCAATTTCTTAAAGATGTGAAAAATCATATTAAGTCTGTATCAGGTAGAGAATATATAAATCCAGCAGAAGGAACGTTAGACTATGTAATGTTATTTATTCCCAATGAATCTATTTATGGATTTATTAATCGCGAAGATACTGAGTTGGTGGATTATGCATTGAAGAATCATGTATTGTTATGTTCACCATTGACCCTTTATGCGGTACTATCATTAATTCATCAAGCGGCCAGAAATTTCACCATGAATGAGCGAGCCTCAGAAGTAATGGGGTTAGTTGATCAGTTTCGTATTCAATGGAAAAAGTATGTGGAGCAAATGGACAAATTGGGCCGCCGCATAGATGGACTTTCAAGTGATTTCCAAGTATTGGTGAATACTCGAACTCGTGGACTTGAAAAGCCATTAGATAAAATTGAAAATATTTCTCTCTCAACTTCTGATGATAAGCCTGAGTTATTAGAATAGATTTTGTCCACTCAAATAGAAAGCTATCTTAATAAACGAGGAGTAAAGGGTCCGTGGGAACTTTTACCCATTCCCTCGCAACGATTCCAGCATATTGTGATAATTCCTGCTTATGCTGAGTTAGAGTATATTGGTCAAACATTGGACAGCCTTTCTCAATGTGAGGTCGATTCATTTAATAGTACAATGGTTATCGTGGTGGTAAATAATGAAGTGGGAGCCTCACCAAATATTATTGATAACAATCAGCAAACAATATTAAACCTAAAAAAACGGAGTGATCCATTTTATGTAGCCCTAATTGATGCTTCATCAGATGGAATGAGTGTTCCCAAGAAGCATGCGGGTGTGGGAATGGCTCGAAAAATTGGAATGGATTTGGCTTTAAAGTATTCTTATCCGGATTCGTTACTATTTTGCTTGGATGCAGATTCATTGGTATCACCAAAATATTTTAGAGAGATACAATCTCACTTTAACTCGACGCATTCCGTGGCAGCGGTGGTTGGGTTTTCCCATATCAAAAATGAGCATCCAGACTTAGAAATGGCTATCCGCAAGTATGAAAATTTCTTAAAAAATACGGCTGCCAAATTAGAAAATGCTGGATCACCATTTGGATATGTGTCAATGGGATCAACCATAATTTGCAGGGCTGACGCATACGCATCTATTGGGGGGATGCCTCGACGAAAAGCCACAGAAGATTTTTATTTTCTACAAGCGTTTGCAAAATTTAGGAGCGTTGATCAAATTAAATCTACATTGGTTTTTCCATCATCACGAGAGTCAGAGCGTGTATATTTAGGAACTGGATTTAGAATGTTGCAGGCAAAACAGGGTGAAAATTTAGAAAATTTAGCCTATCCCAATGAAGCATTTCAAACGTTGAAGGAGTGGCTATTTATTGCAATGGATGGATATACAGCTCATATAGAGCAAATATTAGAAAAAGTTCAGCGTTTATGTCCTATCCTATACGATTATTTAATGGAAGAAAATATTAAAGATATTTGGGACCCACTTCGAGAATCATCTCCCACAGAAATTCATTTCCAAAAACAATTTCACAGATGGTTTGATGCGCTAAAAACACATCGACTATTAAATCGATATTTAACTATCAGTTCAGTGCTTTGAAATAAAGATGAATTCTCTGTAACCTTACATCCTGTTCAAACAAAGTAAAATAATGGTGACAAAACCGACAAAAATTAATTATCTAAATGGAATACGACTACATCGTGCAATTGTTGCAGGGATTCGTAAAGTGGTATCTCATCAAGATTATCTAAATAAAATCAATGTTTTTCCCGTACCTGATGGAGATACGGGTACCAATATGGCTTTTACCCTTACATCCATTTTGGATGCATCATATAATAGAGTTAATTCACGTGTAGATGACATGTTAGCCATGGTTGCGGATGCGGCATTAGATGGAGCACGAGGAAACTCAGGAGCGATTTTAGCCCAATTTTTTCAAGGATTAAGTGATGGCTCCAATGGAGTATCGCAATTTGATCCTAAATCATTTTCAAATGCAATTCAAATGGGATCAGAATATGCAAGGGATGCCTTATCTGAACCGGTAGAAGGTACAATCCTTACGGTTATTACTGACTTTTCAAACAAGTTGAAAGAGTTGATTGAAGCAGGTGTTGAAGATTTTGAGCAGATTTTAGCCAAGGGAGTAGAAGAGGCTGAACGCTCGCTGAAAAATACACCGAATTTGATGGCAGTATTAAAGAAGGCTGGAGTTGTTGATGCTGGTGCCCAAGGATTTGTTGATTTTTTAGAGGGGATTCATGATTTTATTCGGAATGGTTCATTAAGGGAGTTTGAAAACGACCTTCCTGAATTATCAGTGGTTGAATCTGAAAATATTGCCCATGATATGACGGATAAAACATGGCAATTTTGTACAGAATGTTTAATTAAAGGCGAAGCCATTAATCATAAAGAATTACGAAAATCTTTAATGGATGAAGGTGGAAGTATGGTCCTTGCTGGCTCAAAAGTAAAAGCTAAAGTGCATATTCACACAAATAATCCAGCAAAAATATTTTCTATATGTGAAGAATATGGACTTGTGTCTGGCCAAAAAGCAGATGATATGTTTCAACAGCAAGAATCTGCACAGAATGAAAAAATGGGTGAAATTGCAATTGTTACGGATTCTGGGGCAGATTTTAATACGGATGAATTTGATGTACATGTTGTTCCGGTAAGATATAGTTTTGGAGAGAAAGGCTATATTGATAAAGTGTCACAAACGATTCCAGAATTTTATAAGGAGTTAGCCACAAATCCAGTTCATCCTCAAACTTCACAACCCGTACCTGGAGATTTTAGACGTCAATATCAGTTTTTAACGACTCATTATAAATCCATAATTTCAATACATATCCCTAATTCAGTAAGCGGAACGATGCAATCTGCTCAAACGGCAATAAAACGGCTTCCCGGTTCTAGCGTAACGGTTCTGGATTCACTAAATATTTCTGTTGGACAAGGTCTAATCGTTGCCCATGCAGCACGAATGGTAAAAGCCGGTAAAAGTCATGATGAAATTGTTGAAGGGGTAAATCATGCCCGAGACAATACCAAAGTGTATTGCTGTGTTAAAGATTTATCGTATAGTGTGCGTGGAGGTCGAGTGCCAAATTCAATCAAGGTTATTGCAGATTTATTACATATACGTCCAGTTCTGACTACCAGTAAAAATGGAAAATTAGAGAAGGCTGGCGCAGTACTTGGAAAAAATAATTTAGGTAAAAAAATGGTGAAGTATATGAATAAAAATCATGATAGTACCAAGCCATATCGTATTTCAGTTGGGCACTGTAATTGTCCTGAAGAAGGTCAGGCATTAATTGATGGGTTAAACAATACATTTAGTAACTTGACATCTATTGAACTTCTTGAAGTTGGAGGTGCATTAGGGGTTCATACTGGACCGGGTTCATTGGTCGTTGGCATCCAAGAGGAAATTAAAATAAAATAATGGGCTTAGAACAAATTTTAAGAATCGTTTTCAGTTATTTAATTGGTTCAATTTCGGGCAGCATGTTGATGGGGAAAATCCGCGGGGTTGACATCCGAACTATGGGCAGTGGAAATGCCGGTGGAACCAATGCTTTCAGAACTCAAGGTACCGTTTTTGCGTTAAGTGTGGTCGTAGTTGATATTGCAAAAGGATATTTAGCAACCTATTATGTTAGCGGTGATTTTGGGCAGGGTAGTTTACTTGGAGTACTCTGCGGAATTGCAGCCGTTTTGGGCCATGTGTATCCTGTGTATTATAATTTTAAGGGTGGTAAAGGTGCGGGAACATTAGTAGGTATCTTAATCGGATTATATCCGTTTGGCCTTCTAATATCGTTTTCAATTTGGGTGCTTATTCTGATTTTAACAGGTTATGTAGGATTGAGCACCATGTTAGCTGGTATTAGTTTCCCTATGGTTATATATTATGAAAGTTTCATGGGAGGTCTGAATTCAACCATTGGCTCATTCAGTATTATTATGGCATTATTTTTAGTATTTACACACAGAAGCAATATTGTGAGGATGCTACAAGGGAATGAAAATAGATTTGAAAAGGTAATGATTTTCCGAAAAAAAACTTAGTTCGAATCGCTCCAATGACTGCGTGAATCTCCCGATGGATTGAAGCCCACATCAAATCCAATATAACCAAATCCAGACATGAATAGACGAAGTCCAAATCCATAGCCATATATACTATTCTCTAATTTAAATGGACTATTCAATGTTGTTCCCATACCATGATCAACAAAAAATACGCCATCTAGCCCCATCTCCATTCCGCCCCGATCAACTCGAGGTAAAATTGTAAACTGAGTTTGAATAGATTGGTAAATGAGTTGATCTACTTCAATATATTTTTCAAACTTTCCATTTTCATTGGGTGTTGGTGAATATCCCCGAACGTAGTCTTCACCGCCTAAATACTCTTTTTGATAATAAGGTAAATCTCCATCTGTAAATTGGAATAGTGATTTCAACGTATATGAGAATACGGGGTCAATTTTAATTATTTTGGGAAGAATATAAATTTGGGTAAAAAGTTCAATATAATGAATGGTGGGTGAAGATTGTAATCCCCAATTTGATGAAAAATCAATGCCCGATAAATTTCCCATAGTGGGGTCAATTTTAACATCCCGAGAATCGAATGTATAACTCATTTGAGATTCAATATGATTAAATTGGTATGAAGACATTGTTTTATCAGAGATTGCTTCGATGGTTCGCTGAACATATCCCATACCACCTGAAAAATTATGAAATTTATTCCACTGAAATCCTGAACCGATGTAGAGAGCTTTTTCATAATTTAGGGAGTCATAAACATGGTGCTCAGAATTTATGTTTAATAAATCAATGGTTAGGCCAATATGGTCTCCCCAAATCCATGGATTACTATAGCGAAGAAAATATACAGGGTCTTCACCGAACATGGCACCTCCAACAATAGATTCATTTCGTCCTCTAAAATTATCGGTCTTTATACCTAATCCATAGGACCACCCCTTGGCTTCATTATAGTCCATAAGTGGGATGGGATAATATGGCGGTGATTCATTTACAAAAATGGTATAAGTTGAATCTTGAGGGTAAATTTCTACCGTTGAGAAAATATTTAGATTATAAATTCGATTCCGGTCTTGCTGTGAAAGTAGTGTATCAAATTTTCCAGGGATTGGATGAAACACCTCCCGCAAGATTATTGAATTGTCAGTGTGATTATTACCAATGATTTTTACATTATTGACAGTTTGAGCCGTGACGATTATAGTGAAACATAAAAAAGTGGATATAAAAAAAGAACCCTGCCGAAACAGGGTTCTCAAATTCGAATATAAATTGAATTTATTTACGGCCACGTGCCATTTTAGCACGAGATACATCACCGTCTTTATCGATGAAGTATAACCAACCAGATTCGCGAGATACACCCGCATTTGCAACTACTTCAGCACTGCCACCTTTACTGGCACCACGCGCCATTTTTGAACGTGAAACGTTTCCATTTTTGTCCAAGTAGTATAAAAATCCGCTTTCTTTTTTAACACCAGTTGTTTTTACTTTTTCAGCCATGAGTCTTCTCCTTGTTGTTTTGTCGTAATGTTTGTTATTCAAATAACAACTAATTCTAGGGATTTCTCCTCTATTAAGTCAAGTAAAATCCTTAATTTCTGCTGTTTTTATACTCATTTGACTCAATTTTATCTAAAATATTAGCATTGGAGATTGAATTTTAGATGAGAAATAGAGTTTTTTTGGTATAATTATTTATGACTATTCAGTTTTTAAGTCAAATTAGCGTTGGATATTGAATTCGGTCTAGGAAATAGATTGGGGGGAAATAAGGAAGTATGACCACTGAACTGCATCAATTCCTGTGGCCTTCAGGAAAATTTTCTCATCGTTAATTATTTTTAACTCATCTACGGAATTAGATGCGAAAAAATCAATTACAAGTGGTGTGGGTATTTGTGGAAAAAGTTCTCTCGAATCCAGATCGTTTCCATTTTCATCTTTATTGAATTGATGAATTGCCCAGGTTTTTTCTCCATTAAGCAATGTGATTAATTCTGAATTATTATCCACGGCGATTTTTTTCAAAGGAAGACATTACCGTTTTAAATTGTTCCAGATTATCACATTGAAAAAAATTAGATAATATTTTATTTTCCTTGAGGGTGATTTCTTTCGCGAATCCATAATGATGTCCAGGATAAATTAGTGTATCTTCTGATAAAGTGAGTAGTCGTGAATAAACGCTATGATACAAATCATCAATATTACTGTTTGCAGAAATTGTACGTCCAGTTCTACCCACAAACATGGTATCTCCTGTAAAAAGACTTTTAGATTTCATATTCCAAATACAAATACTGTCAGCGTAATGGCCAGGAGTATGAATGGTGGTAAGCATGGCTTTTCCCAATGATATATTTTCATGATGGTTAACAGGTTGATAGCTTCCACCCATTTCTTTGAGTGGTTGTGGATGGCCAATAATTTTTATGAGGGGGTAGTAATATAAGAAATCTTGTAAATATTGGATGTGATCATGGTGGGTATGGGTAATAATAATTTTTCGAAGTTTGAGATTGTGGGATTCAATAGTTTCTAAAATTGGTGAAATCTCAACAGCAGGATCAATAATTGCAGCTTCTCGGGTATCATTACACCAAATTAAATAACTGAAATTTTTATCAAATCCTCCTAGGAATGATTTAACTCGCATTGTACCTAAAATATTCAGCAAAAAATTGTTCTAATTTTATCAATTCTTTAATTTTAGTTATAAGTCCGCCATTGTTGGAAATTTCTTTATGTTCATAAATATATGAAATGAGCAATTTATTATTGGGGATATTTTCTCCCAATTTTATTGATTCTGTATATGGAACCATCGAATCATTTGCTCCATGCATAATGAATATTTTCATTGATATTTTTTCACAGAATGAACTGGGTGAAACTTGGTCTAAAGAATCTTTTTGAGATTTAATAATTTGATGTGAAATTTTTTCAATTTGGGGATTAGATGCCCCAGTTAAAACGGCTTCTACAAAAATTAAATCATGTTCGTTCAGCTCTGTCTTGAGCTTTTCTACTTCATCTAATTTATCAGCCACACGTGCAGCCAATACAGTTTGTATTGCAGTGGTGTCAAATCCAGCATCCACATTTTTAATAAAATTATGAAAGAGAACGGTTAGGCCCCAATCATTAGGTGGGATGTGTGCAATTTTCCCATTATGTTTGATTTCACCAGACAGTAAAAAATTAAGTCCAGATTCAAAATTAAAACATGATCCATACATTAACATAGAGCGTGGGGGATTAGATTTTATTTTTTCATCCAAGGTTGCTTTTAATAAAAGTGAACCGCCGAAACTGATTCCAATAATTGCCACATTTGTTTTATCCACATCGTCTCTGTTGATAATTTCTTCATAGGCTTTTGCAAACCAATTTATATTTTCGGATGTTATGCTTAATGCTTTTAAAGGTGGAATACGTGGAATGAAAACATTATATCCCAAATTCATAATTGTGGTAGCTAAACCAATCATTCCAGGGTGTTCTTCTGCAAAAGGAGATGCCCCTGGGAAAAGAATGAATGTAGTTTTTTGTGCTTTTTTAGGTTTAAAAATTCGAAGGGGTGTGGATTTATCATCCACGCCCAAATATGATTCATCAACAAATTGTCCTGCTGAAGTACCATCTTTATTTTTGATGATTCCGAATATGTATTTTAGAGATTGCTTATGGCTATGTGCCCATTTTAGCATGTGGTATTAGTCCATTTTTTTAGCAACTAGGATGTATAATATTGAACCAGTTACAAATGCCACAATCCCTTTGGTTGGACTTGGCTCAGGGAAGAGTACCCCTGAATCTTGTAACCATGATAAAATGGCAAACATGATGCCAAATCCAGATAATAATAACCAGAGTTCTTTATGAAAATTCATTTTATTCCTTCAAGTAAAAATTGGGTAAAAATTAAGTGGAAAATTTACAGTTTAATAAAGGAATTTACGACAGATTCATTCCCTGCAACTAATCCGGGGGTGATTAACGTTTTGGGATTATTATATGTAATTTCTTTTCCTTCAACCGTAAGTAATTTTCCGCCCGCTTCATTAATGAGGCAATGTCCAGCACAAATGTCCCATTCATTTTTAGGTTTGAGTGATGCCACCATATCAGTTTGGTTTGCAGCCACCATTGCCAGTTTTAGTGCAATACTGCCAATTGGAATGAGCTTTTTGAAACGAGGGATATATGGCTCCCATAAACCTTGCCGTGTTTCTGATCGACTGTTAAGCATGGAAATTTGAGAAAATTCTGTTTTATCATTAATGGTAGATTGCTTTCCGTTAAACAAAATACCTCCACCTAAAGTTGCCGTATATGTATCTTTATTTATGGGATTATGAATGACACCAAGAATAGGGATACCATTTTCTACAAGTCCAATACTCACAACAAAATTTGGAATTCCTTCTACAAATTCTTTGGTGCCATCAATGGGGTCAACCACCCATACTCTTTTTTTAGTTAATCTATCAGGAGTATCACGCGTTTCTTCTGACAGCCAGCCATAATCGGGAAATTCAGAAGTTAATATTTTTTTAAGTATGTCATCAGCCGCAATATCCGCCTCAGTTACAGGATTGCCTTTTCCCTTCATTTTTACTTCATATTCACTATGAAAGAAAGAGTAAATTTTATTGCCCGCTTCGTGGGCAGCAGTAGTTGCAGTTAGTAAGATTTTGTTCATTTATTTATTTAGTTAGATACCTGAAAGTTATTAATTTGTTAAGCTATCAAAGAACACTTTTAAAATGGAAGAATATGGGGCAGAATAAAGGAACTCACTCTTATGCAGAAGACTCTCGAAATGAATCTATATTAATTTATGTAGATGGCCAAATTGTACCTCGTTCAGAAGCGAAGGTGTCTGTTTTTGACAGTGGATTTCTCTTGGGTGATGGCGTGTGGGAAGGCATCCGTTTACATAATGGAAATCTTTGTTTTCAAGATGAACATATTAATCGATTATTTGAAGGTGCTAAAACCTTACAAATTGATATAGGAAAATCTCCATCAGAGTTGGTGGATATTGTTCACCAAACTTTAAAAGCCAATGGAATGAAATCTGATGTACATATTCGACTTATTGTATCTCGCGGATTAAAACGAACTCCTTATCAACACCCCAATGCCAATGTGGGTGGCCCCACTATTGTTATAATTCCTGAATATAAAAAAGCTGATTTGAGTATGATTGAAAAGGGAATCCGATTATGTTCTGTTGATACTATTCGCGGACCTCAAAATGTGCAAGACCCTCGTTTAAACACATTGAGTAAACTTAATTGTATTGCCGCCTGTATCGAGGCGGACGCGAAAGGCTACGATGAAGGTCTTATGTTAGACATTAATGGACATGTATCCACCTGTAATTCTACCAATTTCTTTATTGTGAGAAGTGGGGAGGTGTGGACTTCAACTGGAGAATATTGTCTTCCTGGAGTGACTCGTGGGAATATTATAAAATTATGTGGGGAGAACAACATCCCTATTTTTGAAAAGAATTTTACTATTGAAGATGTTCATTCTGCAGATGAGGTATTTGTCACAGGCACATTTGCTGGGGTGATTCCTGCTACGGAAGTAGATAAAAATATTATTAACAATGGTGAGCGAGGTGAATTAACAGCTCAATTATATAATCTTTATAAACAAAAAATTCAGGATTTATATGGCTGAACCAATTAGAATTACTATGTGGTCAGGGCCACGAAATATATCCACTGCCATGATGCGGTCGTTCGAAAATCGCCCAGATACGGTGGTGGAAGATGAACCCTTTTATGCACATTATTTGGTTAAAACCGGTGTTGACCATCCATGTAGAATTGAGACAATTGAATCACAAGAAAATGATTGGGGAAAAGTTTCTCAACGATTAGTGAGTGAAATTCCAAATGGGAAAACTGTTTGGTATCAAAAGCATATGGGGCAGCATAATCTTTCAGGATGTGATTTGGAATGGACAAAAAAGATGGTTAACTGTTTTCTCATCCGAGACCCTAAAGAGGTGATTGTATCGTTTAGTAAGAAATTTAAATTAACATCATCAACGCAATTGGGATTTACTCAGCAGTTAGATTTGTTTGAAAAATTAAAGAATGAAACTGGAAAAATTCCCCTCGTTATTGATGCTAAAGACATATTGAAGAATCCCCGTGCAATACTTTCAAAAATGTGTGAGAATATTGGCATTCCTTTTATGGATGAAATGTTAGCATGGCCCTCAGGCCCTCGAAAAACTGATGGTGTATGGGCGAAACATTGGTATCAAAATGTAGAAGCATCCACAGGATTTAATCCATATACAAAAATAGAGAATGAGCCTATAGATCAATATGATGAAATTCTGAATGAATGTATGGATGCATACAATTCATTAAAGCAATATTCCATTAAACATTGATTGGATGATGTTTTTTTATCAGCTTAATTTTACCCCTTAGCAATTACATCCATTTAGGCTAGATGGATTTATTTAACAATCTTATTTAGGAATTCTTTTGGGCCAAACTCATTTAGATTCATTAGAAGCTGAAAGCATCCACATAATGCGGGAGGTTGTGGCCACCGCTGATAATCCGGTGATGTTGTATTCGGTAGGCAAAGATTCTGCTGTTATGCTACATCTTGCAATGAAAGCGTTTCACCCGAATAAGATTCCATTCCCTCTCATGCATGTTGACACCACATGGAAGTTTAAGGAAATGATTGCATTTCGAGATGAGATAATTTCTGACTTTGGACTAAAATTAATTGTTCACATTAATGAGGATGGTGTGGATAAAGGTGTAGGTCCATTTTCACATGGGCCCTCTGTTCACACTGAAATAATGAAAACGCAGGCACTAAAACAAGCGTTAGATAAATATTCATTTGATGTGGCTTTTGGTGGTGCTCGGAGGGATGAAGAAAAATCTCGTGCCAAAGAAAGAATTTTTTCATTTAGAACTGATAAGCATCAATGGGATCCTAAAAATCAACGTCCAGAATTATGGAATATTTATAATACCAAAAAACATAAGGGTGAAAGCATTCGCGTATTTCCCTTATCAAATTGGACAGAACTTGATGTATGGCAATATATTTATAAAGAATCTATCCCCATTGTGCCATTATATTTGTCTGAAAAGCGACCGGTGGTGGAAAGAGATGGTGTTTTGATTTTAGTGGATGATGATAGATTACCCCTAAATGAGGGTGAAATTCCCATAATGAAGGAAGTTCGATTTCGAACATTGGGATGTTATCCATTAACGGGTGCAGTTGAATCCACTGCGAAAACACTCCCTGATATTATTCAAGAGATGTTAGTTTCAATCACGTCTGAACGTGAAGGTCGAATAATCGATTTTGATAATTCAGAATCCATGGAAAAGAAGAAACAAGGTGGATATTTTTAATGTCTGTTGATGTAGAGCAATATTTAGTAGAACAGGAAAACAAACAGTTATTAAGATTCATTACTTGTGGCTCTGTGGACGATGGTAAGTCTACACTTATTGGAAGGCTACTTTACGAGAGCCAATTAATTTTTGATGATCAATTAGCGGATTTAAAATCCACCTCAAAAAAAGTTGGCACGCAAGGTGATGACATAGATTTTGCATTACTTGTTGATGGCCTTGCGGCAGAAATGGAACAGGGCATTACCATTGATGTGGCCTATCGATTTTTCTCTACAGATAAACGAAAATTTATTGTGGCCGATACGCCCGGCCATGAGCAGTACACACGTAACATGGCTACTGGCGCCTCAACTGCTGATGTGGCAATACTATTAGTGGATGCAAGAGCAGGGTTACTTCCCCAAACCTGTCGCCACTCTTACATTGTAAATATGTTAGGTGTGAAAAACATTTGCCTCGCCATAAATAAAATGGATTTAGTAGATTATTCTGAGGCGGTTTATGATAGAATTGTAAAAGAGTATTCAGAATTTTCAGCCGATTTAAATTTTGAGAAAATAGTTCCAATTCCCCTTTCTGCATTAAAGGGAGATAATATGGTAGCGCATAGCTCGAATACGGAATGGTATAAGGGTGAGAGCCTAATTCAATATTTAGAAAATGTGAATTTTGATGATGTAAAAGAGCATCAATCTTTTACGCTTCCAGTTCAATGGGTAAATAGATTAAGCCATGATTTTAGAGGATTTTGCGGTCGAGTTGCTGAAGGCAGTATTGCTCAAGGTGATGAAGTTATTCTTAAGCCCTCAAATAAGCGTTCTAAAATCAAAAAAATATTAGTGGCCAACGAAGCATCCCAGCAATGTTCAACGGGACAATCGGTGACAATCGAATTAACGGATGAAATTGATATTTCACGTGGTGATATTATTTGTCATAAAGATTCTTCTTGTGAAGCTGTGGGTCAGTTTCAGGGGAAACTTCTATGGATGGACGAAGACAGAATGGTGCCGGGTCGGCCCTATATTTTTAAATTTGGAGTAGCCGAATCGAATGGTTCTGTCAGTAAACTCCGACATAGAATTAACATCAATACATTTGCCGATGAAGCATCACAAGATTTAAAGTTGAATGAAATTGGTATTGTGAATGTGGCCTTAGATAAACAAATTGTCATGGAGCCATATACTCAATCCAAGCCATTGGGTTCATTTATTGTAATCGATAAAATGACCAATAATACGGTTGGCATGGGATTGGTAAATTTTGCCCTCAGAAGAAGCGATAATGTTTATTGGCATAATATGGAAATCAACCGTGATTCTCGCTCGGAGTCGAAAAATCAAAAACCAGTTGTGCTTTGGTTTACGGGGCTTTCAGGTTCAGGCAAGTCAACTATTGCCAATATTGTAGAGAAGAAACTCTATAATTTAGGTAAGCATACAATGTTGTTAGATGGTGATAATGTCCGCCATGGATTAAATAAAGATTTGGGATTCACTGATGTTGACAGAGTTGAAAATATCCGAAGAATTGCAAATGTATCGAAGTTAATGTTGGATGCAGGCTTAATTACCATTGTCAGTTTTATTGCTCCATTTAGGGCAGAACGAGATTTAGCAAAAGATTTAATGGGCGAAGATATTTTAGAAGTCTTTATTGATGTGCCAATTGAGGTTGCTGAATCACGAGATCCAAAAGGTTTGTATAAGAAAGCAAGAAGTGGAGCATTAAAGAACTTCACCGGAATTGATTCTCCTTATGAAAAACCTGAAAATCCAGACATCCATATTGAATCAGATAAAACATCGGCTGAGGATGCAGCAGACGTAATTATTAAATTACTTCTTGAAAAAGAAGCAATTTAATAATTTATTATTGGGATTCCCTTGCGATTAAACGCATTCCATCTAAGGTTAGATGGGGCGCCAATTGGTGTGGTCGCTCTAATTGAGGTGATATTAAACGACTAAATCCGCCAGTTAATATTATATTTATCTTATCCCAATGCCTTTCAGCTTGAATACGATTTAACATTCCATTTATAGCGTCAATCCCTCCAAACATTATTCCAGATTGAAGATTCGTTTTCGTATTTCGTCCAACAACCATTTTAGGAAATTGAAATGCGGCAGACTTAAGGAGAGCTGTTTTTTTGATGAGGTGATGTGCAGATATATCAATTCCTGGAGCAATAGCGCCACCAATGAATGCACCATTCTCATCGATAACATCATACGTTGTGGCAGAACCAAAATCAACCACTACTGCCGGAGAACCAAATAGATATTTGGCTGCAAAAGAGTTACAAATTCTGTCAGCTCCAACCTCATGAGGTAGCTCCACATCTAAGTCTAAGTTACAGTTTTGCCAATCGATTACGAATGGAGTAATCTTTGTAAGTTCGTTCAGTTTATTGATGTATTCTTGGGTAAGTTTTGGCACAACGGAGCTAATAATTATTTTTGAAAGGGTACTAAATTCAATATGAGATAGACATCCTTTTATGCCTTGAAGAGATTCATTTCGTTGCTCATTAAAATATTTTTCACCATCCCAAATTGCAGTGACCACATTGGTATTGCCAATATCAATACAAAGAATCATGAGAGTTCTATGATTCCACTTGAGAATTTTTGGACGCTCCCATTAATATTTAGACTTGCTTGCCCCATATTATCAATTTCTAAAAAAGTCCCTTGAATAGTATCATTTCCATGATGAAATTTTACATCAGAGTTAAGATGAATACAATGAGAATTCCATGCATTAATCCACTCTGAATCTTTATTATTATACATAGATTCAAAGGCGTTTAAGATAAATGCCAGAAGGGGCTCTCGTTGAATAGGAGATTCTTTTTCACATCGCAAAGTGGAAGAAAATGGTGAAATTTCTGGGGGAAGTTCTTGTTCATTCACATTTAGTCCAACTCCCATTACTACATAAATTTCATTGTCAATGAGTTTAGATTCGGCAAGAATACCACCAACTTTTTTATTATTTAAAATGATGTCATTGGGCCATTTTAATTTACAATCTAATTGAGCAAATTGCGAGATACCTTCAACGACTGCTACGCCAGTGAGAAGCGATAGTAATCCAATTTTCTCCAAAGGTAATTTGGGTTTAATTAAAAATGAGAAAGTTAGACTTGAGCCAGGTTCAGATAACCATCGATTTCCTCTTCTGCCACGACCATTCTTTTGATGGTCAGTGATGACCAAAAAACCTTCATCAATATCATCTGCCAAAGCATCCCAAACATCTTCATTTGTTGAATCAGTAAATGTGAAATATTCTATTTCATGTCCGAAAATTTTGGTAGTGAGGTTGGTTTGTATGAGGTTGGTAAAAATCAAAAATCTATTGATGTTCGCCAAATTCTGAACGGAGGATATCTGCAATCTCACCTAAAGTTGCATACTGTTTTACGGCATGAACAATATGAGGCATTAGATTTTCATTTCCCTTTGCTGCAGACTCTAAAGAATCAAGGGCAGATTTAACATGATCAGAATTTCGAGATTGTTGGATTTTTTCAAGTCGTTGGAGTTGACTATGAACAGCATGGGGATCAATGCCTTGTAGCTCATCAAATTCTTTTTCATTCACCGTAAATTTATTTACGCCAACTACAATGTTGTCACCTGCATCTAATCCCTTTTGGAAATCATACGCACTTCCAGCAATTTCATTTTGTTGAAATTCTTGTTCTATTGCTGAAACAGCACCACCTAAAGTATCAATTTTTTTGATAAGTTCAGTAGCAGATTTTTCTAATTCATCAGTAAGTGATTCAACATAGTATGAACCTGCTAATGGATCAACTGCTTCGGGGATTCCTGATTCATAGGCAATTACTTGTTGAGTCCTTAGTGCTAATCTTGCAGATTCTTCTGTAGGTAATGATAATGCTTCATCTCTCCCATTTGTGTGGAGGGATTGAGTTCCCCCTAAAACAGCAGCAGTTGCTTGTAACGTTGTACGAACCACATTATTATCAATTTGTTGGGCTGTCAAAGTTGAGCCAGCGGTTTGTGTATGAAATCGGCACATCATGGCCTTTGGTTCAGTTGCGCCAAATCGTTCTTTCATGATATTGGCCCACATACGACGTGCGGCTCTAAATTTGGCAACCTCTTCAAAAAAATTATTATGACTATTAAAAAAGAAGCTAAGGCGTTTTCCAAAGGCATTCACATCCATTCCAGAATCAACTGCAGACTGAACATAGGCGATTCCATTGGCTAAGGTGAATGCTAATTCTTGTGCCGCGGTAGAACCGGCCTCACGAATATGATACCCCGAAATAGAGATGGTATTCCAGTTGGGTAAATTTTCCCCACAGTACTCAAAAATATCGGTAATGATACGCATGCTGGGTTTTGGTGGATAAATATAGGTACCTCGTGCAATGTATTCCTTTAAAATATCATTTTGAATGGTGCCTCTTAATTGATCTGGAGTCACCCCTTGTTTTTCTGCCACTGCAATTAAAAATGCCAACAGAATGGATGCAGTAGAATTAATGGTCATTGAGACAGAAACTTTATCTAATGGAATGCCAGCCAAGAGTACTTCCATATCTGCCAATGATGATATGGGTACGCCAACTTTACCCACTTCACCTTCAGCCAAGGCGTGGTCAGAGTCATATCCCGTTTGGGTGGGGAGGTCGAAAGCAACGGAAAGGCCCATGACTCCTTGCTCTAAAAGATAATGGTACCGCTTATTACTTTCTTCTGCAGATGCAAAACCAGCATATTGGCGCATTGTCCATAGCCGACCAGAATACATATTGGGGTAAACACCGCGGGTAAATGGATATTCACCTGGTTGTTCGGCATCAGAAGGGCCAAAGAAGTTTTTTTTATTTTTATCCAATAGAGTTCCTTAGTTCCTGAGTTCTTAGTTCCTAAGATTTCTCAGTTATACTATTTTTTAATCCAATAATCAGCCGTTCAATCTCACGAGATTGCTCATAAATTACATTAAACTTTGCAGATTCGATATACTCTAAATTACAACAAATTTCAATTTGGGTTTGTAGTTCAAAAAGAGATCCAATACTAATTCTTAAAAAATGGATAAACTCTTTTGGGTTTCTTCTTCCAAACCCTTCTGCAATATTCGATGGGATTGATACTGAACATCTTCTAATTTGAAATATTAACCCATACTTTTCATGGCTTGGAAGTAATTTAGTCAATGAATATATTTCCGTCACCAATATCATGCTCTTTTGCCAAACTATTAATTCTCGGAACGTATTGACTTTAGTCATGTATGATTTCCTTTCTTAGGGACTTAGGAACTATTGCTTATAATCCCCTTTCTTTCTTAATCTGTTGATAGGCCTCGTTCAGCGCTTTAAATTTTTCTTCGGCCATTTTTTGGAAATCATCCCCTAAATGTTGAACTTTATCAGGGTGATATTTGATGGCCATTTTCCGATAGGCTTTTTTTATCTCATCATCAGAAGCAGAAGCCTCAATTTCAAGAATTTTATAGGCCCCATCGGTACTTTTATAGAACATGGCTTGAATAGATTCAAAATCTTTTTGGCTAATTCCTAGGTACCTTGACATTGTGCCAATTAGTTTGACCTCATCAGGATGTACATGTCCATCTGCTTGAGACAGTCCAAAGAGAATATGAACCAATTGCAATCGAGTTGCATGGTCCATATTAGATTTAATTTGAGCGCAAACTTGGGCAGTAGAGTAGTCTTGTTTTAAAATTTCTTTGAATAATTGCATTCGTTCTTGAGCATGGGCTTTACCAAATTGACTTACAAAGAATTTTTTTACATAAGCTAATTCTGATTTAGATTGAACTCCGTCGGCTTTCATTACGGCTGCAAATAAAATTAGCAATGCTGCGCCAAAATCTCCGGGTTGAGTCGTTTTATATGGGCGGGATTGTGTAAAGGCTTGGTTTCCCCCATCTGCCATGGATGCAAAAGAATATGCTAAAATTGCCCCAATAGGACCTCCCAAACTCCATCCAATACCTCCCCAAAGCAATTTTTTCCAACTGGCCATTATTCTTCAATCTCCATAATTAATGCACCTTTTTCAACGGCGACTCCAGATTCTATAGAAATACTTTTCACGGTGCCAGGAATGGGGGAGTCAATTTCATTTTCCATTTTCATAGCCTCTAAGATAAATAATTTATTTCCTGCTTCCACTTTATCTCCAACTTCCACAAAAATTTGTGAAATTAGTCCAGGTATTTGAGCAATTATTTCACCCGTTTGAATTTTCTCCGAAGATGAAAATCCGAATTTTTCTAGTAACAGCTGTTGTTCATCTTTGATAGTTACAATATTGGTATGCTGGTCAATAGTAACTTCATAGCCTTCTGGATGTGAGCGGATTGAGAGAAAATGTGATTTTCCATTTAAAATTAAAGAGTAAGAATGAGGAGATAGTGGCTGGCAATCCATTTCAATAGATTCATTATTACAAATTATCTCCAGACTGGAAGATTGATTTATTATTGAAATATCAATAATACTCTCATCAATAATGGCTTGAAATTTCAACGAAGACTCTCCTTGTCTCCACGTTGCTTCCATTTAGAAATTGATAATGTAAATATATTTCCAGTAGTAGATTTTTTATGTGAATTAGTTGAATGTAAAGCTGCTGCCACACTTGCCGATAAAATGCGATCTTTTTGGTGAATTTTTAACTCGTTCAATAATTCATCAGAAATTTCATTCAAAGTATGGGTGCAATAATTTCCATCTGTGAATGAGGTATGTTTCACCATCATTAAACAAAATGGAATACTGGTTTCAATCCCTGCAATTTGAAATTCTTTCAGCGATCTAATCATGCGTTGTAGCGCAATTTCTCGATTGGGCCCCCATGTAATCAGTTTGCCCAATAACGGGTCATAATAAGGTGTGACTTCTTGATGAACTCGAATGCCATCGTCAAAGCGTACCCCCAAACCTTGTGGGATAATCATATCTGAAATTGTACCGGTAGAAGGTGAAAAGTTGTTAAATCCATCTTCGGCATAAATTCTGCATTCAATGGCATGACCTGAAGGCTGAATATCCTGTTGAGAAAATGAGAGTTTATTTCCAGCCGCTACTGAAATTTGTTCACGAACTAAATCAATTCCAGTAACTGTTTCTGTGATTGGATGTTCAACTTGGAGGCGAGTATTCATTTCTAAAAAGTAAAAATTCTTATGTTTATCCACTAAAAATTCTACAGTCCCTGCCCCCGCATATTCACAGCCTTTGGTGATTTTTATAGCAGTTTGAGAAAGTGATTTTCTCAGCTCATCATCAATAAATGGAGAAGGTGTCTCTTCGATAATTTTTTGATATCGACGTTGAATAGAACATTCTCGCTCTCCCAAGCTAACCACATTTCCATGGTTGTCTGCAAAAACTTGAATTTCAATATGATGTGGTTCTTCCAGAAATTTTTCTATATAAACTCGATCATCAGAGAAGGCTTTCCCTGCTTCAGATTTGGCGCGTTCCACCGCATCTTTGAATCCAGATTTATCATGTACAATTCGCATGCCTTTTCCACCACCCCCACCTGCAGCTTTCACTAAAACAGGGAATCCGATTTCTGTAGCCATCTTTAAGGCATCTTCAAAAGTTTCGATGGGTTCAGTCGTACCTGGAATAATGGGAGCATCCACAGACTTGGCTAATTCGCGTGCCGCCATTTTATCACCCATTGTGGTTATTGCTTCTGTAGAGGGTCCAATCCATGTTGCCCCAACGTCTTTTACATCCTGAGAAAAACCACAGTTCTCAGAAAGGAATCCATAACCAGGGTGGACTGCATCTACATTTTTACTTTTAATTATAGAAAGAATTTTTTCTGTATTTAGATATGATTCTGATGATGATGCCGGCCCAACACAGTAAGCTTCAGTGGCTTTAAGAACATGAGGTGCCAAGCGATCCGCTTCTGAGTAGATGGCAACGGTTTGAATTCCCATCTCTTCACAAGTCCTAATGACCCGCACGGCGATTTCACCTCGGTTTGCGATTAAAATTTTCTTAAACATGAATAGGTAAAATTACGGATATTATTTTTCCAAATTTATCTTTGATTGAAATTTTATGTGTATTTATATTTTACTAGGCACATGTCCCATTATTATAAATATATTATTCCGATGGTTATCATTAAACTATCAATTTTCTTCATAATCTCTTGCAATGCAGATGATTTTGACCAGAAAAATGATGCCATGCAATTCTATGTAGATACGAGTTTATTATCTCAAAGTATTAATTTTTCAAAATCAGAAATAACGCTGAGGCCACCTATTGATTGGACCGAAGTTACTGGAAAAGATTTTATAAAAGCCGCAAACACCATTGATAGTATTGACAACCTATATCCGATAAAACTTGTTAATTTGTTCTCATCAGAACAAACATCAGCATTAATGATATTTGAAATTAATGGTGATTATACAAATTTTGATTACTTACCTCCAGATTTCTCTGCATTACTTGAGAGTCAATTTTCCATTGATTATGTTCCTTTTGATAATTTCAATATTGGGAATGTACCCGTTCGTCAGTATGTAATCAATGCTCCAGAAGTTATTATTTTTAAATTATTTACATCGGGAAAAACTAATTATGAAATTGATTATATAATTCCACGAAGTGAGTATGAAAAAGAATTGAAGAAAATAGAATCTTCGATTGGTAGTATAAACAGAAAACAAAAAGGAGACTAAATGAAAAAGTTAATAATAGCGATGATGTTAGCGTCATCATTATTGATTGTAGGTTGCTCGACACATGTACATACAGTTGGTGCCGGCCCTCAAACAGGGGAAGTTACATCTGCACGTCAATGGTATGTACTTTTTGGGCTTGTTCCATTAAATACCGTGGATGTTAATGAAATGTCTGGTGATGCAAAAGATTTAGAAATTAAAACATCTACTGCACCATTAGATATTATAATTGGTATCCCGGCTAGTTACATTACAGTATCATCTCGAACGG
>JACKQG010001677.1_pt1 | contig 30062 bp, 24 predicted proteins | sample 8237621 | NCBI WGS metagenome assembly JACKQG01 (sample SAMN15677084, study PRJNA649215) | marine metagenome | biome: marine; feature: Black Sea; material: saline water; isolation source: suspended particulate matter (SPM) from the Black Sea western gyre | collected 2013-06-09/2013-06-10 | depth... | reverse complement strand
GTGCCCCTGATTGCGGACAGACCTGCATGTCCGTTTTACAGAACCCCAGAGCCATTCTTGGCCTGCCGCCTGACTCCCTTTCCCTCTTCCCCGACACCTGACACCCGACACCTGTTTTCCCCTACAACAGCTCGCTGATCTTCCTCCCCGTGACGCTTAGCGGATAATCCTTTAGCTGCTCCGGTTTGACCCAGCGCATGTTCTCGCCTCGAAGGCGTCCGCGGACACAACGGGCTTCGTGGCAAAGGAGTGTAATCCGAAATCGCGTGACTCCGTGTCGGATCGTGGCGAGTTTCCGGTCGGTTTCCACATCCAGGCCGGTCAATTCGGCTACCTTGGCTTCAAGCTCTTGATGCAAAGCCTCGCCACGACTGGCGACGATCCGAAATCGCGGAAAATCCCACAGGCCGGACCAACGTTCGCCATCGCCACAGCGACGCAGCAGCACCTTGTCGCGCCGGCGCACCACCACGGCCGCTTCTGTAACGTCTTCGTAGGCAGTTTTCTTCTTGGACGCCGGGATCGACTCTTGCAGCCCCATGGCGTTGGTTGGGCATAAGTCCCCGATCGGGCACTGGTCGCAGAGGGGCCGGCGCGGCATGCATATTTCGCTGCCCAACTCCATCAACGCCTGATTGAACGCCCCAGCGTTTTTGCGCGGCAGAAGGCTCTCGGCCATGCCCCACAGTAGCTTCTGTCCCAAACTGCGAGTTGGGTCGTCGCGGTAAGCCAGCAATCGGCTGAATACGCGGGTCGTGTTGGCTTCGAGAATTGGCTGGCGCGCGTCCCAGGCGATGGAAGCGATCGCGCCGGCCGTGTATCGACCGATTCCCGGCAAGGATCGGATTGTCTCCATGTCCCTGGGAAACACGCCATCGTGTTCATCGACGATAATGCTGGCCGCCTTGTGCAACTGCCGTGCTCGCCGGTAGTAGCCCAGGCCTTCCCAGAGACGCAGGACTCGCTCCTCGTTCGCGCGGGCCAAGCCAGCAATCGTTGGGAATGCCTGCAGGAAGCGGCGGAAGTAATCGACAACCGTCACCACCTGCGTCTGTTGCAGCATGATCTCGCTGATCCAAATGTGGTAGGGATCGCGAGTCTTTCGCCACGGCAGATCGCGTGCGTGCCGGCGAAACCAAGAAAGGATGCGGCGACGGAATCTGCGTTTCCACGCCGTATCGGGGAAGACCACTGCGGAACCGGATTCATCCTGAATTGGTCGACGCACCCTACTACTTAATCTCAACTGTTGCTTTGGGGCGTTGCTGTTCGGCAACCCACTCGAACAGATACAAGGTGACCGCCGGCACGAGTTTGGTGCGTACGTCCTGCCATGTGTTCTTGCCGGGTTTGATCTCCAGGCACTGAATCAAGTGGACGCCGACGGGGCTGACGACCGGCTGGCTGGTCTGCCCCTTGTCCAGGGCGAACGCTGCTTGGGAAAAAGGTTCCGGCATGGGTTGGTGACGCGTTATGAACCCGATGTCGCCGCCGTTGGCTCCGGTCGGTGCGTCGGAGTGTTCCCTTGCCGCGTCGGCAAATGACATTTCGCCGGATAGAATCTGCTGCCGAAGTTGTTCGGCGCGAGCGATGGCGTCCGACAGTGCCGCTTCGTCGTTGCGCGGTGTGACCTTGAACAGAATGTGGGCAACGCGGATTTCCGTACCGTCAAACTGACGCCGGTGCTTGTCGAAGTACCGTTGGAGGTTATCGTCGGTGATAAACTTCTGCAAGTATCGTCGCCAGGAGATTTGCCAGTTGAGCGTGTGCCGGAATTCGTCCATGCTCATTCCCGCATCCTTCACGTAGTCCTCCAGGGAGACTTCTTGCTGGGCGAGTTGTTTGCGCACGCGGCCGATCGCCAGATCAATGTCTTGGCTGCTGGCGGCGAGACCCTTGTCGGCCAAGTACGCTAGAATCAGCCGACGGTCGACGAGTTGCGAGCGTGCCTTTTCCCGCAACGCCGTCAAGGCGGCCGGTTCGATCTTTCGTTTCCCCACGACGCGAGCCAACTCGCGTTCCACCTCGCGCGCGTAGATCGGCTCGCCATCCACCGTGGCCGCGATACGGTCGTCGGGCACGGACGAGTCCTGGGCCGATGCGGCTGGCGTGAACGCACACGCAGTCAGCATCACGCACAACGACGCGGTCAAAGCTGTGCATCTCACGGCAAATCGATGTCCTTCAGTTCGTATTCCACAGGGATCTTCATAATCAAAACCGGAGTTTTGTAGACCAACTTGCAGCCCTTCAGTCCCGCTTCGCGATCGAACAGGTACGCCACGCCGATCTCGTTGACGTCTTGTCGATACGCCTGATATCCGTCGTTGTCAAGTTTCTTTCCGTCCGGATCCAGCAGGTAAGCCTCGTTGTTGTAGATCCATCCACGGTGTGATTCCAGCGCGTTTTCGGCTTTGTCGAAACGCACGCGAACACGGACCTCGAACAGGTCCACGTTCTTGCGTACTTGATCCAGAATGACAGTGACGCCGGCTTTTTGTTGCTCGACAGCCTTCGCGCCTTCCAGATTCTCGAACTCGAAAGTCTCTACACGGCCGGGGACTAGCGCCGAGAGCTTGCCCTTGAGCGAAGTCAGCTTTTTCACGCTTCGATTCGGCAACATCAGTGGCACGGGCAACTCGGCCGCGGCAATGCTCGACTCGACCGGGATCTCCAGACGGCTTTGCCGGCTATCGACGGCGACCACTTCGCCCGTGTCGGCGATCGCCCGTTGCTCGGGCAGGTCCAATTGCAGCACGATGGGCGTCAGACGGGGCTCCCACGCCACTTCGATCTCGAGCTTCAGCGAGTCGTTTTGCGGATTGCGCAAATCGCGCCTGGCGTAAGCTGCCACGCCTTCGAATCGAAACAGGCCGCTGTAGGTGCCGCGGTCCGCACGATCGCGTTCCCGTTCGTTGCGACCAACAAACGCCACCACACCCTCTCGCCCGCTGAAGTTGTAGACGGTCAAGTTCGCCTGATCCAGGAGCCGATCGAGAGCAACCCAGAAAGTTGTCTTGTCAAAACTGGCCGTCACAGTCGGATCCGTGCGCTCCTGGCGGAACTGTGCGCGAAAGTCCATGATCTTGTTGCCCGTCTGTTTCTCCAGTGCCGCAAAAGCCTCGGACAACAGCATGTCGCCTTCGAGCGTAACGGTCGAAGCCTCCGCCGCCGCTTTGGCCGCGGACGTTTCCAGGGCCTTGCGCACCCGGTCCAAACGCAGTTTTACTTCTGCCGACGTATGGCGTGTGATCGGCGGCAACAACTTCAGCGCGTCCGGTCCCAGTTCGATCAGCTCCTTCTCGGCCGCTTGACGCTTCTCGAGCGAGTCGTCGTCAAGTTGTTTCGCCAGCCGACGAACTTCGAGACCAAGCTTGTCGCTGGCGTTGGCGTCGTCCGCTTGTCCCAAAACAGAGCAACTGATCAACAGAAGAGAGCCAATCACGATTTTCTCCTTTCGACTGTTACCTGGGGGCTGCCAGCTTTGTAGGTCAGGCTGTGCCTGACGAATTGCGGCTTGACAACGTTCGAGCCAGTTTCCGTCAGGCACAGCCTGACCTACCGAGTCCGAGTGCCTCAGTAGGTCCCGGCTGCCGGACGGGACCTGGAATTGCGGACAAACTCGGGGATTCAAGGTCCCGCTCGGCAAGCGGGACCTACCGGCGTGCCACCTTATCTCAATCATAAGAAGTGCCGATCGGATCGGAAAGCCACGAACATGCCTGAGCCCGCGAAAAGGGTTTCTCCCGTGGCTGTTGGCCGCTATACTCATGAGGCCGATGGGAAAGGCGAAGGAGTCGTTCTGAGACGCGTTCGGCGACAGACAGGACGGTCTCGGCCAAGAAGAAACCCGGCTTTTTCGAAAAAGCCGGGTTTCTAGCCGTTTCTTTCATCCCTGCAAAACGTTCATCCGCGACAGCGAAGCGTATAGGAGGGCAGTGCGTGTCAAGTGGGCAATCTCGCGAACACTGGGGAACCCGTATTGGCGTGATTCTGGCCGTTGCCGGCAGCGCCGTGGGATTGGGCAACTTCTTGCGGTTTCCAGGCCAGGCCGCGCAAAACGGCGGTGGCGCCTTCATGCTGCCGTATTTCATTTCGCTGCTGATCCTCGGCATCCCTCTTTGTTGGGCCGAATGGACGATGGGCCGGTACGGCGGCACGCGCGGGTTCAACTCGTCGCCCGGCATTTTCAGCGTTATTTGGCGGAATCGGTTGTCAAAATACTTCGGCGGCGTGGCGCTGCTGATTCCGCTGATCATCTACATGTACTACGTATTGATCGAATCCTGGTGCCTGGGCTATGCGATCAACTACATCACCGGCGACTTGACGATCGGCACAGGCGGCCACGTTGACCAACTGGTCGCTCAGGCCCCGGACGATTATGTGAAAACGCTCGTCGAAACGAAGGGCATGACCGAGGAACTGGCTCGGCAGGAGGCCGCGAAACTGACCGAGCGGCAAACCGCGTCGATGGCATTCGAGAGTTTCTTCGGCGAATTCGTCGGCGCGGGCGCGGACGGAGCCATGCTGGAGGCGGGCAATCGAAAATGGCTTTGGGTGCTCATGGGCACCTTCGTCTTCAACTTTTTGCTGATCTATCGCGGCGTCAGCAAAGGCATCGAGACCTTCTGCCGTTTTGCGATGCCCACGTTGGTCCTATTGGCCTTCATTGTCCTGATCCGCGTGCTGACACTGGGCACGCCGGACCCGGCGTACCCTGATCAGTCGGTGCTCGGCGGCCTGAATTTCATGTGGAAGCCGGAACCGGGAAAGCTGCTAGACCCCGAGACTTGGCTTGCGGCATCCGGGCAGATTTTTTTCAGTCTGTCCGTCGGTTTCGGCATTATCATTAACTATGCCAGCTACCTGCGCAAGAACGACGACGTCGTACTCAGCGGCCTCACTTCCAGCAGTATGAACGAGTTTTTCGAAGTCTGTCTTGGCGGACTCATCACATTGCCGGCCGCCTTCATCTTTCTGGGAATGGCCGCGGGCGAGCAGGGCACGTTCGACCTGGGTTTTGTCGCATTGCCCAACGTATTTGCCCTCATGCCCGGAGGGCAGTTCTTTGGATTTCTGTGGTTCTTCATGCTTTTCGTTGCTGCGGTTACAAGCAGCGTCTCCATGCTGCAGCCGGTGATCGCGTTCTTGGAAGAAGGGTTCGGACTGAAACGCCACGCATCCGCGGCAATCTTGGGACTTATTTCCGCTCTGGGATGCGGATTCGTGCTCTATTTCTCGAAAGGCCTGACGGCCCTTGATACATTTGATTTCTGGGTAGGCAGTGTCTTGATCTTCGTGCTGGCGACAATCCAGGCGCTTCTGTACGGTTGGGCCTTTGGCCTGGAGAAGGGCGACACTTGGATGCACCAAGGGGCTCATATACGAGTTCCCGGTGTCGTGCAGCTAATGCTGAAGTACGTCGTACCCGTATATCTGCTTGCCATCTTTGCGGCCTTTTGCTGGCAGAAACTTCCGGACAAACAGGAACCCGCCTTCGAAAGCAGTCTCGCACACGTGGACACATTGAAGGAAGGCCGGATGCCGGATGCGTTGCGAACCGAGTTCGACGCGAAAGAAGACCTGACTCTGCCCAACACGTTCGCCGTGGTTGCGGAAACGCCCAACGGCCCATGGACCCTGCAAGATCAGGACGCGACACCGCTGTTCGTACTCCACCGCGAACTCGACGCCGATACGGAAAGCAAGGAAGTTCTTTCGATCAAGGAATACAAATTTGGGTACATCGCGACGATTGCGCGCAGCCCGGTGGCGCTTTCTTCAGTGGCGTTCATCCTCACGGTCATGGCCTTCCTGCTCGTCCTGGTTCATATTGCAGGTCGACGGTGGGTGGCGGAAGGACGATTTGACGACATTTGAACTCACCTGTTCAACAAGGGAATCTAGAATGGACGTCGATGCTCTGATCGTGATGATTCTGTCCGTTACTTCTGTGGTGGCGTTGGTCTCTTTCTGTCTCTATCGCGTATTGACGCTCCCGCCGGTCGACGTCGAGGAGCACTTGAAGGGCCCGCTGGAGATAGACACTCACGACACGATCGACGCCGACTAATCTCCCATCCGTGGGTCCGCCATGCCATCAGTGGGCCTAGTCTTAACCGCAGCACCTACCTGACAGGCGGCTTTCCTAGCAGCCTGCGCAAGAGACCGATCTGACCGGCGTGAAGCATTTCGTGATGAGCGCAGAAGAAAAGGGCCCCCAATTTCGTATTGTATACGGCGTAGGGTTCGTCGATGGTCTCGTCCAGATTCTGTTCGCTGCAATCCGACAATTCCGCCATCGCTTGCTCGTGGACCCGATCGAAAACCGACCGTATTTCCGCTGGTGACGGGTAGATCGAGGGCTCCGATTTCGGCGTCGAACCGCGGCTGAATTGCTTGCGGAACTTGCTGGACATCAAGTCGAGGTCTTCCGGACGTCGACCGCGAATGCGGAAAAGACATAGTCCATACTCGGCCATCGCCAAGTGACCGACTTGCCAGGCGATGTGAGTCGTCACTTCGGCCGGTTGCCGGAAGCAGTCCTCGTCGCTCAGCTCCTCCAGCAACGTTAACGTGTATCTTCGAGCTTCCTGGATTTGCTTGCATGCGATCTGCAAGCGTGATTCGTCGGTCATAGCAGTTGGCCCTGGTTGTTCATTTGCGGTTCAACGTCCATCATGGAGCATTGTAGTCACTCGGCAACAGGATAGAACAGAACCATGCCCGATTCGCTGCTGAAGATATCCGGTGGTTGCGTTTACGACCCGATCAATGGCGTCGACGGCCTGGTGAAGGACATCTGGATTCAAGCCGGGAAGATCGTCGAACCGCCCAATGACCCCGATGTAAAACCGACACGCACGCTGGATGCGTCCGGATTAGTCGTCATGCCGGGCGGCATCGACATGCACTGCCACATCGCCGGCCCTAAAGTCAACGCGGCACGCAAGATGCGTCCGGAGGAAAAACGTCGCGGCGAGGTCGTTCGCCGCACGGCGACGACACACAGCGGAACGATGGGAAGCGTGCCGAGCACCTTTGCCACAGGCTACAAGTACGCCGGACTGGGATACACCACGGCATTCGACGCCGCCGTGCCGCCGCTCTCGGCTCGCCACGCGCACGAGGAATTCGAAGACACGCCGTGTATCGACAAGGGTTTTTACGTTCTGATGGGCAATAATCACTACGTGATGAAGGCCATCAAGGACGGGGAACCGGAACGACTGAAGAGCTTTGTCGCGTGGCTCTTAGGCGCCGCCAAGGGATTCGCCGTCAAGCTGGTGAATCCCGGTGGCGTAGAGATGTGGAAGCACCATCCGGGCGGAAATGTCAGTGGCGTTGACGATCCCGTGGATTTCTACGATGTAACGCCGCGTCAGATTATCCGCGAAGTGGCCCGGTCGGCCGACGAATTGAACCTGCCCCACTCCGTCCACATCCACTCGAACAACCTGGGCATGCCGGGCAATTGGGAAACGACCCTGGAGACAATGAAAACGCTGGAGGGCCACCGGGGGCACATGACCCACATCCAGTTCCACAGCTACGGTGGAGGCGACGGCGACGAGAGCACCTTCAATTCGAAGGTCCAACCGCTGGCCGATTACGTCAATGCACACGAGAACGTGACGGTGGACGTGGGCCAGGTGCTGTTCGGCGAGACGACCAGCATGACCGGCGACAGCCCATTGGGCTACTTCTTGCACAATGTGTACGGCACAAAGTGGTTCAGCGCTGATACGGAGATGGAATCCGGTTGCGGCGTCGCACCGATCAAGTATCGCAACAAGAGCCTTGTCCACGCGTGGCAATGGGCTATCGGTTTGGAATGGTATCTGGCGGTCCAGGACCCTTGGCGAGTCGTGATGAGCACCGACCATCCGAACGGAGGCTCGTTCCTGGCCTATCCGCAGATCGTTCGCCTGTTGATGGATAGCACTTACCGCAAAGACATGCTGAAGACCGTACATCGAAGCGTGCGCGAAGGCTCTGTGCTGGCCGACTTGGACCGCGAATACTCGCTGAACGAAATCGCCATCATCACGCGCGCCGGCCCTGCCAAGTTGCTTGGACTCAAGAGCAAAGGCCATCTGGGGCCCGGCGCCGACGCAGACGTGACGATCTACACGCCGCACGACAACAAGGAGACGATGTTCCAGTTGCCGCGATACGTCATCAAATCCGGACGCGTGCTGGTCGAGGAGGGCGACCTCAGGGAAACTCTCACGGGCAAAACGTTGCACGTGGCCCCGGAATACGATCCTTCGATCGAAGACGACATCAGCGACTGGTTCGAGCAGTATTACTCCGTCCGTTTTCGCAACTACCCGGTATCGGACGAGTACTTGATCGAAGCCGAGCGAATATCGTGTGTTTAGAGCCCGGCATCTGCGAAAAACTCGCCTACGCCGTAGATGGCGCTCTTCCGAATCGGCGGCTAGACGATACACTAGTACACTGTGGTGAAAACGCTGCTCCAATGCAGCCTGGACGTTCGAGAGCTGACGCATCAACCGGTTGTAAGGCCGTTCGTAGTCCCGCCTTCAGGCGGTTTTCTGCGGCGGTTTATGTTTCGGGACCGCCTGAAGGCGGGACTACGAACCGCTTTTCGCGTCGGCTCTCTAGACCGACCATTTCGGGTAACGCCCAGAATATCCACGCCTGAGGGGCGTGTGGTTTTCGCCGCAAATAGGGGTGGGCAGCACGCTCATCCCCGGAGCACGAGGCGAGGCACAACGGAGCAATCGAATTCTTCCCGTCGTCCCTGTGGAAAAGGTCTATGCCCACAGTACTCGTAGTTGACGAATCCCACATCGACCAGCGCCTTGTCGCCGCGTCCTTGCAGGACACTGGTGAACTTAAGGTCGAATTCGCTGAAAACGGCCACGAGGCTCTGGAGCGAATTAGCGCAGGCTCCATCGATTTGGTGGTGACTGACCTTGTTATGCCGAAGATGAACGGCGTTGAACTGCTGGCGAGCGTCAAACGCTCGCATCCGTTCGTGCCGGTGGTGTTGATGACGTCGATCGACAACGAGGAACTGGCCGAGCAGGCTGTCGAGTGGGGCGCGCTCGCCTACATCCCCAAGACCGCGATCGCCCGGCTCTTGCCGGGAATTGTCAACGAGTTGCTGACGCTGGCCGAGGAGAAGCGCGAAGTCAGCCGTCTTCTCGAGAGCATCGCCGAATCGGAAACTACCTTCGTGCTGAAGGACAACGACACCTCGCTGATCGCACACATGCTGGACTACGCCGGCGGCTGCCTTCGTAACTCGGGCGTGTGTGGCGAAGGTGCCGAGGATCTCATATGTCTCGCCCTCGAAGAGGCGTTGCGAAACGCCGTGCATCACGGCAATTTGGAGTTGAGTTCCGAGTTGCGAGACATGTTCGACGAGGACCTCTTTAACAAGGCGATAGACGACCGGCGGCGACAATCGCCCTACTGCGACCGCAGGGTCTATGTCAAAGTCAAGATCTCGCCCGGCGAGGTGACGTTTGTTGTACGGGACGACGGCGACGGATTCGATCCGTCCAAGGTTCCCGATCCCACGTCGGAAGAAGGCTTGGAGGCCGTGAGCGGTCGCGGAATTCTGCTGATGCATTCGCTGATGGACAAGGTCACGTTCAACGAAAAAGGCAACGAAGTCACCCTTGTGAAACGAAAGGCGGAGGAGGAGGAGGAGTAGGTCAAACCCTCCGCAGCGGATCGCTCTCTTCGCGACTGGCCCATACGGTCAACGCATTGAACTGGTTGCCCAGTTCCTCCGCAAGCAATTCCACGGCGAATCGCTCGCTGGCGTAGTGCCCCGGCAACAACAGAGCTATGTCTCTGGCCGACGCCTCCAAACATGTGTGGAAACTGGTTTCGCCCGTGATTAGCAGGTCGCACTCTGCGCGGCAAGCCGGTTCCAGGAACTCGCCTGCCGCGCCGCAGGCTACGGCGACGCGTCTTACCTCGCGATCAGCCGTCCCGACCATGTGGAGGCCATCCAGCTTGAGAAAGGCCTTTAATCTGGCCGCTATCTCCGACAACAAGACGCCCGTGGTCAACTCGCCATAGCGGCCGGCGCCGAGGCCTTCGGGGTCTTGCGCGTTCGCGATCAACGGGACGATGTCCGCCAACCCAAGACCGTCGGCAAGTCGCTGATTGATGCCGCCGGCCGCAGAATCGAAGGCGGTGTGCGGGCTATAGACGGCGACTCCTGCACCGATCAACTGCAGCAGCAGTCGGCTCGGCGTGTTATCGGTCGTCAGCCGTTTCAACGGACGGAACGGCAGCGGATGGTGCGTGACGATCAGATCCGCGCCCTCGCGAATCGCTTCGTCGGCGCTGGCCGGCGTGACCGTCAGGCAAGTCATTAGCCTGCTGACCTCGCTCTGAGGATCGCCAACCAGCAGTCCCACGTTGTCCCACTCTTCGGCAAGGTGCGGCGGGGCAAATTCCTGCAAGAAATCACAAATCGACTGCAATTCGATCATCGCGGTGGCTAACCTACCTTTGAATTGATGCTCGATCTTCGGTAATCTAAACGCCTCATCGTACCGTTATGGTTTCGAGGCCACAATCGAGAAGCACGTCCATGTTGAGAATTAGAATCGGAGTCCAATTGGCGAGTCTTCGGCTGCCGTTTAAGCAAGCACTCCTGCGGGCGGCTGAACTGGGCGCCGAGGCCGTGGAAATCGACGCCCGGGGCGAGATCCGCCCGCGCGAGTTGTCACAGACAGGCGTGCGGCATTTGCGAAAAATGCTGGAATACTACAACCTTCGCGCGTGCGCCGTCGGGTTTCGGACTCGCCATGGCTACAACGTTTATGAGAATCTCGACCGGCGAGTTGCAGCGACCAAGGAAGCGATGGAGTTGGCGAACAAGCTGGGTTGCGGGGTCGTCGTGAACCACGTGGGGCGAGTGCCGGCCGATGACAAAGGCCCGGAGTGGCAATTGTTGGTAGAAACGCTCGCCGACCTTTGCGCTCATGGGCAGCGTGTCGGTTCGACGCTGGTCGCACGCACGGGCTCCGAAAGCGGCGAGGATCTGGCGACCCTGATCGCCGCTTTGCCACAGGGCTCGCTGGGCGTAGACTTCGATCCGGGCAGCCTGATCGTCAACGGTTTTTCCGTCAGAGACGCTGCAATGGCACTTGGAGAGAACGTGCTGCACGTTCATGCGACGGACGGAGTGCGAGACCTGGCGCAGGGCCGAGGCACGCAGACGCCACTGGGGCAAGGAGCTGTTGACTTTCCCGAATTGCTTGGGATTCTTGAAGAACACAGATATGGTGGTTACTTCACAGTGGAACGACCGATGTCCGAGAAACCACTGTTGGAGATCCGACAAGCCATCAACTACCTGCGAAGCTTCTAACGTCGTCTTGAATAAGTTGCGCAACAAATGACCCGTATCAGGAGATCGAACCATGAAGACCGCCTCGATCACCGTTATCATGCCCCTCATGTTCTTATGGGGTGCGACAGCAGCTCCAGCCCAGCAGCGACAGAGTCCTCTCTCGGGCCAGCCGGACGAGAACGTGCTATTCGAGAAATTCGAACAGACGCTATCCGGTGCGGTGATGGTCGGTCAATTCATGATCCTCGGCAAAGAGGGGCCGTTGCGTCGCGAGGAGTACACGATCAAGAGTGTCCGCAAATTGCCCCAAGGTGACTTCTGGCTATTTCAAGCCCGAATCAAGTATGGCGACAAGGACATTACGCTGCCATTGCCGCTGAACGTCAAATGGGCCGGCGACACGCCCGTCATCACGCTCACCGATCTTAACATCCCCGGACTCGGAACCTGCGGTGCACGAGTCGTCATTCACGACGATATGTATGCGGGGACGTGGACACATGGCAATGCCAGCGGCCATATGTTCGGCGTGATCAAGAAGGTCGGCGGCACGCCGAATGAAGATGCTTCGTCCGAAGCGAATCCGCGCGACTAGGCCATTTTGGCCACCAGGGATTGGTAGTAGTCGATCGAGCGTCGCAGGCCCTCTTCGAAACCGACTCGCGGTTCGTATCCCAACAGCCGTCTGGCCAGGCTGATGTCGGCCAGACTGTCGCGCACGTCGCCCGCTCGCGGCGGTTCGTGAATCGGTCGCACGTCCAACTCCAACAGCTTGTTCAGCACCGCCAGAAGCGTCAGCAAGTCGGTCGATCGTCCGTTAGCCAGATTCAACGTTCGGCCTTCGACGCCCTTGGCTTCGGCAGCCAGCAGATTTGCGTCCACGACATTCCCGACGAAGGCAAAGTCCCGCGTCTGCAGGCCGTCGCCGAAGATGGTAGGCCGTTCACCCTTCAGCATCGCGGTGAGAAACAGCGGGATCACGGCCGAGTAGGGGCTGTCCGGGTCTTGCCGCGGCCCGAAGACGTTGAAGTACCGCAAACCGACAGTCTCCAGACCGTAGCTGTGGTAGAAAGCTTGACAGTAGTGTTCACCTGCCAGTTTGGCCGCCGCGTAAGGCGACAAAGGGCCCGGTGGGTCGGTCTCGCGGAGCGAGGCATGAGGTTGGTCGCCGTATGCACTACTGGAGGCCGCATACACCACGCGTCGCACTCCGGCTCGACGAGCGGCATCTAGCAGGCAAAGCGTCCCTGTGGCACAAGCGGCATGAGAATCCAGCGGCCGTTCGACGCTGAGTGGTACGGACGCCAGAGCGGCCTGGTGAAAAACGGACTCGACGCCCTTGACCGTCTCGTCGACCGCAGTTCCGTCGTTCACATCGCCTTCGATGAACTCGATGCGATCTTCAATGCCGGCAAGATTCTCGCGATTCCCCGTGCTGAGGTTATCCAGCACTCGCACCGCGTCTCCTCGCTGGACAAGGGCTTCGGCGATATGGGAGCCGATGAAGCCTGCTCCCCCCGTTACGAGACATGTTCGCTGTGGCATAACTCCGCATCACCTCCACTCGCCACCTTTGGCTCGAGCCCCGTACATTTCAAACGGCCCCATTGCCAGAACAGCCCAGAAACGCCAGATATACGAGGACAGATTCTAGCGAATTAACTCATGGTCTGCTACGGTCCGAAGAGGCATTCCGGGCGAGGCACTCGCTCTGCGATCAATGGACAATCCAGCCCATTTCTTGCACAATACGTTCATATGACGCGAGGCCCGGCAGATGGAAGATACGATGACACTGGAAACGTTACTGGAGAAGATCAGCAGCACCGACCCGGACGAGCGCAGCGAGGCGTGGATGTCCGCAGGCGAGGTCGGTACCTCGGCGATCAAGCCCCTGGCGGCCATCGTGGCCCGGACGACGCCGGTCGTGGCGGCTTTGGCCAAGGAACTTGCCATCATTGAGCGTGCCGGGCGAGACGAAGAGGCAAGGAACAGAATCGCGGCAAAGCAAGAGGAATTGAGCCAACCGCTCGAATCCGGCCGTGCTGCCAAACGCGCCCTGTGGAAAATCGTGCGACATGTTGGCCGGCCTGGTGCCAGCGAGGAAAAGCAAGCCGCGCTCGGCGAACTGCTGGATTTGTTATCCACGGCGGCACAGCCCTCCACCATCCGCCGCGAGGTGATTGCGATGCTTTCGGAGACCGGCGACGACCAAGCCGTTGATGCCATCGCCGATTTGCTCGACAACGAGGAACTCCGTGAGGACGCGCGCGTGGCGCTGGAACGCATGCCCACCAAAATGGCACTCGCGGCGTTGCAGACCGCTCTGGAGACGGCGACGGGTGATTTCCAAATCAGCATTGCCCAATCGCTACGTGCTCGCGGCATGGAGGTACCCGACTTGCCGTCCGAGAAAGCAATGCCCGGTGTGTCTGAGGAGCCGTAGGATTGCAGATGAAACAACGGCCTCGTTTAGCTCGAAGCCGAAGGCGATAGTCTGCTCGCGAGATTTCATGGAGAAAGGAACAGGATGAACGAAGAAGTCAAGGCACTGGACGCGTCCGCACTTCGTTGGCGTTGTGATCCGGAACAATTCGAGTTCCAGACGACCGACGACCTGGAAGATCTTCACGAGTTTCTCGGCCAGGCGCGAGCTTTGGACGCGGTGCGGTTTGGCATCCGCATTCGTCGCGACGGCTACAACCTGTACGTTATCGGGCCGCCGGGTGTGGGAAAGCGGACGATTGTCCAGTCGTTCCTGGAACAGAAGTCGGCCTCCGAAGGTCAGCCGTCGGACTGGTGTTACGTCAACAATTTCGAAGACTCCCACAAGCCCAACGTGCTCGAACTTCCGGCTAGTCGCGGCGCGGAGTTTGTTCGCGACATGGAAGAACTGATCGACGACCTGCGCACGTCCATTCCGGCGGCACTGGAATCGGACGACCACAAGGACCGCAGGCAAGAAATCGAGAAGGCCGCCAAGGGGCACCAGGAGAAGACTTTCAAAGAACTCTCCGAGAAAGCGGCATCGAAGGGGGTTCAGGTAATTCGAACGCCCCAAGGTTTCGCTTTGGCCCCCGTGCGCGACGGCGAGGTCCTCAGCCCTGAGGAATATGAGGACCTGCCCGTCGAAGAGAAGGGTCGAATCCAGCAGGTGGTCGAGGAACTGCAGGAGGAATTGAAGGAACTGGTCGAAAGAGCACCGCAGGTCAAGAGAGACACTCGTGACAAGGTCAAGGAAGTAAACCGCAAGGCAACCAGCATTGCCGTCCGGGGGCTGTTTGCGACGCTGAAGAAGCGGTACGCCAAGTTACCGAAAGTCGTGGAACACCTGAAGGCGGTCCGGTCCGATGTGGTCGACAATGTCGATGAGTTCAGCCCGGCGGAAGACGAACCGGCCGCTCTCTTGGGCGTTGCGAAACAGCGACGCAGTCCGCTGGAGGACTACCGCGTCAACCTGATCGTCGACAACAGCAAGACCGAGGGTGCGCCGGTTATCTACGAAGAACACCCAAGCTTTCAGAATCTGTTGGGACGCGTCGAGTACGAACAGCACATGGGCACCTTGGTGACGGGCTTCACACACATCAAGCCCGGTGCGTTGCACCGTGCCAACGGCGGTTACTTGGTAATCGAGGCGATCCGGCTGTTCCAGCAACCCTACGCGTGGGAGGGCCTGAAACGGGCGTTGTACGGCAAGCATATCCGAGTGCAATCCTTGGCCGAAGAACTCAGTTTGATCAGCACTGTTTCGCTGGAACCGGAGCCGATTCCGCTGGATGTGAAGATCGCTCTGCTGGGCGGACGCATGCTGTACTACATGCTGTACCAGCACGACCACGATTTTGCCGAGCTGTTCAAGGTGGCAGCCGACTTCGAAGAGCAAATGGATTGCAGCCCCGAGAATTGCCTGCTGTACGCCAAGCTGATCGCTACTCTGATTCACCGCGAGAAACACCTTCCGTTTGACAGGACTGCAGTGGCTCGTGTGATCGAGCAAAGCGCACGGGTCGCCAGCGATTCGGAAAAGCTGACAACGCACATGCGGACCGTGGCCGACCTGATCCGTGAAGCCGACTACTGGGCCGGGGAGGCCGAGAGCGAAACGGTCACCGAGGTTCACGTCCAAGAAGCGATTGACAAGCAGGTCTTCCGAGCCGACCGGTTGCGCGAGCGAGTCCAGGAGGAAATCCAGCGCGGGACCGTGTTGATTGATACCGATGGCGAGCAGGTGGCGCAGATCAACGGATTGGCGGTCCTCGACATGGGGAATTTTGCATTTGGCCGGCCTTCGCGTATCACCGCCACGGCGCGTTTAGGCAAGGGCGAGGTGGTCGATATCGAGCGAGAGGTGGATCTCGGCGGCGCGATTCACTCCAAGGGCGTTCTTATCCTCTCCTCGTTCCTGGCGTCGCGCTATGCCAAGGACCATCCGCTTTCGCTTTCGGCCAGCCTGGTGTTCGAGCAATCGTACGGAATGGTTGACGGCGACAGCGCATCGGTGGCCGAACTATGTGCGCTGCTTTCGGCGCTTTCCGGGATTCCGATCAAGCAATCGTTTGCTGTAACCGGATCGGTGAACCAGCACGGTCAGGTCCAGCCCATAGGCGGGGCGAACGAGAAGATCGAAGGTTTCTTTGATGTGTGCAGGGCGAGAGGTCTGACCGGCGATCAGGGCGTATTGATCCCGTCGACCAACGTCAAACACCTGATGCTCCGCCAAGACTTGATCGCGGCAACGGTTGCCGGCAAGTTCCACGTCTATCCCATCGAGACCGTAGATCAAGCGATCACCTTACTGACCGGCGTTCCGGCCGGCGTACCGGACGCGGAAGGCCAATACCCGGAAGAAACGGTCAACGGCCGCGTGGCCGCAAGGTTGCTAGAAATGTTCAATCTGCGTCGCGAGTACGGCAGGGAGCCGAAACCCGAAAAGTCAAACGAAGGCGAAGACCAACCGTGAGGCCAGTGCTTTGTCGAAGGTCAGGGTTGGCGTAGCTGCGGTCGCCAGACCGCGGAAATCCACGCTCTGGCGAGTGTAGCTACAGTGGGCAAACGCCGGTCTTATTTCGGCGGCGATCCCTAATGAGGCCAACGCGGCCAGGATAGGCCGCCCGGTCGTGGTCCGCCTGTCACCGTAGCATTCAGGGGAGAGATTCTCCCTAAAGTTATTGGCAGGCAGCCTCTTGCGGCGACAATGGCAGGTGCTGAAAAACGCGATAGGCCGACCGACATGGTCACACGATGATCGGCCCAGGTCGCCCTAAGCCTTGCTATGCGGCATAGCCAAGGCTGTTTGCGAGCCACCATCGGAATCGTTACTCACGTCAGAATATCATGAGAATCGGGCTCTGGAACGTTGATCACCCAGAGGCGTTGCACAAGCGTGGGACAGGGGCTTATTTGCGGTACCATGCAGTGTCGGCGTATTTGAAACGACAGGCCTGCGACGTATTTGTCATCACCGAGGCCAACGCTGCGATTCAATTGCCCGGATATCAGGCCGAATTCAGCGCCGAAAGCCCGTTCCTTAAACGATCTCGTAACTACGAGTCGCCAAACCAATACCACCAAGTCGGAATTTACAGCCGGGGTTACGTTGAGCCGCTGGAAATCGCAGAGCCAATCAACGGACTGCTATGTCGAACGATCTGGCAGGATCGGCCCTTGCTCCTTTACGGCAATGTCGTGACCATCAAGGATCAATTCGCGAAGAATAGTGACAAAACATATGGCGACCGTTTGCATGAACAGCTCGAGGCAATAAGACAACTCTTGACGCGGACACGGGAACGCGAAGCAGTGCTCGCAACTTGTCGTCTACGAATCCCCTCACAGTTGCAGCACTCCGATATGGAACGCCGCACGATGCCCGATCCGAATGGTGTGCGACACTCGGGATGGATACTTTGCCCTTGCTGACTTCACAGCCTCATCGAACGTATCGCCCAGGAAATACTCGCCGGATTCTGGCTCAATCGCAACAAAACGATCCATATACTTGGATTCCAGATCACTCTGCAGTTGATTGGTGTATATCTGCTTGGCTCGATCGATGACCGATCTTGTCTCGGCTGATACCATGTCTCCTCTCGCTTTCTTGCCACGGAACCGACCTCTATTGTACACTCAAACCACATCGGGAACACCACGCATCGTAGCCGCCGCTGCGTGGAGACGGCGAAGCAATCGCTGGATCGGAGCCGCCAATCCGATCGGAATTGCACGGTGACACGGATCACGGCGGCCCGGTCAGCTTGGCCGGTCCTTCCTACAACTAGCTCACCGTTCGATCGTTACGGACGACTCACGGTCTGCATTCCCTGGGCCGTCAGTTTTGATACGCCGTATGCCCCGTTGTGTTTGCCGGGGCGGGCCAGCATTCTGGGGATCGGTGTGTTCAGGAAGAAGGCGATATCCGGCTTTGTGTACTCGGCCAGGGCTTGTTCGATGGTCTGGCCTTCCTTCAAGTGAAGCATCGGTGGTGCGGCGTTTACGCGGACCGACTGCCAGATCACATCGTCGTTTTCCTTGACGATCAACTTGTAGACTTGTTCGGTCACTTGCACGGTGTTCTGGCCGCCGCGGAAGCCGAAACCTCTGTACGTGATCGATTTCGTCTTCCCTTTGTCGGAAATTGCCTCCAGCACAAGCGGTGCGTTGGACGCGATCGAAACGCCGTTCTCCTGGAGACGGGCCGTCAAAGTCTCGGTGATCTTCGGAGCTTGCCCCGGCGCGACGGGGACGTTGACTTTCAGTCGTATCGCTGCTCCCGGTTTCAGCACCAGTAGCTGGTCGGCCGACATGCCGGCGGCGGCTCGCATGGCCTCGTCGTGCGGGAGCTTGAAGGGGGATAGCCCTTTCTGCTCGCCTCCGCGGGGCAGCGCGCACCAGAAGTTCCCGCCGCAGTCGCCTCCGGCACCTTTCATGCCTTCGTAGCGCCAGAGGATCACCCTGCGAGTGACATCCAGCAGATTCGACCGGCCGAGCAGTATGTGGTCGTCGGACACCCAGTCCATCTGGTCGGCCGAGTGGATGCCGTGCAGGAAGATCTCGCGGATGCGTTCGCCCTTCTCGCAGTCCCAAACCTGCAATCGGCCACCGTGGCAGTGCATTGCCAGACGCAGGCCGTCGGGGCGGAAAGAGAACTTCATGAACGCGCCCGTGTCACCCGCTAATCGACCCAACGTGTTGCCGGTCATCGCGTCGAGCACGAACATCCCTTCTTCGGTCGAAACGGCCAAGTACTTGCCGCCCTCGTTGACGGCTGGCGTCGAATTGACTTTCAGCGTGTAAAGTGCCTTGGCTTCCGGCAAGGCCCAGAGAGCAAGCTTGCCGCCACCGACGGTTATCGCGTGATTTGCGTCGATAAAGGCAGCGAAGCTGACATCCTTCTTGCCTCCTTCGGCCGATCCGTATGGCTCCCAACTGATCAGCCGTTGCGGCATGCTGCCGGAGGCATCCCACAAATCAAGCCGTGCCTTCTTGCCAAACCCGAATGCCTCGGAGCGCGTGAGCATTCGCTGGCCGCTGGCGTCGACGTCCAACAGCCTGATATCCGCAGGCATTTCGGCCGTGCCCAGCGACCGCCCAGTCGTCAAATCACATCGTTCGAGCCAGACGGCCTCCGAGCCACCCGGCGGCTTGTTGATGCGTGACAAGAAGGCATGACCACGCATGCGATCGAAGCCGATGCAAGACACAGTCTCAAAGAACCCTTTTCCGCCTGCTGGTGGTGCGAGTGCGATCGGTGTTTGGGCAAGAGGTTGAGTGGGTTCGGCCGGCGGATTGGCGGCGAGCGACCAAACCTGCGGGGCACTGAGCATGATGTTCTTCGCTGCGGACCAATCGGCGGCGACTAATCCCCCGTCGCCCATCCCCGCGGCAGCAGGCTGCTTTGCCACGGAAGGTGGCTGCGTAGCGGATCGTACCAGTTGCTGGTCGGCCGTGCTGAGCCGATCCAAGGGGATCGCCACAGGAGTACCGTCCGTTTTCTTCAAGTGGACATTGCCATCCTTGAAATCGACGTATTCTGCCTCGGTCTTGTATTGACCCGTGCTGTCGGTCCATGTGCGCATGCCTTCCAGCGGCGATGCTTTGGCCGGCGGTGCGAATGGGTTTCCCGTCGGCGTGCCGCCACCCGCCTTTTGTATCCTGCTGGGTGGCAAGGTCATTTCCATTTGTCTGCCCATCCGAGTTACTCGGACCGTGACCCAACCGTTTTGATTCACTTTCACGACTTCGCCGGGCGACGGGTCGCGGCCCATTTTCACTTGTACTTTGTCTCCCGGCGCGTAGTCCGAATTTGCGGCTTTCCTGCGTTGAGCTGCAGCCGGGACGGATAAGATTAGAACGAAAAGAACCACTCGGATCACGGTGTTCATGGTGTAGTCCCTTCTTGTTCAAAGAGGCAACTCGTTAAGGTTTTCGCGTTCGACCGCCCCGACGTTTCTTCTGCGAGAATTGAAATATTCCTGCCACGAATATTCCTGCCTCCTGCCGCAACGACAGAGAAGTAGGCAGGAATATTCGTGGCAGGAATATTGGCCCCACTATCGCGGTCGTGAGCTTTCGGACAGATTCTAATTCGTTTTCTTGATCTCGTCTGCTCCCGGTAGGATTCTCAGCCGGGATCGCGGGACGGCCTCATCCAACTCGGCACCAAAGCCGATCCAATGGACTTTGACGCGACCGTCGTTTAACACTTCCAAAACCGTGACGTCGCGCCAACTCCCGTTCTTGTGGCCCTGGATCGTATCGCCCGGTGAAAGCGGTGTTTCGTCGGTGACCGGTTTCCCCGGAGACGGGTCCGGGGGCTGGGACAACGAATCCACTTTCTCTTGTTGGCGAGCCGATAGTTTCGTCTCTGCCTCCAATTCCTCAAGTCGTTCCGCCAGTTCCGTCTCGGTCAGTAGTCGGCAGTCGACGGTCACGTTGATCGCTTGGCCGCTGTTGTCCGTGACTTTCAGGCTGAACTGCGTTTCCGTCGTGGCACCTTTCTTGCGGTCGAACGTCGTTTCTCCTTCGCCTGTGATCGCGTACGGCGAACCCTCGGGCATGGCCACATCGTACTGCTTTTGAATGACCACCACGTTGGAATCGTGCGATTTCAGTGTGTACTTCGTCGTCGTGGAAGCCCCGATTCTCTCGGTGGTGTGCGAAGGCCCGAAGGGCCCTCGCGAGAATGGAAACGAACTACGTTTGAGTTCGATTGTCGTTCTTCGGGTGATTACCCAATAGTCAGATCGCTCCTCAGGAAACGTTTCGATGACTAACTGTGCGAGGCTGCCAAGGGCGTATGGCAGTCTCGCGTCGCAGCCGTTTTCGACGACTCTCCCGCGGTGATCGAGCGTTAGCTCGTGCCGAGGGAACATGCGAACGACGTCACTCAGCGGCACAAACGAACTGACACGGTCCATGCCCGGCGGGCCTACGAAGTTGGAGTTGACGCGTGACGAAAGCTTGCTGTCGAACAGCAGCTTGGTCTCCTTCTTGCTTGCCTCCAGTACGCGATAACGAAGCGTTCCCGTGAGCGATTCCGATAGACTGCCTCGCTTGGCCGTGATTTGCAGGGAATAGCCGTAACTGTTCTCCGGCTGCCAGTTGTATTTCAGGCTGGGAGCAGATGGCTTAATACGTGCGGTGAGCGTAGCATTGGCATCGGCGCCGCGTCGTTCTTTCTGGTTTGTGGACCGCAGTTCGTCCTGTTGTTGTCGACGCTTCTCATCTCTCTTTCGTTCGGCAGCCGCCTTTGCGGCCTGAGTGGCGGCTTTTCGCTCTTGCTGCGCAACTTCTCTTGGCGAAAGGAGGTAGTAACCGAGTCCCAAAACAAGGCATCCACCGAGCAGGAAAACCGCGAAGATTGACGCGATGACCAAAACCACGGGCCCCGCCGACCGAGGCTCCGGCGTCTGTCGTTGTGCCTGGGGCGTTGCTTGTGCGGTAGGTTTCCGATCGTAAGCCGCTTGCGTGCGAATGGGCGGATCGGCCACTTGGGCGACGGCGTCGAATGGCTGTTCGTGATTCTCCTGCAAAATGGCATCAAGGGTCGCTGCCACGTCGGCCATCGACTGGTAGCGGTCCTCGATGCGTTTGGCCATCATTTTCCGGCAGACGGCGGCCAAACGCGGATCGACGCCGGGCTTCAACTCCGCGGGCGGCTTCGGCTTGCCGGCAACGATCTGGCCGATGACGGAGATCACCGAACCCTGAAACGGCAACCGGCCGGTCAACAGTTCGTACAGAATCACGCCCAGTGCATAGACGTCGCTGGTCGGCCCAACCGCGTCCGAATCGCCCATGATCTGCTCGGGTGACATGTAAGCGGGCGTGCCGATGAGCGTTCCCGCCTTGGTGTCTCGAACGTCCGTTTGGTCTGTTCGCCGAGCCAACCCGAAGTCCATCACGACCGGCTCGCCTTCGGCGTCGATCATGATATTGCTGGGTTTCAGATCGCGATGGACGACACCGCCCTCGTGGGCCTTTTCCAGCGCCAATGCCAGCTTGTACACAATCGTGGCGATTCGGCGTGGCGATCGCGCACTGTTTTGAGCCATCCATCGCGAAAGCGGTTGGCCGTCGATGTAGGCCATGGCGATGAAGTGGACTCCGTCGATTTGATCGACGTCGTACACCGGACAGATGTGCGGACTTCGCAATGTCGCTGCCGCTCGTGCTTCGCGATAGAACCGATCAATCATCTCCGGCTCCTTTGCTTCGTCAAAGCCCGGAATCTTCAGGGCCACTTCGCGTTCCAGTTGAGTGTCGTGGGCCAAATAGACCGAGCCCATCGCGCCTTGGCCCAGTTCGCGTTCGACTCGGTAACGACCGAATTCACAGGGAGCTGCAATCTGCGGCGGCTGATCGTGCGTGTGATTCGGCGCGGTTGATCCAGTGGCCGACGATTTGGCCGTATCGTTTCGCACGGAGTAGTCTGAGTGTTCGTCGAACGTCGGTCCGGCCATCTGTTGGACGACACTGGCCGCATCGAAGAACTCTCGCAGTTGATTGGCCACGTCTTCGTGGTCGGCGATGAACCGCTCCGGATCAACTGCCTCGCCGCGATCCACCAGTTCGAAATACTCGACGATCGCCTTGTCCACGCCTTCCGTTTTGTCTGTCATGAGAACGCTATGGAACGTAACCGTTCCGCCTGTTGTGATCGGCGAATCAAGAACCGTCGCGTGTTGCCTGTGGGGCACGTTTCCAACGTGCCAGGCACGATGGAATCGTGCCCCACGTGTTTCCGCTCCGGTCCTTAGTGATGTTCGTCTCGCAACTCTATCCGCAATCCGCTCAAACCGCGCTTTATCAAGCCTGCGATCGAGTGTTTCGTTCGTCCCGTATGTTCGGAGATCTCGGCCAGCGACCAGCCTTCCAGGTATCTTAGCCGAACCGCTTCGCGTTGATCCGGTGCCAGCTTCTGCAGGGCGGCCGCCAAACGGACAGCCCGTTCGCCCTGCATCAGACGCTGGCTGGGTGAACTCTGTTGGGCCGGCGCGACCTCGCGTACGGCACCGTCAGCTCCCAACGCCTGTTCGCGATTGACGGTTCGCTTCTGTGTCGAGACGTGGTCGCGAAGAGCATTCCTGACATTGTGTTCGTGAATTGTCCGCAACCACGCTACGAACTGGTCCGGCTCGTCGCCATCGAACCCCTCGATTCGGCCGAAAACGGACAAGCACGTTTGCTGAACAATATCCGACTCGTCCAAACGACTTTCGAGTCGCTCGCCGATCATCCGCCGCGCGAGCAGCTTCAAATACGGCCGATGATGTTCGAGCAAATATCCCAGCGCATCCCGATCACCGTCGCGAGCACGACTAATCAACGTACGGACGCTTGTCGTGGTAGTTGTCATTTGGAAGCCAAGATTCGGTTCCAACAGATAAAGCCCGAAACCGTTCGAACCTAGTCGCGAAATCTTGGCATATTCTAGAGCTTTTGGCGAGGGTCTTCAGTAGCCCCTAGTACATTCGTCGGGGCTCGTCAGTGCGAGCCGTTGCAGGGGTTTCTTCTTGAGGGTGCGGCCATTGACGAAAGCCGACGCCGCGCCAGAGGCGGTAGGTGTGGCGGCGGTCGGGGCCGATCGGGACGCAGACGGTGGCTTCGGGCTCGACGTTTCGGAATGCGGCTCGCAGGGCCTCCGGCGGTTCGCCGTCATCGCGCGTCACGATCATTGCGTCCCAGCCTTCTTTGCCCTCGGGGGGGCCCCAGACATCATATTGTGAATTGATATTGCCCGTACCGTTCCAGTGGTAGGTTCGAGGCTGCTGGGGCATGTAGAAGGCCAGTGCGCTGGTCGCAGCCCGCCCGACAGCCACGACCACAAACGTCCGCTCGGATCGTGGCATTTCGTCAAATCGTGCTCCGACCTCGATGCCCAATTGCTGCCATCCGCGCAAACGAATTGCCGGATCCAATTTCGTGCCTTCCAGTCCGAACCCGAACGGCAGAACGTACGTGGCAACGGCAAAGGCTGCGCCTACCCACACAGCCCGCCGCAACGCGCGTTGGCCGTTACGCAGCGGCGACAAGCCTTCCGCCTTTTCGAACGCCCAGCCCACCAGCAAGACGACGCCTGCTGGATAGAAAGCGGCTGGCCAGTTGGGCTGCACTCGCTGTACGAGACTCAGGCACAAGACGCCGAGCATCGGCAACGCGCTAAAGCACAGCAGGAAACGCTCGCGACGTCCAAGTTTGGGGAACGCTCGAAGCGACAGAAAGCCCACAGCCGCCCACAAAGCACATGTCACGGGTGAAACCACGCCGAACTGTGCCGCCAAGAATTCGCCGGAACGTGATAGTCGCTTCAGCAGATCGACTGACTGACCTGCAAAGTGGCTGCTCGTGTGTTGGGCCGTGATCCAGCCGTGCTGACTGTTCCACCAGAGTACAGGTGCCAGAAACAGCAGCGATCCGATGGCCCAGGTCCAGAATCCTGGTCGCACGAGTTCGCGGCGATCTTCGCGACTGGTCAGTAGAAAAGCGCCAATCAAAGGAATGAAGCCCATCATCGTCTGTTTCGACAGCACGCCCAACCCAGTGGCCAGCGTGGCCAGCAGCAGCCAGACGACACGATCCGGCTTGCGTTCCAGGAATCGCCAGCAGCAGTACAGCGTCGTACACCACCAGAACAGCAGAGGCGCGTCGATCGTCATCAGCAATCCCAAGGCCGCATTACCGGGCGTTGCAGCCGCCAGCAACATGGCCCAGAAGCCGGCTTTCGGACCGTATATGCGCGCGCCCAACGCGTACATCATCATCAGCCCGCCGGTCGACAAGAGGATTGCGGGCAGGCGGACGAAAAATGCGGAGGAACCACCGAGCGAGGTGGACAGGGCGATAAGCCAAGCGACCATGGGCGGCTTGCTGTAGTAGCCCCAGTCCAACTGGCGCGACCAGTCCCAGTAGTACGCTTCGTCGTGGACCAAGTCCACCGGGACAATGGCTGCATAAATAAGGCGAAACACAAACAAGCCGCAAATCACCAACAGCGCCCGGCGCAACCAGATCTTCCCTTCTCCGGCTCGGGGCTCACGATCGCGTGAATCCAAAGTCATTCGTTGACTGCTCCTTAACGTGGGGCACGTTTCCAACGTGCCAACCGTCCAAGAGGCACGTTGGAAACGTGCCCCACAATTCGCGCACGGTGCGCGGATGTTATCCAGTCTGACTTCAACGTCGCATCGTTCGCAGCATCATCGCTGCGCCGATGACAAGCAGAACTGCGTCGGCAAGCCAGACGGACAGTCCGGGGTAGAAGCCTTCTCTAGCGATGTTCTCGCCGACCACCAGCAACGGGTAGTACACCAACAGAATCGGCATGAAACAACAAAAGAAGACAGACATCGTGTCCGACGAACGGCCCTTCATCGCCACGGGTATTCCGATCAGGGCGAAACAAAGGCAACCGAAACCGTTGGAGAATCGTCGCGGGATTTCCGTTTGCAGGCGATACAGGCGGGCTTGGTGAGAATCGAACTGCCTTTGTAGGTCCGCCGTCTTGGCCTCTTGGTTCGCGCCGCGCTGCGCTGACAATTTTCGTCGGAGGTCCGAGACAATGGCCGTTTCGCGGGTAATCTGTTTGGGAATGACGCGCGAGCCAAGCGCAGCGGGCGAAAGGCGGTTTTCGGGATGTAGTTCCGGCTCGCGAAGAACGACGTCATGTGCGAAGTGACCAGGGAATCGGAGGCATGCTTTTCCCGTGGCCTCAATCTGCCCGTTGCGACATTCAAAACGTAACGTTCCGGCGTCCTCGTTGGCTCGCAACCTCGCTTCCTCGGCTGTCAGGGTGATCGGCGGTGCGTCCGCGCGGCCGTCAATGTTGATCAGGGGCTGCAAGAGTCGGTCGCCGTCGACGCCCTTCACGACGATTGATATTCCGTGCTTGGTGAAGGAACCGTTCGCCTTCAGATACCCAAGGGCGATCTGATCAACTGATTCTTCGACCAGACGGCGCAGATTGGGCCTCGACCACAAGGCACAGACGTCGTAGATTCCAAAAGTCGCGATGCTCAACAGATAGGCAACGACAAGGACAGGCCAAACGATGCTCAGCGGATTGATGCCCAATGATTTGATGGCGACGATTTCGTTCGACACCGTCATTCGGCCGAAAACGCTGCAAACGGCGAACAACAGGCATCCTGGTATCGTGAAGCGGAGCATCTCCGGGAGGATGTAAGGCATGGTCCCGAGAACAACGCTTGGCGGCAAGCCCTGCCTGATCCCCTCTTTCGCTCCGCCGCCCAACGTCATTAGCAGCAACGTGATGGCGATCGTCACGAAGAAGATCGTCAAGATATCGAAGACGACATACCGCTTGATGGTGTTCATCGGTAATGGACTGACCGGGTCGAGGAAAGGTGTGGGGAGTTTCCTCGTCAGACCGGATTCGAGTCAACCCCGAAACGCCACAGAACTTGTAGCTGAATTCGCAAGAATTCACATGGATACGTTGTCGCTGCCTGAATTCTTGCGAATTCAGCTACATGTCCATTCCTGCACCCGGTGTCATGCTGCTTTGCGGCGATCGACTTCTTCGTCCGCTGGCAACCGATCACCGACCGCCGGGCGAATGTCGCGAGCCGCTTCGGCACCGATCAAGATCGGCTCGAACTCGACGGGCTGGTCAACATCAACGCGTGAAGTCCCTGGCTTACCTAGATTAAACAGGCAACACAGAGCCAACCCGCTCAAATAGGTCATGCCGGCCGACCAGAGCACGTCGCTGGGGAAATGTCCGCCCTGTGCGATTCGCGCGACGCCCAACAGCACACCCCATACCAGGCCCAATGCGACAAACCCCAGAGCCACACGGCGACGGCGTCTGTAAAGAAGGAAAGCCGGCGCCATTAGATAGAACCCAATGGAAGCGTGGCCGGAAGGAAAGGACTTGCACATACGCGCGGAAGTCCTGCCCCAAACGTGTACGAATTGCTGATCTCCGCCGAATTCGACTACCTGCTTGGGACGCGGACGGCACCAATACGGCTTGAACAGGCCATTGACCAGCAGGCCAGGTCCTAGAGCCAGCACGGCTGCCAGGAAGAATCCCGCTTCACGATAGCCACGCAGACGTCTCCAAGCGAGACTTGCTGTTCCGATCGCCAATCCGCCGATTCCAAGGACCAACCCAGGCAGCGTGCCGTAGGTATAAGCAAACTTCCACAGGTTCGCCTCGGCCATTGGCCAAGCAGCGCTATCCTGGCCGTAGAAGATTCGACAGATTGCGATATCGGCGTTCGTCAAACGAAACAGCGCGGTGAGCAACAAGAGAGCCAACAAGGGTATCAACACTGGAAAGGCGATGCGCCGAACGAGCGCCGGATCGCCGTCATCCGCCTTCGCTTTTCCGTCGAAGGATGGCGTGGCGTCCGTGACTTCTGAGCCGCGAGTCCAGGGAGCGACGGACCATGAGGTCCGTGGATGGCGCGTCCTTTCGGCCAATGGCATGACTTGATTTTTGCTGCGCATCGAGAAAAGCGTCTCTTGGGGTCTGGCGAGGCGCACACGGCGAGTGCGATGACAGGTATCACCCTACGTCGGCAATCGTCGATGCCCGGACGCAACCGATTTTGCCGGTTTTGACGATAATTCCAGCGGAGGCTGGTATCGCTGCATTGCTAGCAGGCGTTCTGCGGCGCCTTGTGGGGCACGTTTCCAGCGTGCTGGCAGTAATCCCTTCGAGATTAGGGCGGGGCGGGAACACTCGCGGCGTATCACTGACGACGATTGCCGAGAACGGTGATTCCTATTGTGAGGTCGGTTTGGTATGCGGTAGGATACTCGCGCGACATGCTCACGTGCATGGAAGCGAAGGCAAGAGATCAACCCTCGATTGCTGGAAAGGACAGCCGCAATGGTTATCTCACTTGGCGATGTTGCGCAACTGGTTGGAGGCCAACTGAACGGAGACGGCCAGATTCCCATCGCCGGCGCGGATACCATTCGTGACGTGGGTCGCGGCGAAATCACCTTCATCGAGAACGTCAAACTGGCCGACAAGCTTGCGGCCTGTCAAGCTGTTGCTGCTCTTGTACCGCGGGACTTTCAACCCGAGGGCATCCCCTTCATCACCGTGGATAACGTACAAGAGGCTTTCGCAAAAATCGTCGCGCATTTTCGCCCACCCCGCGAGGACGATCGGGTTGGCGTAAGTGCTTCGGCAATCATCAGTCCCACGGCGAAACTGGGCCCCGGTGTCACGGTCGGTGCCAATGCCGTGATTGGGGACGGCGTCGAGATCGGCGACGGAAGCATGATTCATGCCGGCGTCCAGATCATGGCTGGGTGTGAATTGGGGGACAATGTCGTTGTTTTCCCCAACGTCGTACTGTACGAAAACTCGGTGGTCGGATCGCGAGTGATCATTCATGCCGGGGCCGTCGTCGGCGCCTATGGATTCGGCTACACCACGGTGGACGGTCGTCACCAGTTGTCCGCGCAACTGGGAAATGTGGTAATCGGCGACGATGTCGAGATCGGCGCCTGCACGACGATCGACCGCGGCACTTACGGCGCGACCTTGATCGGCGAGGGCACGAAGATCGACAACCAAGTGATGATCGCGCACAACTGCCGGATTGGGCGGCACAACATCATCTGTTCGCAAGTGGGAGTCGCCGGCACCACTTCGACCGGCGACTACGTCGTAATGGCCGGCCAGGTGGGCATTCGCGATCACGTTCACATTGGCGACGGAGCCAAGCTCGGCGCGAAGGCTGGAGTGATGAGTGATATCCCGGCCGGTGGGGCCTACGTGGGTATCCCTGCGACGCCCGAACGGCGGCAGATGTTGATCCAGGCATCGCTGATGAAGCTGCCTGAACTGAAGAAGCAGATCAAGGCCCTCGAACGCGCGGTCGACGGACTGAAAGACCGCCCGGAAGCCCTCTCGCCACAGGAGGCAGCGTGAACGACAGTCATTCCTCCAGAATCGGATTGGCGGCCGGATGGGGGCGATATCCGATTGTGGTTGCCGAGTCGCTGCGTGACCAGGGCTATCAAGTCTACTGCCTGGGAATCAAAGACCACGCAGCCCCCGCACTCGCGGATTGCTCGCACGACTACCACGAGGTGGGCTTGGCAAAACTCGGCGCTGCGATTCGCTACTTCCGCCGAAACGGCGTCGCTCAGGCGACGATGGCCGGCAAGATCCACAAAGTTCGATTCTTTCAGAAGTTTGCCTTTTTGAAACACCTTCCGGATTGGCGTTCCTTCCGCACGTTCTACGCTCACTGGATTTCGAAGACCAAGGACCGGAAAGACGACACGCTATTGACTGCCATCGTGGACGCATTCGCGAAGGATGGGATTCATTTTGCTCCTGCAACGGATTTCCTACCGGAGTTGCTTGTGAAACGCGGAGATCTTACAGGTCGGTCGCCGTCGAGTGGCCAATGGAAAGACATCGAGTTCGGCTGGCGATTGGCCAAAGAGCTGGGGCGTCTGGACGTAGGCCAGACGGTCGCAGTCAAGGGCCGAGCCGTTCTGGCGGTCGAAGCCGTGGAAGGGACGGACGAGTGCATCCGCCGCGCGGGGCTCTTATGCCCTCAAGGCGGCTTCACTATCGTCAAGGTCGCCAAACCGCAGCAGGACATGCGGTTCGACGTGCCAACGATCGGGATGGAGACGATGCACACGCTCGTCGAAGCCGGCGCGTCCGTGCTGGCCGTGGAAGCCGACAAGACGATTGTGGTGGACCAGCAGGACGTGATCGACTTCGCCCGACGCCACAAGCTGACAGTCGTGGCCGTCCGGCAGGGCAGCCTTGGAGAACTGGAACGGGCAGCCTGAAGAAATGACCAAATCCCAATGACCAATGCCCATTAGAAAGACGCCCAATGACGTCTGACCGTTTGGTCATTGGTCATTTATCTCCGCCGGGTGGAGTTTCCACCTCAGCGCTGATAAATGGGCAGGAATCCTTTGTCCAACTGCATCATGACCAAGTTGCAGGCCGTGACGTAGATCGGGCCGATATTGCCGGTCCAATAGCCTTCGTCGTTCTGTTCGTTGACGATCTTGTCGTACAGCTTGTCGCGGTACGGATTCCATTCTTTGCGGCCTTGGCGGTAGACGACCTGCGAGTAGTACAGGTACGTGTAGTGCCAGTGTCCGTAGGAACGTGCACCGCCGGAAACCTGGTGTAGCGTCTTCTTGCAGTATTCCAGCATTTGCGGGACGTGTTCGCTGTCGTAGTCGC
>JACKQG010001675.1_pt1 | contig 30099 bp, 24 predicted proteins | sample 8237621 | NCBI WGS metagenome assembly JACKQG01 (sample SAMN15677084, study PRJNA649215) | marine metagenome | biome: marine; feature: Black Sea; material: saline water; isolation source: suspended particulate matter (SPM) from the Black Sea western gyre | collected 2013-06-09/2013-06-10 | depth... | reverse complement strand
GCCGCCGCCGACGTGGGCTTCGCCATGGGCCAGGGCAGCGACATCGCCATCGAGGCCGCCGACGTCACGCTGGTGCGCGGCGACCTGCGCGACGTCCTGCGCGCCATCCACCTGAGTCACGCGACCCTGGCCACCATCCGCCAGAATCTTTTCTGGGCTTTCTGCTACAACTTGTTGTTGGTACCGGCGGCTGCCGGCGCCCTGTCCACGGTTGCGGGTCTGCCCGGATTCCTGCGCGACTTCCATCCCGTCCTGGCTGCGGTCGCCATGGCCGCCAGCTCCCTCACGGTCGTCCTGAACAGCCTGCGCCTCGGGCGCACTCGTCTATAAAAAACCGCTCCGGACGGCGGGCTCCGGAGCGGTCGGCGGGGGAATTATCTTCGTAAGCCCGGAAATTTCCGGGCTAAACAGGTTGAATCGCCAGCGCGACCAGAGCGCCGGGATTACGCGCCAGGAAACGCCCGAAGGCGCCGTCGCTGTCGTTGAGATGCCCCGTGAACCAGTGACGCATGAACTGGAGTACCGGCAGGTCGATGGTCAGGCGACCTTCGGCCAAAGTGCTCTCGAATCGACGCATGCGCTGCAGGAAATCACAGTGTTCGTCGCGATGCTCGGGCCACATGGGGTAGCCCGCGGCCTCCATGAGCTGTTCCTCTTCCGCGAAGACGCTCTCGGCGCAGTCAAGCAGACGCGTCATCCCGCCCAGCAACGTCCGTCGGGAATCGCCCCGCTTCAAGGCCAGGTAGATCTCGTTGTAGAGACCGACCAACTCCCGTCGTCCCGTGTCTGATTCCGCAAGCCCCAGCCCCCACTCGTCGGTCCACTTGATGATCGCCATGCTGTCCCTCTCGAGGTGCGTGTCGAGACTAGGCGGACAGGATACGGGCTGGGCGAGGAGAACCCACCTCGCCGGCATCCATGCCGCCAACTATCAGATGTATCGGCGATATAGTGGATATCTTTAGTTAATGTTTGATCTTTTATTCAATAAGCATCCCTCTTGAGGGCCTGGCTTTGTTGGTGAGCCTCCGATCGGTTCATTGTTGTTTTTTTGCTTTTCCCACAAAATAGGCCAGGACAGGCTTGATCCGGTTTTAGCGGATCCTTATGTTGATGCCCTTCTGAAGGGCAATCCTTCATGGATGAGACCGTCGCGGGGTGTTTCCTCCCCCGCGGCCCCGGCCCCCGCGACGTCGCACTCGCGGGGGCAAATTTTTCCGGTCCAACCGCACGTTGTCCGCCGGGCACGGCTGTGCGACCATGAGGCATGCGCCTGATCGACACACACGTCCATCTCGACTTTCCCCGGCTGCGCGATGACCTGCCTGCGGTGCTGGCGCGCGCCAGCGCAAAGGGTGTCGGGGGTTTCATCATGCCCGCATACGACGTGGCAGGATGGGACGCAATGGCGCTAATTGCCGGCGCCCACGAGGACATCTTCCCCGCCCTGGGACTGCATCCCTGGGTCGCTCATCATGACTTCGACATCGATGATCTCCGCGAGCGACTGACGGCCTGCAACGCGGTGGCCGTCGGCGAGATCGGCCTGGACACCAAGATCGAGGCCCCCGGCCTGGACGTGCAGATCCCCGTCTTCCGCACACAGTTGCGCCTGGCCCGCGCACTCGGCCTACCGGTGATCTTGCACTGCCGCGGCGCCTTCGACACCTTTATCGACGTACTCGCGGCAGAAGGGCCGATCAGCGGTGTGGTCCACGCCTTCTCGCGCGGGCCGGACCTGGCGCGTCGCCTCCTCGACCTGGGATTGTACCTGGGCCTGGGCGGTGCGATCACGCGTCCCCGCGCCAAGCGCCCGCGACGCAGCGCCGTCGTCACGCCCCTGGACCGTATCGTCTTGGAAACCGACGCGCCGGGACTGGGCATGGACGGCGTGCCAAACGGAGAGAACGAACCGGCCAACGTGAGCGCGGTCGCCGCGGCGCTGGCCGAATTGCGCGAAACGACGCTCGAGGAAATCGCCGACACGACCACAAGGAACGCCCATGACCTCTTCCGACTCCCCTGAACGCTTTACCCGCACCGTCGACCTCTACGGCGAGGACGGGTTCGCCGCCCTGCGCGCCGCACGCGTCACGGTCTTCGGACTGGGCGGCGTCGGCGCCCATGCGGCCGTGGCCTTGGCCCGCAGCGGGATCGGCGCGTTGACGCTGGTGGATTTCGACAAGGTGACCGCGTCGTCGCTGAACCGCAGTCCCGCGGCAACCGAAGCCGACCTGGACCGACCCAAGGCCGAGGTCTTGCGAGATCATCTCGCGCTGACCTGTCCCTACACCGAGGTCCGGTCCGTGCGGGCCTTCTTCCATGAAGACTCGGCTGACGAGCTGCTTTCACCCGCGCCGTCCCTCGTCGCCGACTGCATCGACAGCCTCAATCCCAAGGTGGCCCTGCTGGCCCAGTGCGTCCGGCGCGGGTTGGCCGTGGCCAGCAGCATGGGCGCGGCCGGCCGCACCGACGTTTCCATGGTGCGCGCGGGCGACCTGTGGGACAGCCGCGTCTGCCCCCTCGCCAGCCGGGTACGCAAATTTCTGCGCCGGCAGGGCATCGACGCGCCCGTCCCCGCCGTCTGGTCCGAAGAAACGCCGTGCAAGGCCCTGCCGCCCGATCTGGACGATCAGGTTCTCGATCGCGGCCGCGTCCGTAACCGTCTGCCCAGCGGCATTGCCTTGCCGGGCATTTTCGGCTATGCCTTGGCCTCGCTGATCCTGGATCGTCTCGCAAGCAAATGAACGCCGCAGGAATTATTGCGCCGACGCGTTGTTGTCCAGCGAGCCAACAACCCCATTTCCCCGGGAGACCGCATGAAATACACATTGCTCGCCGCACTGCTGCTGGGTTTGGCCCTGCCCGCAGTGACCTGCGCACAGGAGGCCGCCGACCAGGCGGTCCAATTGATCGAGACCACCGAGCCCACTTTCAACGGCACCTGGATCCGGAATGCCGACCTCAGCGACAACCCGGCGGAGATCATGACCCGACGCGGCGGTCAGCCGGGCGGCCGGGGCGGCGGAATGAAGGGCGGCGGCGGACGAGGCGGCCTGGGTCGCGGCGGTGGCGGCCGTGGCGGCTCGCGCGGTGTCGACACGATGCCCGACGGCATCAGCGACGCCCCTCCCGGCAAGAAGCGCCCGGACATGATGCGCGGCCGCGAGCGCCTGGCGATCTTCCACGAAGACGAGGAGTTCTCCGTCACCGACGCCATGGACGTCATGCAGACCGTCTACACGGACGGCCGTCGTACCGAGCGCTGGACCCAACTGGGGCAAATGTTCGACACGGCCGTGCCGACCAAGGACGGGCTCATGATCCGCAGCGAGATGTCCGACGGCAACAGCCGATCCGCCACATACACCCTGAGTGACACCGGCGACCGGTTGACCGTCGTCCACTCGTTCAAGCCGCCCAAGAGCGACAAGACCGTCCACTTGAGGATGGTCTACGACCGGGTCGAGTGACGCACAGGCAGTTCCGATGAAGGGGCGGCCGCCGGGCCGCCCCTTTCTCTTGCGAAACGGACGCTGGTCACCGGGAGCCGGCCTGTCATATCCTGTCGTATGATAGTCGACCCGACCAACAAGCACCCAGGAGCGGACCATGGGCCCCCTCGACACGAAGGCATATCTGTCCCAGGCGGCAACACTCGAACACGCCGGCGACCTGAAGCAGGCCGCCGTGGCCGTACAGAAGGCGTTGGTCCTGTCGCCCGAAACAAACGGCATCCGTCAGTACCTCGCCAAGCTCCTCAAGCTCGACGGCCGCCCGGCCGACGCGTACGCCCACTACCGCAAGCTGTGGCAAGAAGGACGGATCGACCTGGATCTCCAGGTCAACCTGGTCGACACCCTCAGACATCAGACCGACCGCGCCGGCGAGCCCGGACTCGAGGACGAGATCAGCCTGTGCCTGGGCTTCCAGAATGTCGCGTCCAACAGTCTGGCCAACGTCGTGGCCGCCCGGCTGAAGCAAAAGTACCCGTCGACGGAGCCGCCGGATCTCGACACGCTCTGTGCGGACGACTTCCTGCGACTCACCCTGGAGCGAATCTTCTTTACCGACACCGAGCTGGAATCGCTGCTGAAAGCAACCCGGCGCGCGCTGCTGGTCGAGGTGATCGAGACCGGAAATCTACCCTCCGCACGAATCAATCTGATCGTCGCCATCGCGCTGCAGAGCGCCAACAACGAATACGTCCACGACAGCGACGACTACGAGAAGCAGATGCTCGATGGACTCATGCAGATGCAGGAAGCGATGCTCGCCGAAGAGGGCGACACCGACGGCCTGCTGGGCACGGTGCTGATCGCGGCCATGTACCGGCCGCTGATCGACATGCCCGCCGAGCCCAGCCTGCGGGACCTCCCCCTCGAGAACTGGCCCGAGACGGTGCGCCCCTTGGTCCGACGCACCTTGAGTAATCGACGGGACGAGCAGGAGATCGCGGCGACGATTCCCGCCCTGAAGCCGATCGAGGACGAAACCTCGCAGTCGGTGCAGGCCATGTACGAGGAGAATCCCTATCCGCGTTGGCTGTCGATGGCGTACAAGGCGCCGGTCGATTTCAGCGCCGACCTGCGGGTGTGTCTGCCGGAAATCGATCTGCCCGATTTCAGCAAGCGCCAAACCCTGGATGTCCTGGTCGCTGGCTGCGGCACCGGGCGCCAACCCATCTCGGTCGCCAAGGCGTACAAGAGCGCTTCGGTCACCGCCCTCGACCTGAGCCGGGCGAGCCTGGCCTACGGCAAGCGGATGGCCACGGAGATGGACGTCGATATCGACTTCCTGCACGGCAATATACTGGACCTGACCCATCTGGACCGGCGTTTCCCGCTGATCTACTGCTCGGGCGTCCTGCATCACATGGAAGATCCGGTAGCCGGCTGGAAAGTGCTGTGCGGGCTGCTCGAACCCGAGGGCCTGATGAACATCGGCCTCTACAGCGAGCGGGCCCGCGCGGTCATCGTCAAGGCGCGGCTGGTCGTCGAAAAGCTGGGCATCGGCGACGACGCCGACTCCATACGCCGCTTCCGGCACGACATCCTGACCGGGCGCTACGGCGACATGCTGACGCCGCTGACCAGGATCTCGGACTTCTACAGCCTGAGCGGTTGCCGCGACCTCATCTTCCACGTGCAGGAAACCCGCTACACCCTGCCGCAGATCGACGCGATCCGCCGCGACCTGGGACTGGAGTTCATGGGCTTCGAGAAAATGAAGCCCGTTGTCGTAAACGCCTATCGCCAGTCGTTCCCCGACGACCCGACCATGACCGACCTGGCCAACTGGGATCTGTTCGAAGCAAAGAACCCCGGCCTGTTCCTGAACATGTACAACATGTGGTTCAGGGTCGCTAAGTGAGCTAGAGAGCCCGATCCTTCCAGTTCCACCACTTCAGCAGGTCGGGATCGTGGTCGGCCGTGCTCACGGCGTAGACGGCGCAGCGGAAGGTGTAGAGGACACAGCGGTCGATCTTCTCCCCTCGGATTTCGCAGAGATCGGTGAACATGCGCTCGGGGTCGCGGCCGTGGAGGTCGGCGGGTTCGTGGAAGCCGAGGTCGTGCAGGCAGGAGGCCAGGCTGGGGCCTATGCCGGGGAGGGATTGGAGGTTGGGGGCGGAGGTCCGATCGGTCATGGTGAACTCCTAGTCCGGCACATCCTGCGCATCATCCCCCTCCTCCATCCTCTCCAAAATAGCCCGAGCAATATCCGCCGAATGCGAGTTCATCTTCCGCAAAGCATCCATCAAGGCCAGATGCACCTCGCTGGTCGCCACCGACTCCTTGATCGCGCCGCCCACCCGCTCGAAATGCGCCTGGCGATAGCCGCTCTCCAGCGCCACGTAGCGAGCCGCCTTCTTGGTCATCTTCTTGGCGGTCTCCAGGCTCTCCTCGCGGAAGGCTTCCAGCCCACGCGAGATCTGCTTGAGCATCTTGATGTGGTAGGCCTTCACTTCCTTCATGCCCGCGGGCGAGAAGTCGGCGCCCACGGCGGCCTTCTTGTGGGCGAGCGGGCGCAGTTCCTTGTCGATGATGTCGGCGATGAACTCGTACTGCTTGGTGACGTGCATCATGAGATACACCTCTTCGGCCTGCTGAGCGCTGATGTCCTGCTTGCCGATGTCGATCAGGTAGGCCGAGATGTGCGTGTCGAGATCGTCGATCTCGTGCTCGCGCTCGTGGAGGTCGTCGAGGATCTCCATGTCGTTGTCCACGAACGGGGCGATCGCGTCGGTGGCCATATCACGGACGATCTCGCCCATTCTGATGATCTCGACCTTGGCCAGGTTCAGGGCCAGGGACGGCGTCTGCAGCATGCTGGGTTCCAGGAAGCGCGGACGGAAGCGCAGCTCGAGGGGTTCGATGCGGTCGGGCATCATCCTCATGATCAGGCGTCCGAACAAGCCGGTGAACGGCAGGAAGACCAGCGCCAGGCTCACGTTGAAGATGGTGTGGGCGTTGGCCACCTGGCGCGGGATGAACTTGGCCATACTCTCCGTGTCGGCGGCATCGATCGCGCCGCCGGGCGACACCGAGCGCACGAAGTCCGCGAAGGCCGGGATCCAAAAGACCATCACCAGCACGCCAACAACCTTGAACAGGGTGTGGGCCAAGGCAACGCGCCGGGCCTCGCGACCGGCGTTGATGCTCGCCAGGCCGGCGGTCACGCAGGTGCCGATGTTGGCGCCGAAGATCAGGGGAATACCCGCGTCCAGCGTCAGGAATCCCTGCTGTGCCAGCACGATGATCACGCCGGTGAATGCGCTCGAGCTCTGGATCAACGCCGTAAAGAGCGTGCCCACCAGGATACCGAGGAGCGGGTTCTCCAACCCGGCCAACATGTCCAGGAAGGGTCGGTAGGTGCGCAGCGGATACATGGCCATGCTCATGACCGCCATGCCGTAGAAGAGCATGCCGAAGCCCAGTATGATGTTGCCCAGGTTGCGCATTTTCCGGCGGTGGCCCATGAACTTCAGGGCGAAGCCGATGGCGATCATCAGCAACGCATAGTCGGTGAGCTTGAAGGCGATCAGCTGCGCGGTGATGGTGGTGCCGATGTCCGCGCCCAGGATCACGCCCAGGGTCTGCGCGAAGGTCATCAACTGGGCCTGTACGAAACTCACGAGCATGACCGTGGTGGCGCTGGAACTCTGGATGACCATGGTCACCAGCGCGCCCACTGCGGCGCCGATGTAGCGGTTGGCCGTCAAGGTGCCCAGGATGGCGCGCAGGCGGCCGCCGGCCGTCCGCTGCAGCGAGGAACTCATCATGTCCATGCCGAAGAGGAACAGGCCCAGGCCGCCGGCCAGTCCGAAGAGCATGAACAGGACCCAGGTGGGCTTGCGGACGGGGATGCTGTAGACGAGCTGTCCGCCGTGGGTCCACTCGCCCTCCAGGTGGGCCACTACGGTATGCTTGCCGTCCTTATTACCGGCCGGGTATGCGAAGACCGCGAGGCCATCGGCGTCGGACTCGCAACGGCCCAGCTGCTTCTCGCCGGGGACCACCAGATCGAACTCGACCGTCACGCCCGCCACGGGCGCACCGGCGGCGTCCAGGACCAGCGCCTTGAGGTCGGTGGTCTGATCGGTAAAAACCGAGGCTTCGTCGCCCGAGATGCGTCGTCCGTCCACGTCCACGGGGTGTTCGAGGCTGAAAGGCGGCTCATCGGCCAGAGCAGTGCCGACAACAGCGGTGAAGAAGACCAGCAGCAACAAGACTGCCGGTGATATAACGAATAAACGCTTCATTGAATCCCTCGATCAATCTGAACCACGCACCCGATACGGGTCGCGGCACGGGCCCGTTGAACAACCAATCATGCGCCAGAGGTCTTCAATAGACAACCCCTGAAATCAGGTCTGTGCTGCCATGGGGATATTCGCGGAGATCCGAGATCGATCCGATACAAACCAATATCGGTGTGCAACCCGGCCGGCTCAGCGCACCAAAACCAGCTTCGCTGTCCCGTGATGCTCACCTGATTCGACACGCGCGAAGTACACGCTACTCGACAGACGGGAACCATCATCGGAGCAGCCGTCCCAATTCACGCGGTGCTCCCCCGCCTGCAAAAAACCGTCCACGATGACCCGCACATGCTGACCACGCAGGTCGATAATCGACAGCGTCACGTGCCCGAAAGCGAGTAGCTCAAAAGAGAGTTCCGTCGACGGATTGAACGGGTTGGGACTGCACGACAGCCGATCCGGGCCGTGGCTCATGATCCCGCCCACGGATGTGGGTGGTGAGCAGTATGCGACGGGATATTGCTCGTAGCGCCAGACCGCGCCGGCGTCCTCGGCAATGAAGATCGTGGTCTGTCCGGACGTACTGCCGCCGATCAGGGCAATGCCTTCCTGACTGTCGCCGGCCAGATCGTATTCACGCAGAAAGGAGCCGTCGGCCGACATCTCCACGATCACGTCGTGACTGTCGTGGATCGCGTAGAGAATCCCGGTACAGACGTCGTAATGCAGGCCGGAGATATCATCCCGGCCGGCGTGGGGTGCGATCGTGTCGAGATACTGCACAGTCCCACCATCAAGGAGATCGAAGACGAAGATATTGCCGTCTTCCTGCAGCCCCGCATAGAAATGTCCGTCCACGTACGTGAGCGCTTCGAGTCCGTGGTTGCTGGGGCCCTGTAACCACGGTGTCAGATCCCACTGATTGCCGGTGAGCGTGCCGGTTGCAAGATCGAACTCCAGAACCGCGTCCGGTTGCTCGACCGCCAGGTAGACCAGGTCATTGTCGGGATCGGCAATGGTGACCCCCTCGAGATCATTCTCTACGACCCAGGTCGTGACGTCGTTGCCGTAGGGTCCCAGCTCCGACACGCGACCGGAGTCGTCAACGACGATAAGCGTTTGTCGCAAGGGATGCCATACGGCGCCGCTCGGTTCGTAATCCTCCGGCAGACCGTCGGGTTCGCCGACCTGGCCGATCTCCAAGCCGGAATCGGCGGGCCAGTCGGCGGCCATGGCCGGTGAGCCCGAACACAACAGCAACGTGGCCACGGGAAGGAGATACACGATGAGGGGCAATGGCGTCCACGATGACGATAGAGGAGTAGTCCGTTTCATTGCATCTCTCCGTGATCCGGTCCTGGATGATCCCGACACGGCGGGGCGCTGATGGGGAGCGCCCGCAGGCGCCCCCCCTGAAACCATGAAACGTTACTGGTATAGCCTCTTGATCTGACCCCAAGCGGCGTCCTCGTTGCCGACCGTGCCGGCCAGCACACCGGGGCTGCCGCCGTCTTCGCCGACCATCCAGTTGGCCGCGTCACTGAAGTCCGCGCAATCGGTGCGGGCCAGCAACAGGCTCGGACCGTCACCATCCGGCTCGGGGGGCCACGGGGGATCGTCGGTGTAGGTCATCTCGAAGACCACGGCATCGAGAGCGTCCAGGATGAAGATCGTGTCTCCACCACCGCCGAGACCGAAGCCGTCGCCGTCGGCCGGATCATGGGCATTGGCGTTCAGGTTGGTCACCGCTGGATACACGGCACCGAAATCAGTAAAATCGGCGACCACGACCAGAACTTCGCCGGACGCCAGCGTGCCGACCAGGGCGCAGTGGCCATGAGAGTCATGGGGTTCACCCGGGTCGCCGTCGACCATGTGCAGGCCGTCCAGCACGATCGGGGACGCGCCTCGGTTGTACAGTTCGATCCAATCACCGCCGTCGTTGTCGTCCTTGTACATGAATTCGGTGATGATCAGGTCCTGGGCGGCTGCAGCGCCGGCGATGGCGACGACAGCCAGGATTACTAGAGCCTTACGCATTGTTGTGCCTCCTGTTGATGCATTCAAACTCGCACCTCTCCCCCCACGAGGGAGGAGCACTTCAAAGAAACAGGCCAAGTGTCCGACCGCAGGCGAACTAGTTACTTCAATAGTAACATTTTTTGCACCGACATCGTGGACTGTGTCGCGATGCGCGCAAAATAGGCGCCGCTGGCCATCCGGCGCCCTCTATCGTCACTGCCGTCCCACGGCAGCGCGTGTTCACCGCTCGACAGATTTCCCCGGTGCAGGGTACGCACCTGACGCCCGGTCAGATCGTACACGCCGACCGTGACGTCGGCGGCCTGACCCAGCGAGAAAAGGATCTCTGTCTGCGGGTTGAAAGGATTGGGAGCGATCCGCACGCTGTAGAGTGCGGGCAGGACCGTGGCGGGTGTCTCATCGTCGACACCCGTGGGACCCTCGTTGGATGCGCCGGGGGTCGGGTTGATCATGGTGAACCAGCGGCTATTTCCATCCGCCAGCCGACCCTCGCTGATGTCGGCCGTCTGCTGGCCGTAGTCGTAGAAATCCAGCCCGGTCTCGCCGTCGATGTCCGTGAACATGATGACTTCACCGTCGGACGAAAAACTGAAACCGAGCTCAACCTCGTCGAAAACCACGAATTCACCCGCGCCGAGTGTCGTGCCGGGGGGGATCGCATACTTGAGATTATCATTGCGCTCATCCGACAGGTACATGCCGCTGATGTCCACCGTCGAAGCGCCGCGGTTGTAAAGCTCCACCCAGTCGTCGACGCCACCGCCGGAACTCGAGGTATGGAACTCGTTGATGCAGACTTCCGAGTAGAGGGCCGAGGTGCCGTTGCCGGCGCCCGGCGTGGGCGTAGCCAGGTACTCGGGTGAGTAGCCGAAGGAGAAATTGGCGTCCTTGGCGGTGCCCAGATCGGGCACGAAACCGATGGCGATGTCGGCGTCACACACACCGAACTTGAAACCGTGGATCTTGGCGTTGCCCATGTCCTCGGTATCGTAGAGACCGATCTCTTCGCCGCCGCTGGACAGCTTGAACGAAGCATGCAGGGGGCCGTCCAAGGGATCCTTGTCGGCCCAGACCACCAGGAACTCGCCCGGTGCCAGGGAATATCCGGCCGGGATCGGCCACTCGTGCCGGTCGTCGAAGTTGTCGGTCAGGTACATGCCCTCCAGATCGACCGTCACGGTGCCCGGATTGTAGATCTCGACCCAGTCCTCGAATTCGCCCATCTCGTCTACGATGCCCGTATCGTTGCTGGACACGATCTCGTTGATCACCAGCAGCGGCCGTTCGTGACCGACCGTGTAGGCGCGGTACTCGACAGGCGCGTCTCCCGGCCAGGCGTTCGTCTGCCCGATATAGTCGGTGGCAACGGCGTAGTACTTGACGAGGGTGTCGTCGGACTGGGCGGGAATCGTGTAGCCGTAGACCGAGTCGGCGGGAGCGCCGTCGCCGTGTGCGCCGTCGTCAAGCATGTTCTGCGCGACATAACCGCTGCCCATATCCACGAACAACTCCACCGAGGCGAGGCCTTCCTCGTCGAAGGCGGTGACGGTTACCGTAACGGCATCGACGGCCGTCGGCAGACGGATGTCGCGTCCACCGTCATTGCAGATGGGAGCCGCATCGGCCGCATAGGTACTGTTCAAGACACCGGGTGTGCCACCCGTGGGCACGCTGGGATCCCAGCTCGAGCCCGGCGAGTTGTCCATCAACGGATTGACCAGCTCCAGCGACGGTCCATTGCCATCCGGCGAGGACGGCCACGCACCGCCGTCGTCGTATTCCACAAAGTCACGTAGAACATCGTCTTCGTCGAAGAGGTTGACCTGGTCACCGCCGTTGCCTAAGCCAAAGCCCAAGCCGCCGGAATCGAAGTCGTTCACGTTGAGATTGGTCACGCCCGGGTAGTGACTCATGAATATCGTGTTGTCCGAGGCGACGACGAGATATTCATCCACGCCGAGAACGCCTTCCAGGAAGCACTTCGGATGACCGAGATCACCGTCGAGCACGTACCACTCGAAGAGATTCACGGATGTCGGACCGGTGTTGTAGAGTTCAATGAATTCCACATCCGGATCAAGATTGGAGTTGTACATGATCTCGTTAATGATCACGTCGGCCAGAACCGGTGCGGACACCAGGACGACCGTCAGCGCCGCCAGGCCCAGGATGCTCTTGCTGCGTCTCATGTTTTCTCCTCTTGTTGTTTAGCAGCCCTACGACGAATAAAGGGCATCGTGAATGAAAGCACGGCCAACACCAGCATGACGGCACTGACCGGACGGGTGAAGAAAATCGAGGGATCGCCCATGATCAGGGCGCGACGGAAATTGGACTCGGCCATGTAGCCGAGGATCAGGGCCAGCACCAGCGGCGCCGTCGGAAAACCGTAGCGGCGCAGGATCCAGCCGAGAATGCCGAAGACCAGACAGATCAGCACGTCGAAAAGGGAATTGGCCACGCCGAAACTCCCCACGAACGCGATGACCAGGATAACCGGATAAAGCAGGGCCTTGGGCGCGGAGATGATCTTGACCCACAGCTTGTTGCCCAAAACCCCCAGGACCAGCAGCACGAAGTTGCCCAGCACCAGGCTGGCGAAGAGGCCGTAGACCAGGTACGAATTCTTGCCGGCGAAGAGTTCGGGACCCGGGGTCACGCCGTGCAGCATCAGGGCGCCGATCAACACCGCCGTGGCGGCGCTGCCGGGAATGCCCAGGGTCAACAGGGGCACCAGGGCGCCACCCACCGAACCGCCGGCCGCGGCCGCGGGCGCCGCGATTCCCTCCAGACTGCCCTTGCCGAATTCCTCGGGCTTCTTGCTGACACGCCGCGCCTCGTTGTAGGCGATGAAGGCGGCAATCGTGGCGCCGGCGCCGGGGACCACGCCGATCACGGTACCCAGGGCCGACGACTGCATGATGCTGCGCTTGAGTCCCAGCACTTCCCTGCGTCCCGGCATCTTGCTGGAGAAGGTCTGCAGGGCCGCCTGCACCGGTTTGAAGCGCTCGATGTTCAGCAGAACCTCGCCCACGGCGAAGAGACCGATCAGAGCCGGGATGAAGGCGATGCCGTCGATCAGCTCGGGCCTGTCGAAGGTATAGCGCATGAACCCGGTGATGGGATCCAGGCCGATGGTCATCAGCAACAGGCCCAGCACCGTGCTCACGGCGCCCTTGAGCATGTTCTTCGATTCCATGGACACCACGATGGTCAGGCCGAAGATGGCCAGCGCGAAGTACTCCGGCGGACCGAAGGCGAGTGCCGCCTTGGCCAGCGGCACCGAGAAAGCGATGAGGATGAAGGTGCCCAGGATACCGCCGGTGCAGTTGGCGATCACGGCCGCGCCCAGTGCACGCCCCGGTTCGCCGCGTTGCGTCAAGGCGTAGCCGTCGAAGGCCAGGGCCACCGCGGCGGGCGTGCCCGGCGTATTGATGGCAATGGCCGTAATGCAGCCGCCGTACGCCGAGGCCGTGTAGACGGCCGCCAGCAGGATCAGGGCGATCAGCGGATGCATGCCGTAGGTGAACGGTACCATCAGGGCCACGCCCGTGGAGGCGGACAACCCTGGCATGACCCCCACGAAGATCCCGATGATGATGCCGCCCACGATGACGGCGGCAGGCTCCCACCAGGCGATTTCCGGCAGGCCGACGCCGACCAGCGTCGCGAAACCGTCCATCAGATTTTGCAGGATCTCCATCGAACCTCTCCGTCTACTGGAACCAGCCCCCCGCGGGCAACGGCAGCCCCAGGGTGCGAATGAATACGACGTAACAGAACACGAGCATGGATACCGTTACCGTGGCCACGACGACGTGGCGCCGGTAGCCCATGGCGTAGATACCGCCCAGCAGCAGGATCACCGAAGCCGGGAAAAAACCGATCCGGGGCAGGACGGCGACGAAGACCACCATCAGCAGAATGATACCCAGGGCCAGCTTGACCCGGCCATGCTTGACGGGCTGATGATTGTTCAACCCGTCACGGATCTGCATGACGGCGAAAATGGCCAGCACCACCGACCAGATCAGGGGAATGGTCGCGGCGCCCACGGTCTGCCCCTGGGTCGGGGGCGGAAAACTCCAGGCAAGCACGAAGAACATCGCAGCCAACGCCAGGGACAAGCCGGCTACCATGGTCACGCCTGTCGGATGCCGCCGGCGCAGTCGCAATACGAGGGCCATGGCCCCAACTGTCATGGGAATCATCAACCAGCCAATCAGCCGAATACGCCGCGCGGCCGTGTCCTCGTCCGACGCCAGAATTTTCGCCATGCGCAGATACTTAACCGAATCACGGCTGTCGCGATCGACCAGGGCGGTGAACTCGTCATGCTGATAAAAGACGGCCTTCGCCGAGTTCAATTCCACGAAGGCGAGCCACTCCTCGTCCTGGGCAACCTTGCCCAGCAGATCGTCCAGATAGTTGATCACGACCGGTGGCGTGCCTTTCTTGACGGCAAAGCCGCGCCACATGATCTCGTCGGGCAGGTCGCAACCCATTTCCAGCAGCGTCGGCGTTTCCGGGAAGCGCTCCAGGCGTTCGCGCGCCGATACCGTGGCGATGTGCAGGTCTGGCCGCCCCTTGACATCCTCGGGATTGCCCACGTAGACGATGCCGTGCTGGCCGAGCAGGGCCGCGACGGCCTCCCCGCCGCCGTCGTACGGCACCCAGGTGGCGGTGATCCCCAGCTTGTCCCAGGTTTTGACGGCCATCAGGTGATCCAGGCTGCCGACGCCAGGACCAACCCAGATCTGACGTCCCCGCTTGGCGCGGGCATCGGCCACGATATCCTCGAAAGTGACCACGTCGCTGTGACGATTGGTGATCAACGCCTCGGGCGCCTCGGTCAAACAGGCCAGAAAGTGGAAATCGTCCATGCCGAAATTGCTCTGGGTGATCTGCACCGTGGAGATGAAGGTGGCCGGCGCGGCCAGCAGGGTGTAGCCGTCGGCCTCGCGGCCCAGCACGGCCCGCATGGCCACGGCGCCGGATCCTCCATAGCGGTTCTCGATCACCAAAGGAACGTCGGTATAGTTGCGGGCCACCTTGGACACCACGCGTGCGGTCAGATCGATGGCCCCGCCCGGCTTGGCGTGCACGACGATGACGATGGGCTTCCGCGGGTAGGTCGCGACTGCGAACGACGGTGGCGCATACGCGACCACCGCCGTCAACAGTGTGAGCAAACCGTTGAGCCAGGTCGTCAGTCTCATGCGCACGTCGCCCCTTGCTTGGCGAACCGATCATAGAACAAGCCGTGGCGCAAACCACGGTCGCTGATGGTCAGCTCACTGGCGCCCAACTTGCGCATAACCGTCATCACGATGGCAGCGCCGGCCAGGATCACGTCGGCGCGTTTCGGCATCAGGCCGACCGTCTCGCGTCGATCCTCGACGGTCCGGGCGCGATACATCTCCACCTGTCGCTCCACTTCGGCAAGAGCGAGCGTGGAACCCTGGATTACGTCCGGATCGTAGACCTTCATCATGTGATAAACGGCACCCAGGCTGGTAACCGTACCGCCCATGCCGACCAGGGCGTCCACACCGGATTCCAGGCGGCCGAACTCCCCTTCGAGATGAGTGACCATGGTCGTCAGCTCTTCCGGGGTCACTGGGTCCGACTTGCAGAATTCCTCGGTGGGTCGACGCGAGCCAATGTTCAGGCTGAATCGCTCAAGGATCTCCTCACCTTCGCCGAAGATGAACTCGGTGCTGCCGCCGCCGGTGTCGAAGACGACGACCCGGCCCTTGCTGGGCCCCAGCCCCGAGAGCACGGCCAGGTATGACAGACGCGCTTCCTCCTCGCCGGACACCACTTCAACTTCGAGCCCGCAACGTTCACGCACGGCCTCGATGAAAACCGACGTATTACTCGCCGAGCGCAGGGCCATGGTACCGACGACTACGGTCGATTCCGCGCCGAGTTCCGTGGCTTTGGCCGCAAAAGAGTCGACGACCGCCACGTTGCGCGCAATGGCTTCGACGCCGAGTTCACCTGTCTCGTGAAGTCCCTCGCCGAGGCGCGTGACCTCGGTGAAGTCGCCGAGCACCTTGGTGTGGCCGTCGCTCACGCTCGCCACGTGCATCTTGAGGGAATTGGTACCGATATCGATGACCGCATAGGTCCCCATCACACGACCTCCATGCCTACGGCCTGCTTCATGGCCTTGATGTAGTTGATGTTGGTGAAAGTGTCGAGACCGAGTTCGCGCACGGTCTTCATGACCAGGGCGGGATCGGTGTGCTCCACGGCGGCGGTCTTCAGGGGCGTGCCGTCAAAGGTGACCTCGGCCACTTCCACGATGACCTCGCCGATCATGAAGCCGAACCGCTTCTTGACCACTTTCACCACGGACAGATCGTCGGCGCCGCCGATGACTTCGTCGATGAACTGGTCGTAGGTGTATTCGTCACGCGTCATCCCGGGGCGGGCAAGACCGAAGGCCGAGAAGATCTTGGCCGCCTCATCCGCGGGACAAGGGAAACCGACCTTCAGCACCGGCATCCACTGCTCGAGCGTGTCGTCGTTGGTGTTTTCGAGCTGCTTGATGTCCAGTTTCCCGTCGCGGATCTTCACATTGTTGCCGTTGGACCGGCAGACGATGTAGTCCTCGGCGCTGTCCAGCTCGCGTGTGCATTCATGCGCCCTGACGTTGGTCTCGACAGCGCCCAGGTCGTCCGCAAAAATCCTGTACTCCCAGCGGGGGATGATCTTGCTCATGTCCTTTTCTCCTGTGTTTGATCGTCTCCATCGTCATAGTCGCCGACCGGTTTGTCCTCGACGACGATCGGTTCGTATCCGCCCACGACACCCTCGAAATGCGACAGCATGGCGCGGGCGATGTCGGCCGAATGTGAATTCATCTTGCGCAGGGCGTCCATCAAGGCCAGATGGACCTCACTGGTCGCCACCGACTCCTTCAAGTCACCGCTGACACGCTCGAAGTGGGCCTGCCTGTAGTCACCCTCCAGAGCCACGTACTTGGCTTGTTTGGCGGCTATCTTTTTGGCCGTCTCCAGGCTGTCCTCCCTGAAAGCCTCCAGCCCGCGGGAGATCTGCTTGAGCATCTTGATGTGATAGGCCTCGACCTCCCTCCGGCCGGATTCCGAAAAATCGGCGCCCAGCGATGACTTTTTATGGGCGAGCGGACGCAATTCCTTGTCGATGATGTCGGCAATAAACTCGTACTGCTTGGTGACGTGCATCATCAGGTAGACTTCTTCGGTTTGTTCCTCGGCAAGGCCCTGCTTGCCGATGTTGATGAGGTACGCCGAAATCTGTTCATCGAGGGCGTCGATCTCGTCCTCACGCTCGAGCAGTTCGTCCAGGACCTCCATATCGTTGTCCACGAACGGTTTGATCGCGTCGGTGGCCATGTCGCGCACGATCTCGCCCATGCGCAGGATCTCGACCTTGGCGAGGTTCAGGGCGAGCGCCGGCGTCTGCAGCATGCTGGGCTCCAGATAGCGCGGACGGTAGCGGGCCTCGACCAGCTCCTCCTTTTCGGGCAGGAGACGCTCGACCAGTCGTCCAAAGAGGGTTGTGAAGGGCAGGAATAACAGCGCGAGCCCCACGTTGAAAATCGTGTGCGCATTGGCGACTTGCCGCGGAATGAACTTGGCCAGTTGGGTGGTGTCGTCCGCGGCAATGGCGCCGCCCGGCGAGACCGACCGCACGAAATCCGCAAAGACGGGGATCCAGAACACCATGAGCAAAACGCCCGCAACCTTGAACAGCGTATGGGCCAGAGCCACGCGTTTGGCTTCGCGCCCGGCGTTGAGGCTGGCCAGCGCCGCAGTAACGCAGGTGCCGATGTTGGCGCCGAAGATCAGCGGGATGCCGGCGTCCAGGGTCAGGAATCCCTGCTGGGCCAACACGATGATGATGCCCGTGAACGCGCTTGAACTCTGGATGAGCGAGGTGAAGATCGTACCGACCAGGATACCGAAGACCGGGTTCTCCAGGCCGGAGAGCATATCCAGGAACGGCTGGTAGGACCGCAGCGGATACATGGCCTTGCTCATGACGGCCATGCCGTAGAAGAGCATACCGAAGCCGAGCAGCACGTCGCCCAGATTGCGCACCGACTGCTTGCGGCCCATGAACTTCATACCAAAACCGATGGCGATCATCAGCAGGGCGTAGTCGGTCAGCTTGAAGGCGATGAGTTGCGCGGTGATGGTGGTGCCGATGTCCGCGCCCAGGATCACGCCGAGGGTCTGGCTGAAGGCCATCAACTGTGCCTGCACGAAGCTGACCAGCATGACCGTCGTGGCGCTGGAACTCTGGATGACCATCGTCACGAACGCCCCCACCGTGGCGCCGAGGAACCGATTGGCGGTCAATGTGCCGAGGATGGTGCGCATGCGCCCACCGGCGGAGCGCTGCAGGGACGAGCTCATCATGTCCATGCCGAAAAGGAAGAGTCCCAGGCCGCCAGCCAGGCCGAAGAACATGAACATCACCCAGGTCGACTTGCGGACCGGCACATGGTAGACGATGTCTCCCCCGTCCGGTGCCGCACCCTCGATACGGGCCACGAACGTGTGCGCCTTGTCCTTCTTGCCGGCCTTGAAGGTGGCGACCGCCAAGCCCGATTCATCCGTCAGGTACTTGCCGAGCGCGACTTCCTTGGGAGCGACCTGCTTGAAAACAACCGGCACACCGGCCATGGGACGACCCGCGGGATCGAGAACCAGCGCCCGCAGTTCCGATTCCTCATGCGTGTATACCGATGCGCCGTTTCCGGAAATGCCGCGTCCCTGATCATCGACCGGATGGATCAGCTTCAGGACGGATGTTGCGGGAGCGACCGGCTCCACCGGGATTGCGTCCTGGGCCGCGGCGAACGTCGCCATCGACACGAATGTGACGAGCAACAGGAGAAGCAGGTGTATTCTCGACATGATCAACTGGGAACCTCGAATACGTAGAGCCTGTCATCGGCATCGGACACGACATAGATCCGGCCGTCTGTTCCGACCGCCACGCCTTCCGGCTTGTTGACGGGCAGATGGAAAATATCACGAACACCGCTCTGGGAATCCCAGGTGAACAGCACCTCGGCCTGATCGCTGACAACCCACAGCAAACCGCTGATCGCGTCATGACAGATTCCGGAATAATCGATACCGGCTTGCAGATCGTGCTCGCTCGCAACGGCGAAATCGGCGTTGAGCCGGAAGAGTCGGGCCGGTTCCTTCTCGTTCACCACGAAGAGGGTGTGGTCCGTGTCGCGGAGCGCAATCCCCTCCAGGCCGCTATTGGCGCTCGTCCCCGGTACGTCCAGCGATTGCCTCGACAGTTCCTGGCCATCGGTCGAGAGCGTCACGATTTCGCGCGCCCCTTCTTCAACCACCAACAGGGTGTTGCCGGCGGCGTCGTAGACGACCCCCTCGAGATCTTCCCCCGTGTATTCGAGCGTGGCAAGGACATCGCCGTCCAGTTCCAGCTTGAATACCTGGTTGGTCGCATCGCTGACCGTATAGAGACCGGCGCCCCCCTCGGCGAGGCTCAGCCCTGAGGGCTCGAGCACCGCGAGGTCATAGCTCCCCAACTGCCGCAACTCGGCATAGGGAGTGGTCACGTCCTGCTTGTCACAGCCCAGGGCCGCGACAAGCAGGATCGTGAACAGGCATACCGGCGACGTGCGCTTCAAGTTGTGACTCCTAGTTGTTGGTCGAGCCCGGCGTCGGCGTGGCGAAAGTCGCCCAGGTGTCGCTGCCGTCCGGCTGGCGTCCCGAGGACACGTCCGTCGTCTGCGCGTCGTAGGTCAGGGTATCCACGACCGCGGAACCAAGATCGTAGAGACCGATCTGCTCGCCGCTGCCGCCCAGCTTGAAACCGGCGTGAATCGCCAAACCGACCTCGTCGAGACTGTCGGCCCAGATCACCAGGTAACCGCCCGCGGGGACGATGGTCCCGGCAGGCACGGTCCAGTTGACGGGATCGGCCAGGTCGTCGGTCATGGTCCAGCCGCCGATGTCGATATCCGCGGCCGTCTCGTTGTAGATCTCCAGCCAGTCCGCGAAATCCGCGTAATCGGGATCCTGGGCGCCCGTATCGTTCGACGCCAGGAACTCATTGATGTACAGGCCGTAGTCGCCGGCCGCGACACCGCTGTTCGCGGCCCCGGGCGTGGCTGTTGCCATGATGCCCCAGGCGTCGGAACCGTCGGGCGCACGGCCGAAGGAGACGTCGGCTTCCTGCTCGCCGTAGGTCAACGTGTCGGCCACGGCGCCGTCGGACTTGTAAAGGCCGATCTGCTCGCCGCCGCCGCTCAGCTTGAAATCGGCGTGTAGCGCCGTGGCTGTGGTGTTGTCGTCCGCCCAGACCATCAGATAGCCGCCGGCGGGAACCGTCGTGCCGGTCGGGACCGTCCACGTGTCGGGAGCGGTCAGGTCGTCGGTCATGGTCCAGCCACCGATATCCGCGTCTTCGACACTGGGGTTGTACAGCTCGATCCAGTCGCCGAATTCGGCATAATCCGGATCAGCGATGGTAACGTCGTTCGAGGCCATGAACTCGTTGATGAGCACCACGACCACCGGGGGCACATAGCCGCCGTTGCTGACGCCGGGAGTCGGCGAGTCGAAGGTGGTCCAGTTGTCGGTGCCGTCCGGGCTGCGACCGAAGGAAACATCGGTCGTCTGGGCGCCGAATTCATAGGCGTCCCTGTGTTGTGACCCGCCGTCCTTCAGGGAAATCGTCTCGCCGCCGGCACTGAGCCTGAAGCTCGCGTGGAGCCCCGTGCCCACCTCGTCCAGACCGTCGCACCAGATCATCAGATAACCACCGGCGGGAACCGTCGTGCCGGCTGGAATCGTCCATGGATCGCCACCGTCGGAGATGGTCCAACCACCGATATCCTCCGCAGCCGTACCCTTGTTGTAGAGCTCCACCCAATCGGCAAAATCATTGTGGTCGGGATCCTGATTGGACGTGTCGTTGGATGCCAAGAACTCGTTGATCAGCACATCGCCCACGCTGGGCTGCGGACCAGGCGCCGTCGGCTGATCCATGTCACAAGCCGAGAGGGCGGCCAGCAAACAGGCGATCAGCGCTCCCGAAATCTTCATTGTCTTCAACATCTCATCCTCACTTTCCATGGTCACATTCGTCGCGGCGACCTAGAAGGCGCCCAGGACACGCATCTGAAAGACACTGTAATCGTCGTCGCCCACGAGACTGCCGCCGTCGTTGGCGTTGATGTCGTTGTCCACCACCGTGTAGTTCGCGACGATCTTGATGTTGGGGTTGGCATACCAGGTGAGGCCCGCCGTCATGGCCGTGGACTCGCCGCCGAGTATGTCCTTGTCCGTCAGGTCGGCCGTGCTGTAACGAAGCAACAGCTCCAGGGCTCCACGCCTGCTGCTGGGCATGACCCGCGCAAACTCGCCACTGGTATTGTCGTAGGGATGCGTATCATCGGTGAGAAAGCAGCTCGCAAAAACGTAGGCACCGGAGAAACTCAGGTCTTCCAGACCGCCGACCCTCTTCATGGCCGTGGTCGTGAATTCGCCCTGTAACATCAGCCGGTTCGAGACGACGGCGAGCTCTCCACCTAACTGCGTGAAATCGTCAACTTGCTGGATGTAATCGGTGTTCAGGTACTTGTAGTCGGCGACGTGTGTCTCGTTGCGGGAGCGGAATCGGATCTCGCCGCCGCTGCCGTCGAGAGACGCGAAAGTCGGCTGGCGCCAGGCATAGGCGGCACCCAGATGCAACACTCGACCCTCTTCGTTGACCGGAACAGCAGTAAGCCGCCCCACGACATTCAGGTTCATGTCCTCGTCGGTGGTCTCCCAGTTCACGACATCCGGACCGCAGACACCGAGAGCGAGACGGTAGCTATCGTCCCACTTGGCGACCTCCAGCCCCATGCGGCGACCGATCGCGAAAGGATCCGTACCCTGGCTACGCTCCATGAACATGATGTACCGACTGGTGGTGTTTTCCTCGAGACCGAACGGCGCGCGGAAGTTGCCGAACCGCACATAGCCCTTGCGACCGAATATGTTGTCGTAGCGAAAATAGGAATCCTTGATCTCGACGGCTTCCTCGTCAAAGTCCAGGTCGATTTCCGCGTACCAGTCCTTCCAGACCACTGCCTTCCAGGCCATGCGGGCCCGGCGCAACTGAATACCGTCGCCGATGGAATTCTTGTCCTCGATGTAGAAGGCCGTGTCCAGGTAGATCCGTGAGTCCACCCACCACTTGAATTCGCCGTCATCGGATGCGAACACCAATATGCCGTCATTGCTGGATGCATCCAGTTCCACGGGATCGGCGATGGCTCCGACACTCGACAGCAGCATGACCGTGACGATCGTAAGCAAGACCGGACGCAGAAATCTCACATACACCATTGGTGGGTCTCCTCGGTTCGTAGTTCGCAATCAATGCACCAGGATTAGTACGGCAAACATCGTGCCGCCAAAATGAGCATGATTTCAACATGGAATCATGATATCGTATCCATCACAACCCATTAGCCATAAAGAAGTTGATGGATATTGACATCTAGAGATCGTGTATTCGATCCAGCGGGCCAACTGTGTGATCGACGAAATATAGTCTCTCACGATGACGAAATGTCGTCACCCCTGGTCGTCCAATCCATACTTCTTCAGCTTGCTACATAAGGTGGTCCGGGCGAGCCCGAGACACGCTGCAGCCCGGCTTTGGTTGCCATGCTCCCTATCCAGGGCCCATTGCAACAAGCCGCGCTCAGTATCACTGATAACGGACTCGAAATCGATACTCGGCACGTCGGCTGGAGGGAGGGCGTACCCGGCTGAGGTCGGCGATTCTTCCAGATACTCCGGCGGTAAGTCCCGTTCATCCAGCAGGTCGCCTCGTGTCAGGGCAACCATGCGCTGCATGCAATTCTCGAGTTCACGCACGTTGCCGGGCCACGGCCAGGCGGACAAGCGCCGCATGGCTGCCGGCGACACGTCCAGACCGGGACGCTGTGGCGCATGCTTGGCCAGAAAATGCCCCACCAGCAACGGGAGATCCTGTCCCCTGTCGCGCAGGGGCGGTATTTCCACCGGCACGATATTCAAGCGGTAATAGAGATCCTCACGGAAAAGCCCTTTCGCCACCAGGTCGCGCAGATCCACCTTGGTCGCCGCCACTACCCGCAGATCCACCTTGATGGTCGACGAACTGCCGACACGTTCGATCTCTTTTTCCTGCAGGGTCCGCAGCAACTTCACCTGTAATGGCAAAGGGAAATCGTCGATGTCGTCCAGGAACAGCGTCCCCCCGGCCGAACGTTCGAACCGTCCGCGGTGGAGCCGGTCGGCGCCCGTGAAGGCCCCTCGCTCATGACCATAGAGTTCGCTTTCGAGCACCGTCTCGCTCAACGCGGCGCAGGACACCTTGACGAACGGCCCCTCGCTGCGGACGCTGCGTTCGTGGATCGCTTCAGCCACGAGTTCCTTGCCGGTCCCGCTCTCGCCGCAGATGAGCACCGTGAAATCGCCGGCCGCCACCGCATCGATGGCATCGGCGAGCTTGCGCATGGGTGCCGAAGTGCCCACCAACCTCCCGACTCCCAGCCGACGGATCCTGTCGCGCAGGCGGATATTCTCCGACACGAGACTCCGGTGTGCTTCCAGGCGATCCAGGATCAACAACATCTCCGAAGTGTCGAAAGGCTTGGTCAGATAATCGTAGGCACCGAGTTTGAGGGCTTCGACTGCATTGGCCACCGTACTGTAGGCGGTCATCAGGACCACTTCAGTCGCGGGCTGTCTCTCCTTGATGCGTCGCAGAAGCTCCAGGCCGTCCATGCCCGGCATGCGCAGATCGCTGAGAACCACCGCCACGGTCTCGTCCAGCTGCGACAAGGCGTCCCGACCGTTACTGCAACTCACTACCTCGTGGCCTTTCTTGGCCAAGGCGTCACCCAGGGTGATCCGCGTGATCTTCTCGTCCTCGACAAGCATCATTTTCATATCGTCGGTTCTCCCCCATCCACACGTGGCAGCCGAACGGTGAATGCCGCACCGCCTTCCGGCCTCGTCGCCGCCTTGATGTCGCCACCATGATTCTCCACAATACTTTCGGTGACGGACAGGCCCAATCCCGTACCGTGACCCACCTCCTTCGTCGTGAAGAAGGGCTCGAAGATCCGGTCCAGGTTATCCGGTGCGATACCTTCACCCTCGTCCGCGATACTCATCGTGAGCCATCCGGCTTGGGGCTCGCTGAAATGCACCACGATGCGCCCTCCGTTCGGCATGGCATCGCAAGCGTTGATCATCAGGTTGAGGCAAAGCTCCTCGAATTGCTGCGGATCGCCCATGATCATGGTATCGCCACCGGTGGAGGTCACGTGTACGCCGATCTCCTCCTTGTCCAGACGGAACTCCAGCAGATCCGTCATCTTGTTCACACAGGCCAGCAGATCCACCGTCACACGTTGCCGGGGCCTTTTGCGCGAGAACTCCAGCAACTGGCGCACGATGCTGCCGATGCGTTGCAAGCCCTCACGAGCCAGGCCGAGGTAGCGTTCGGATTGGACCGCATCGCTGGGCTCGGCCGCGATGCCCTCGACACAGTTGCGGATGCCCATCAGGGGGTTGTTGATCTCGTGGGCGACGCCCGCCGCGAGCCGCCCCACCGATGCCAGTTTCTCCGCGTGGTGGATCTCCCGTTCCGCCCGTTTGAGCTCGTTGCGCGACCGGGCCAGCCGGCGCTGCATGACTTCGAAGTGTGAGGCGAGAATGCCCGCGTCACCGTCACACACCGGCAAGGTCACTTTGTCGATGCTGTCCAGATCGAGGGCGTCCACCGCGGACACGATCTGTACCAGCTGCCGCGTGGCCCGTCTGGTTATCAGGTATACCACGACGATGGTCAGCAGGGTCACGCCCAGGGACAGCAACCCCAGAAACACGAACAGCCGGTTGATCTCCGTCCGGATCACTTCGGCGTCGAACCCCACCAGCAGCGTGCCCCAGCGCTTGGTGGCGATCCGCAGGGGCAAGGTCGCCTCGATGACCCATCCATAGTCCGGGGAAGAATAGATGCTTGTCACGGGATCGGGTCGATCCCTGTAGGGGCTCAGCGTCCGGTAGTCCAGACCGAACGCGCGCCGGTCGCTGTGCGCCAGAACAGTGGCCTGATTATCCAGCACCACCACATAGCGGACCTGGCCGGCTTGGTCTTCCATGAAATGACTCACGTCCTGGTCCAGCAAGGTATTGCCGGTACCGGGATGTATCTCGTCTTCGATCAAGGCATCCAGGAGCGGACTGGTCAGGGAGCGAGCCGCCGCCAGAGTGGATTTGGCATGTTCGACCTTGAGCAGATTGCGCTCACGCACCAGAACCACCAGCGACACCACGCCCTGCATGAGAACCAGGAACAGACCGACCATCAACGTGAGACGCGTCTTCAGAGACCATTGATTCATGGCCCGCCCTCCACGTCCGATATGTCGCCTTCCAGGGCCTTCAGGATTCTGCGCATGGTGTCGTAATCTTCGTCACGAGCTACGGCAAAGCCATGTGAGAACTCCGGATCCCAGCTGGTCAGCCGCGCGGCATCGGCTGGACGGGTCGGATCGAGCGCCAGCAGCGCATCCAGAACCGAGCGCATCAGCTCCGGATCAAGATCCGGACGAACAGCGATGGGCACTGCGGGAATAGGCGGCGAAACGGTCAGGATCCGCAATCCCAGCGCGTCATACTGTCGGGCAACGATATCCTTGATGGCTCCTGCGGCGAACTCTCCCCGCAGGACTTTTTCCGCCACCGTCTCATGATGGCTGAAATTGGCGACCGTCCCCAGATCATCGCGGTCGAGATCCGCGCCACGAAGCAGATGAAGGGCCATCCAATAGCTCATGGACGATGGGCTCGTGAAGGCGAAGTCTCGTCCGCTCAAGTCGGACAACGATTCCAACCGGCTGTCGTCACGGACCACGACTACCGAATGAAAGAAAGGCCGTCCCTCGTCGTTCAAGGGAACTACCAAACCGCGAATACCGTGCTCGGCATGGGCGTGGATGTACGTGTAGTTGCCCAGAGACGCAAAGGCGACCTCACCGTCCACGAGCTGCTGGACGGTCTGGGCGTAACTGTCGCTCAGCCGCAGTACGAATGTACGGCCGGTCGCTTCGCTCAGATAATCCATGATGGGCTGATAACCCCGATAGATCTTGCGGGGGGTGTATCGGGACACGACACCGAAAGCGATCGGCTCCCCGTCCGGCATCGGCAAGACGGCGACCTGTTCAGAGGGCGCAGGATCCGTGGTGATATCCATCAGGATGCGCCACATCACCGCGGAGAAGGCCGCGGTCACGACCATGATCAGCAGTCCCGCCAAGACCCAGCGCCAGTTGCTCATGGCGCCAGCGCCTCGCGGATCTCGCCTTTAATCGGCAAGGCCTTCTGCGTATTGATATCGACGATGACAAACGTGATGTCCGCATCGGTCAGCCGCTCGCCGTCGACGACCCGCCGTACTTCCTGATGGATGACACCGCTGCGGCCGCCCAGATGAGCCATGGCGGATTCGATCTCCAGCTCGTCGTCCAGCAGGGCGGGGCGGCGGTAGTTGATCTCCACCTTGACCACCACGAAGCCCAGACCGCGCTGGTGCCAATCCCGCAGGCTCGCGGAGCCCTCGACCATGCGCCAGCGGGCCTCCTCGAGCAACTCCAAATAGCGGGCGTTGTTGACGTGCCCGTAAAAATCCAGGTGATAGCCGCGGACTTTGATGCAGGTCACGTGACTCACTTGTCGACTCCGACCTTCGGTGGTTCCACGTCACGCACCACACGGAAGCCGACCGCGGGGTTGCGAGCCCCCGCGTTGTAACTCCCCCGCGCCGCCGAACGACAGATGTACCCATTGGCCCCGTAGTTGCCGCCGCGCACCACGCGGTTGCTGCCGGACGCCGGGCCGGTCGGATCCGCCGCCGGTGACGATCCGTAGTAGTCGGCACTGTAGACGTCCCAGCACCATTCGCCCACGTTGCCGTGCACGTCGTACAGGCCCCAGTCGTTGGGATACAGCGAGCGCACCGGCTGCCTCTCCATGCCCGCGTTGGGGCAATACCAACCGTAGTAGGTAAGCACGGGATCGGGATCGCAATCGGTCTCGGCCAGTTCGCCGGCGGAGATGGCGGTCGTCGTGCCGGCGCGGCAGAGGTATTCCCATTCGGCTTCGGTCGGCAGGCGATAGCCGGGCGCGCCCTGGGTCCAGACCACGTCGTTGTCGACGATCTCGTAGGCCGGTGTCAGCCCTTCGTCCACGGACAGGGCGATGCAGTAGTCGATGGCTTCGCGCCAGTCGACCATGGCCACCGGCAGGTTGGCGACGGTCGGGTCGCCTTCGCGCTTTTCGCCCATCACGTCGTCCCACTGGGCGTTGGTGACTTCGGTGACACCCGCCCAGAACGCACGGGTCACCGTCACCTCGTGACGGGGCCATTCGTCGAACGAGGTCCCCGGTTCCGTCGTCGGCGAGCCCATCATGAACGACCCGCCGGCCACCTGAACGTATTCGCGCGGCCAGGCCGGCAGCAAGGTGAAGGTCACTGACAGATTCAGGGTCGCGCCGCCCGTCAGGACGGCGTCTTCGTAGCCCGGTGCCGGGTTCAACCAGCCGGGTACGGGTTCCCACTCCACGGTCAACGGGCCGACCGGTACATTCGCGAGGATCCGGTTGCCGAAACCGCTGCGGTCATTGACGCCGCCGCCCTCGACCACCTTCAGCACCCACCAGATGTTGAGATCGTCGGGTTCGGGATCGATCGACACGGTGCCGGTGACCAGGGGATCGTACACACCCTGGAAGGTGATCGAATCATCCACCGCCAGGGCCTGGGTTGTGGACAGCGGGGTGCTGTAGCCGACGACACCGTCCCAGGTCACCGTGTAGTCGCCGACAACACGATCGGTCAGACGTTCGTCGCCGGTACCGGCGTGGGTATAGCTGTTCGGGCCGTCCAGGGTCCAGGTCGCTCCGAGCGCGTTGGGTTCGACATCGACAATCACGATACCCTTGTCCGGCCCCGGGTCCACGGGGTCGTCTCCACCACAGCCGACCAGCAGGGCCGTCGCGAACAGGGCGAGGATCAGAACGTGTCTCATTATGGTCAAACCTCTGGCTGAGGGATGCGGGGCATCTGCGAACATCTAACCATAACCCCTGGGGGGGGCGTGAGGCTAGTCCGGATCATATCGACTTGATCCGTGCTGGCCGTCTGTCGCGGGTTATGGCATCTTTGTTTACTGTTAATGGATTCGCGGATTGAAAACACGGCAAGGAGAGAGAATACCATGGCCACCGTAGCCGACATCCTCAAGCGCAAGGGCACCGACGTATACAAGATCACCCCCGACGCCAGCGTCTACGACGCTATCTCGTCGATGTCGACCAATGGTGTGGGAGCCCTGCTGGTGACCGACGGAGTGGATATCCAGGGCATCATCACCGAGCGCGACTACATGGTGAAGATCGCCCTGCAGGGACGCTCGTCCCGCGAGACCTGGGTCAAGGATGTCATGAGCGACAAGCTGTTGTTCGTCGAAACCTTCCACGACGTGGAAGAAGTGCTGTCCATCATGACCGAGGCGCGCATCCGACATCTGCCGGTGATGGACAAGGGCAAACTGGCCGGTCTGGTGTCCATCGGGGATTGCGTCAAGCAGGTCAGCCAGGAGCGCAAGGCGCAGCTGAGATACCTGACCGATTACATCCAGGACAAATATCCCGGTTGACGCCCCTTGTCTGAGCCACCGCCCGTGGCTACATTTCCGGCTACCGGAGGTGTAACCATGGCCCAGACAGTTATCGAGAAAATCGCTCAGACCCACGCCGTCGATCTGCCCGCGGGAGCCGAACTCCACGCGGGCGATTTCGTGACCCTGGTCCCCGACCAGATCATGACCCACGACAACACCGCCGCCGTGCTCAACAAGTTCGAGAAGCTCGGCGTCGGCCAGGTCAAGAATCCGCGACAGCCCGTGTACGCCCTGGATCACGACATCCAGAACAAGAGCGAGTCGAACCTCGCCAAGTACGCGCGCATCGAGGCCTTCGCAAAATCACAAGACGTCGACTTCTACCCCGCCGGCACCGGCATCGGCCATCAGGTCATGCTTGAGAACGGCTACGTCAAACCGGGTGGTTTCTGCGTCGCCAGCGACAGCCACTCGAACATGTACGGCGCCATGAGCGCGGTGGGCACGCCCGTCGTGCGCACCGACGCCGCCGCCATCTGGGCCACCGGCCGTTTCTGGTGGCAGATCCCGCGGACGGTCCGCGTGTGGTTGAGCGGAGAACTGCGTCCCGGCGTGACGGGCAAGGATCTCATCCTCACCCTGTGCGGCCAATACAACCAGGGCGAAGTGCTGAACGCGGCCATCGAGTTCGCCGGCCCCGGCGTGGCCAAGCTGTCCATGGACGGGCGTCTGGCCATCGCCAACATGACCACCGAGTGGGGCGCCCTGGTGGGCTGGTTCCCCTGCGACGAACTGACGGTCGACTTCCTAGCGAAGCGCCGCGCGATCCTCGACCTGCAGGGCTTTCACGATCGTGTCACCAAGGACGAGCTGGACGCCTGGACGAACGAGCCCATGGCTTCCGACGAAGACGCGATCTACGCGGGCACCATCGAGTTGGACCTGGACGATGTGGGCCCCCACGTGGCCGGCCCCGACACGGTCCAGCGCACCGCGCCGCTGAACGACCTCATGGCCGCGGACATCACGATCCACAAGGCCTACCTCCTGTCCTGCGTGAACTCGCGCCTGGAAGACCTGAAGGCCGCCGCCGACGTGCTGCTCGGCCACAAGGTCGCCGAGGGCGTGGTTTTCTACGTGGCCGCCGCCAGCCAGTACGTCGAAGACCAGGCCAAGGAGCTGGGCTACTGGCAGGTCCTGCTGGACTCGGGCGCCACGCCGCTGCCGCCGAGCTGCGGCCCCTGCATCGGCCTGGGCACCGGTCTGCTGGACGCGGGTGAAGTAGGCATCTCGGCCACCAACCGCAACTTCAAGGGTCGGATGGGCTCGCGGGACGCCAAATGCTACCTGGCCAGCCCCGTGGTCGTGGCCGCTTCGGCGGTCGCCGGCAAGATCGCCGGACCCGAAGAATTCTCCGGCGAACAGCCCGAGTACACCTTCAAGCCGGGCGAAGCCGCCCCGCGCGCCGGTTCGGTGGACATCCTCGACGGGTTCCCCACCGCCCTCGCTGGCCGCGGCCTGTGGCTCGACCTCGACAACCTCAACACCGACGGCATCTACGGCAAGGACTACACCT
>JACKQG010001674.1_pt1 | contig 30104 bp, 50 predicted proteins | sample 8237621 | NCBI WGS metagenome assembly JACKQG01 (sample SAMN15677084, study PRJNA649215) | marine metagenome | biome: marine; feature: Black Sea; material: saline water; isolation source: suspended particulate matter (SPM) from the Black Sea western gyre | collected 2013-06-09/2013-06-10 | depth... | reverse complement strand
AAATTCATAGAGCCTGCAGAAGCTAGTAGAAGCTTCTCACGCATCTGTTTAACAGCAGGAGCTGTACCACTATCAAAGCTAAATGCTAGCTCCCCAAGACGATCAAAATGTTTAGTGAACTTATCTAGTTGAATAGCTACTTCCTCAGGAAATGATAAAATACTCTGTCCAGAGTTACAGCGAGCCTTAGCCTTTTCTTCTGCAAGAGTCTGCATGTGTTCCTCAGCTTTTTTAGGGAATACATGATCAAGGAATGCTTTCTTGAAGTGAGATACGAATTCGCGCTCCATGATATTAGTGGAATGGCCTTTACCAGTACCAGATATCATGAGATTAAGCACGTAGGTATTAACCGGGATAACGTCCCGATCATTTGTCTGAATATTGCAGCGCATCATAGAAGCTACCTTAGATAGATAGTAGCCTACGAGTATCCGAAAAAAGTGACGATTATCGTTATTTACCTTGCGAACAAGGATATCGACCATTTTCTCCGATAATGGGTGATATTTTTTCATGGTGATTTCCTTAGATAAATTTTTCGATTGCTCGTGGACTCCTCTTTGGCGCTGTCGATTGCGTTAATGGCGACTCCTAATATGTCGGCGTGGCTGTATTCAGCGCGGCCTGCAACAACATCGCATATCATGCTATTGATGCGCTCCAGCGCGTCCAGCAGGGCGGGCGCGGCGGCGATTAGGTGGGCGTTGGCTTCACCGTAAACTTCGGCAATTACAGTACTACCGTGTTCGTCTGTTACGACTTCAACGTGCGTTAACTTGTTATGCTCAAACCAAGGTCCAGTCGTATGCATAATATTTCTCCTTAGATTATGGTGCGGGCACCCGGATTTGAACCGGGACGGAGCGAACTCCAACAGATTTTAAATCTGGTTTGTCTACCAATCCCAACATGCCCGCTAATTATGGTAGGCCCGACAGGATTCGAACCTGTGACAGGACTGTTATGAACAGGCATAAACGTGTCCTTATTCTGTAAGCCAGAACATAATTTTAGCCAATGTGTGAGCATGAATGCTCCTACCGTCTTCCAGACAATCAATACTGGAGGTAGAGATACCAATAGCATTAGCTAATTGAGTCTTAGACATGCCTTGTGTCTTACGGCACACGAGTAATAATTTACCTAATCTCATAGGTTCAGCCTTCCATCAGCTAACATACGCTCTGCTTGTTCACAGATACCCACAACTGGGCAGTATCGGCATGCTTTTACTTCACCAGGCACTGTCTTGATGACACCGACATCACCATCACTAGATTTCTTAATCAGAGCCTCATCCATGGTGTTGAAGTTCTTAGTAGCCCTGTCGGTCTTAGCCGGGTTCTTGTAGTATTTGTGTACTGTCTGTGAGGCCCACAGCTCTTCATCGTTACACTCTGGGAGCTGATCTTGAGGAGCAGTAGCCAAGCGATGATAGGCAGCTAGCTTGTTGCCAATCCAGCTTTCTGTTTCAGCATTGCCCCACAGAGGGTATCTCTTAGTGAGTACCCGTTGCTGAGGATATTGTTTTGGATCCTGTCGTGCTTTAGTAGCTGACCAATCAGTGAATATGTAATTGATATTAATATAGTCACTGGTGATCTTCTCAGGGTTCAACCACTTGTAGATACTTCCTTGCTTGGTGTAGCTATCAGCGTTGCTGTCATAGATATACGTCCACACGCTAGTAGACTTATAATCATTGAGAGTGCCGTCCAGGACTAAGTCATACTTGCCTGTGACGATCATGCCATCGATCTCTTTCTCAGACCGCTGTTCAACATAGACCGGAATATCACCATCCTCTACCTCAGTAGGGTTGACCTTGACGCTTTCGATAGCTGAATCACCAGCACCCAGTACCTTCAGGGCTTTGGATATATTAGTTCTATCAGTCCACGCTTCCTCACAGCCAGCATGAATAGCTGAGCCCATACGACTAGCTACAAGGTCCGAGATATCTACGGTCTTCATGAGTTCTTTATTTTGCTGAGATAGCACCAATTGGCGCAGTGGGCGTATGATGCCAGTAGCACTGACAGAGTTCGGCCGGTCATCATAATCGTACTTGTCGTACATCAGGAAGACGGCCAGCGCTAAAGATACGTCATGTTTATTTGTGTAAACTAGAGCCATGGATTAGTCCTTATGAGTTAATGTAAACGCTATTGGTGGCCCTTGTGAGGGCAACATATAGCAACCTAGCTCTGGTGGCTGAATCTCTACATTTCCGGATGTTTACTCTGTCTATAAAGACAGATGGAAATGTGCCTCCTTGAGCTTTGTGAGTTGTACCAGCAAACGGAGGTCGTAAATCAGCCAAAGAATTCTTTAGCTCATAAAACTCCAACCATCCGGATTTGGATCTTCCTTCGATAGCTTGCTTCTTCAGTACATCAAGTACCTTGTCAGCAGCGCCTTTAGTGAGAGGGGAGAATACCTGCTTAATATCGGATCTTGTGTATTTATTATACTCTCCCTGTACCTTGATCTTATAGCCAGAGATGCCGTGAAGTTCCCCCTCTACATAGCTTTGGACAGTAACGGACTCGTTATTTACGAGTAAGGTTTTGTCACCTTGTTTCACGATACTATTCGCAACGAGACGTTCACCTTCGTAGAACGGAGCAACAGTATCTTCAAGGAAGTAAGTTGCCTTGCGAATCATGGTATTATAGTTAATTGCAGATTCATTAGTAAAGGTACAAAGCGGAATATCGACAGGTGATCCTGTTTCATAGTCCACATATTTTTGTACAAATTTACTAACAAACTCATTATGAGGTAGAACATGAATTCCTTGGCCTAGCTCATTAAGACAAGTCTCCAGTACTGGTTCATTCTGACGAATACCTTCAATGAAATCCCGGTATTCCATAGCTTTGCTCAGGATAGGATTATTCAATGCCTGACGGTGAACCTTAGTTAAGGTATATGTAGGAAGTGATCCATCGAATAGGCTACATGCATCGGACATCGGAGGAAGCTGAAATGGATCCCCTACAAACAACAATTTAAGGGTCCTCTTCTGCACTGTCTCAACAATGGCTTTTAGGAAGCCATTACCAACCATGGAAGCTTCATCAATAACGACCACAGAGCCCATAGGTATGTCACATACTCCAGCATTTTTAAGAATCTCCTTACCGTATTTAGTTACAGAAGGACGTAGCTTGAATAGTGCATGAGCTGTTTGAACAGGATGACCTACAATATCCGCTAATACCATTGCAGCTCTATGAGTCGTAGCGCATAGTTCTACATGCGGCTGTGGTAGGGTTTTGCTGAGTACGTTAAGTATTTCAGTGACGGTTGTAGTCTTACCTGTACCTGCTGATCCTGTAAGTACAGCTAGCGCATGTACCTTAGGGTCAGTGTTAATCAGGGTGTCATAGATCCCTTGAACAGCATTATGTTGGTCGGGAGATAGTACGAAGTTCATTAGTTATTTCCTCGATGCTAGCCTTATTAGGTAATGGTTTAAGTTTGTCCCAAGACTTACCGATCTCAAGAGATGCTTTCATAGGAACATCGGTAGATCTGATTCGATCATCGTCATTCCAGGACATTTCTTCGATCAATACATCATTCAGGAATTTCACTATTTCTGGGTCATTCTTTACTAGGAAGTACCCGGCGTCATGAATCATGTTAATAGGCAGAATACTGAGGCCATAGCCCGCTGCTTCAATCCTGTTGTTAGTGGCGATCATTGCTCTATTGAGCAACATTCCCCAGGACTGAGTAACAGCATTATTGGCACTACGGACTTCAGCTTCAGCTTCATATGGTGTCTTGGATGTACCAAGGACGGTCTTAGATATAATCGGTGTTCTTAGCTTTAAGCCGAAGGCACATGTAACATAGCCATGCTCTACCATATGATCCTTGTTACGGTCATTGAACTCACCAGATACCTGATAGAGCTCATGATAAGCTTTCTCTACCTGCTCAGCCTGTTCCTTAGGGAAGCCGCCCCGCTTATGTAGAGTGTGCCATGTCCCTCCATATTGCAGTGCAAAAGTAGGACCCTTAGATTCCCTTCTTAGATCCGGATATTTAGTTTCAATAGAGTTAATCACCCCGGCTAAATACTGTTCCTTAGTGATTTGTTTCATGCTTGTACTATTACAGGGGTTGGAGCGGCCGTACCTGCACCCACAAATGTAGGGTTAATCCATTTTCGCACTATCCCGGCTTTAGTAGGCTGTCTACGAATATGACCTTTACGCCAATGCGGTGCTTTAGATGTACCTTCGTAATCACCAGTGTACTTGTTGTATTGCTTCTGTTGAGGAGATAATACGAATCTACGATATGTCTTATGGTAAGGTGCGCTTTTGCGCTTAGAAACAATAGGTTCTCCAGTGATATGCGTAGATAATACTTCTGTCTGCACGTTACTGCAGGCTACTATCTGCATGAATGCTAGTACGAAGTGGATTTCTTCGACTAGCTCACTGACTATGGTATATGAAGTCTGTAGATCCATTTCTTTGTAATTAACAGCTAGCTCTAATTTTCTATAATCTACACCCCAGGTAGTTCGGCCTTCAGCAGAAGTAAACCAACTATCTAGATCGTCTATTAGCCTTGTAGGGATACCAACAAACGGTACAGCCATCCAGGTACTGGTGGCATCATTAAAATAGAAGGCGACTACAGTGATATGTTCTTCTCCGAAGTCCATTATCTGATCTACTTTGATCATGCGGCGCATACAGGGATCTTGGGTATCTCTTAGAGGTTCCGGTCCATCCTCAGGCATTTGGTACTCAATGAGCAATGATTTATGAGGTAATCGAACATTCCTGATACCATCAGCATCAACTTTAGTTTTCTGAAATAGGTTCGTTATCTCAGGGCTAATTTGCCAATACTGAGCTTTAAGTACTTCATTACGTAAAAGCTGGTACTTCTTCTTATGGCCTTTAAAGGTCTGTTTTAGGGATGTTAGCAGTTCAGGGACTGACCCAGTAATATCGCTATGACGCATAACAGTACTCCTTATATTACGAGTCTGAAAGTAGGTGTGATAATTTGTATTCTGGCAGATTTCTGCGACGTTGGTTGATGAGTTGCATACCTCTAACGACAGAGCAACGTACAGAAGCAGTCGTCACTTTCTTACGTCTACCTACTTCAGCACCAGTTAGTCCGGAGTTCACCATTAGCATGCGTTCCATATGCATATCTAATTGTTCAGGCTTTACTCTAGTTGATTTTGCATAATAATTAGCGCGACAATATGCCCAATCTTCGTTAGTGACCGTAGCTGTTCTGAATGTAGTTAATGAGCATTCTAAGAGTTCATAATTAGTCACAATGATATTCCCCTTCATCATCAATCCAGAATTTAGTGGCAGTCTCTGCTTTAGCGACAGCTGCCACAATATCTGGCATTTGATCTGCAAAATATTTTAGAGCCCTCATAGAATGCCCGTCAAAGCCGTCTGTGTAGACTTTGATCCGATTAGGGTCTTGACTAAGGATAGCTCCTATACGCTCCTCCAGAGCACTAAAATCAGCGCCACAGAATAACCAACCCTTAGGAGCAACAACGCAGCTCTTGATAAGCTTCCCCATTGGCCCATGAGCAGGTAGGTTAGTAAGATTAGGGTCATTACTAGAAAGGCGACCTGATTGTGTACCTCCCAGCTTGAGATTTCCATGTACCCAATCCTTCTCTCTCTTAAACGCTTTAATGAAGGTATTGTTGATCTTGCCTACATCAGCTAATTCTTGAACGAACTTAAGCAAATCTAGGATATCTTCATCAGTGGTGTGATTCTTTAGATCCTCTAATATATCTCTACCGGTAGCTGGTTGCCCTGTCTTAGTTTTATCCAAAACTGGTAGCTTTAAGGCAGTGAACAGAAGTTTCCCTAATTGCTGATTACTATTAGGATTGAACTGTACGTGAGCAAAGTCCTCAAGAGGCTTCACCTTCTTGACTAACTTAGCATTGGCAGTTTCTTGTGCAGCAAGACGTAAATAGTCATTGAATTCTACGACGCAGGTATTCAGCTGAATCTGCTCATTCAATACCTTCTCTTTAGCAGACAGGATATGATGTACTTCATCAACCCTGTGAGAGTCCAGAGGAAGTCCTGTGAGCATCATCTTCAATAATGGATAGATACTCGGCTGCATAATCTGCAGATAGGGCTCAGAGGTCAATTCTGCGGCATATTTCTTATACACATAGAACGTGCCCAAGGCATCTATGAGGTTATATTCAAGCACCTCTTTTTTAGTATATTTAGTAACATTCTCAATTTCGATGGCATAATTACCTACATACTCTAGAGCTATGTCCTTAAGGCTTAGTGATACCTGGGTAGTGGCATTCTTGGCTAAATAAGCTAACAGCATAGTGTCATCTATATTTCTGAAATAATAGATACCCTCCAGCATGCCTGCATAATCAGTAGAATGTTCCATCCACAGATTGCGTACTAATAGCTTAGCGTCGAATAATCCATTATGAAATACAAGCTTACCTGTGTACTTCTTGAAGAATTCCTTCAGATAGTAATAACCATTGATATCAATATCAATAGCGACACCATTGTGCTCATCCCAGGCAAATGCAATAGAGTACACCATATCTTCTAACCGTAACCCAGTAGTTTCAATATCTGCGGTTAGTACCGGGTACTTATGTAGAGAATCTAGTATTTCTCTATCTGATCCGAACTCAAATCCATATTCAGCGGAATGTACAGCTACTGTGGAACCATTACCTGCAATAGCCTTAATTCCTAGCGTAATTAGATTAGCATTCTCTGGTTGTTTAAATAAGGATCTATAATTAGGGACATATACGCACTCAAATTTAACGTAATTGTCTAGCGCTCCTGGTATTGTCGTCCCGTAAAAAGCGGAGATTTTAACCATTTTAGTGATAAATTTAAAGTAGTTGCTGTCTGCAATGATCAGCTTAGTGACTGTATCCGGAAGCTTAGCAATAAGTTTTTCTAGATACGCTTTACCTGTTTTAGCTAATACCTTAGTAGGCGTGTTATACAGGAGTGGGTATACTATAGTACTGTCCTTCGCTATTCCCTCTTTAGCGAGTAAATCGAAATAGTGTTCATTTAGTGAAGTAGGGTCCATGGCGTCTTCTTTAATCAGAAGAGCTATTGTTATGTTAGACATATACTCGCATTCCTATTGCAATTTTTGCTCCAGTAATTGAGGAATATCCATTACAGTTTCCACTATGCCAATAGTATCTATTATTTATTTTATAAATAGATTGGTACTTGTAGGTGACGCCGGAGTAGTGTGTCATTTGCCAAGTATAATTATCTATGCTCATGGGTGTCCTCCTATGGGTCAATATAGACAGTTTCCCCAATATTAGCGGGAGCGTGGTTACTATTGCAGATCCATAAAATAGGATAGTCAACCTCAGGCAAGTTAGTTTCACCATATAGATCAGTGAAATAAATCAGAGCCTGTGTAGGGTGCTCTTCGACATAATTCAGGACAGGCATGAAACTAGTTCCGCCCCCTCCTGTAAAGTCCAACGACAGAATATCGGTATTAGAATCGATTTCCCATACATTATGGATACGCGAATCACAATCAATAATGGTCATTTTCTCTGGACGCATCATCTTCTGAACACTATCGATCTCAGTTAGAATAGCTCGCAAGTCTTCATCATCCTGACTACCACTGCTATCAACGCCCCAGGTTAGATGACCTATACCAAAGCTATGTAAGCTAGGCATATATACAGAGAATCTACGGTTCCTACGTGCCCATGAGTAGGCCTCTTGAATACGGTTATCTAAGAAACGATTCAGCACTACAGGCCAAGGAATTTTAGGATTAAGCAGTTTATCGATAACCCGGAGAATTTCTCCAGGTATCTCACCTGCTTCTTTACCAGCTAACCTAGACTGAGTATGGGCTCTGACTAAGATATCCTTGATTTCAGCATTCCCATTTCCGTCACCATTACCTTCTTCCTTACCATCGCCTTGAATGTCGAGCATGAGAGTACCGGTGTCGTAGTCTTTTCCTTCCTCCATGATATCGTCGTAAACACTGTCCGTGGACCAGGTGCTATCGTACTTATCACTCAGGAGTCCTTGAGGAGGTAGCTCAAACCCTGCTTCTTTAAGCATGTTGTTGATCATATAGTCACCCGCAACATTCCATATAATAGGGTCACGATTCCCTCTGCGGGCAATATGCATATAAGCAATGTGCCAGCATTCATGAGCAATAAGCCCAGCCATCTCAGCTACCGATAGCTTCTCAATGAACTGAGGATTGTACATGATAGAGGTATTATTGGTGGCTGCTGTAGGAACACTATCAGCGAGGTAATGGCGTACACTCAAGCAGATGGTAGAGATGAATACTGATTTAGTCATCAACTCAATCTTGGCTTTAAGTAATTTGGTTTCCAATTCTTCACTCATAATGATTCCTTAATTATCGAACCAGAATACAATCCGGTGTGTGTCTCCATCAGCATTATCAGGAAATAGAGATATTATACGGGAGATACCCTGAAGTTGCCATTCTGCTATATCAGGATCATCCATTAATAATAGTGTGACAGCTACTTGGCGTAGCTCTGTTAATGTAAGGTGACTGTGGCTATGCCCGTCACCCTCCCACTGTGCAGATTGTGCGGCTACAAGTGAACATACATCATCTGGAAGACCACGTACCCTGAAGGAATAGCTGAAGTGAGCGCGAACGTGATCAGCCAGTAATCCAAATAAATCATAATTACGATTTATACGATTGTGGCTCCAAGGAATATCTGGAACATCTGGGTTATCGTCATCTATTGCCCAACCAGTGTCTGCTGTTACCCAGACATCGCCTTCTTTTTTCTCTTTATAGAGGTGAATATCACAACCCATATTCCCTATATCCTTCACTATTTTATTAAAAATGTATTCTCGGATCCTTTCGGTTCTTGTACGAGGAGCCATTAGAATATGGCCGAGGCATTTTTTCCGATCCACTCTTTGATCAACTCATGGCCCTTTAGCTCTGGAGCACGTTTATAAATATCCTTGAAGGTCACTACCTGCATCTCCATAGGTAATCTACAAATAGCAATCATCATCTTATCGATATTTGCTTCATTGATGTTGTGAGCCAACATTGTAGTGACAGCGTACTGCTCACTGGGTTCTGTAGGCATTTTCCAGCCTGATGCAGGATTAGTCAGGATGTCTTCGATAGAGGGCAGTGACAGGTAAATCTTAGCATAGGTAGCTAGCTCAACAGCTGCACCTTCACCGACTGTTCCGGCAAGCCTGATTTTAGTGATGTTATCAATCTCAGTGGCTTTCTGAATAACCTTCGAAGCCATCTCCCATGTACGAGGGCATGGGAATGTTAGTTCAGCAGTAGAAGGATCAAACTTATGCAGTAGAGCTGGTTTGAATTTGATCAACGAAATAATACGGTGATCAACCCCATTAGCATTAGCCCAATCGATCCATACCTTATGATCCACACGTAGCTTACGGTGAACCAGGCGTGATGTCGTAGCTGTACTCTGTGTATTCACAATAGCACGATCAGTAGACAGATTGCCTGCAGCAGCAATGAAGCATTTAGGGTGCAGCTTATATTTATAGACAGCTCTATCTAAGATCAGCTTATAACAAGCTGCCTCTGTCTGTTTGTGACCAGAGTTGAATTCGTCTAGGAAGATGAGCCAACCATTATATCCCTCAGGGATAGTGTCTGTTTCAAGTGGGAAGTACTCAGGTACTCGGAAGGTCATACGGCCATTCACTACATCAGGATATCCCTGAATATCGACAGGCTCACTCTGAGACACACGGAAATCAATCACGAATAGCTTACCTCTGGCAGCCACCTGTCTGATGATATCAGATTTACCTACACCAGGGCTTGCAGCCACCATAGGAACTAGATTAGCATCTAGGTCAGCCATAAGACATTGTGCAAGTTCCTCAGCATTTACATCAAATATACCGGACATGTATTATTCTCCTTCCAAGAGATTTGTAGTTAGGCGAGTGCCTAATGCTGTAGGTGCGGTTGGTACAGATGATTTATCTTTCTTAGCTCTAGGTTTAATAGCTGGTAGATACTTATGGAGAGACTCTGGCCACACAGTACGTAGCTGTTTAGGACCAGACCACTCTTCCAATGTCTCTTTGAGGTATTTAGTTAGTTCGTCTTTTTCTGTTCTTAGAAATATTAGATCTTCGGCTAATGCAGCTGCTTCTGTGTATAAGCGAGGGTCTAATTTACCTATGACTGATGTGAAGGAACCATATGTATTGCTGCCAGGGAGTACGAAAGTAGGAACAGCGTCTTCGTAGTAATATTTCCACTGTTCACTAATGGCGTGAGTACTTCCATCTTCCGAAGGTTTGTAGTTGATCTGCACTGTGTACTGTCGAGCATGTGCTATTAGGTTTTCAGGAAGTGTATCTAGGATATCCTGATAAGGCTCCAGTTCGTAAATTCGATTGCGTCGAGCAATATCCTCTTGTCTACTAAATAGGTCTACTTCAGGCTTACCGTATAGATCCTCAAGGATCTTGTTTTTCATTTCGCGCTTAGCACTCTCCGAAATTTTCATGTTATTTCTCCAACATCTCATTCAATCTAAATATGTCAATTTGCTCACGTACTCTACATACGGATGCGTCGTGTATATTAGCTATGAAGCTCACTGCAGTAGGGATATACATTTCGTCTTTGACGCATTTATCACCCATTCTCCAGTTCTGACAGGCTCTAAGTGAGCAAAATTTTATATCAAAAAACAACACTGTAATGCTCCCTAGGTTTATGTGGTAGACAGCCTGCTCCACACCGTAATCTTAAGTATCGAGTTTTAAGAAAAAAAAAAGGGCCCTCCCGAAGGAGAGCCCATAAGTTTAACAGGGAGGTTTCATCTACATGGTAAGATGAAGGGTTACGATAACATATAGCTACTGTCTAAGATAGCCTTATCTAAGTCATCGCTATATTTAGTAACGATTATATTGTTATCGCCTGTAAGCTGCCGAAGGATATCCTGAAAGATATCGCCTTTAGCTATTTCAGCCATGATTTCCCTATAGATAGTAGCTACGTCTTGAAGACGATCAGGACTAAATACAAAGCAATCATGGACATGACTTAGCTGGAAGTCAGCTCTTCTAATCATTTCCCGTGATACGTACCCATCAATAGAATGGATAATGTTAGGGCACAGGGAACGATAGTTATCAGACTTAGTCTGCTCGTAATACCGTAAAGGTATCTCTCCCAGCTCATCGTCTTTATACGTAGCATTGGTGCCTTCGACCACAGGTACATATGCTGTGTGGCCGTCCGGAAGCTTCCAGGTGTGATGATCAGCTTCATAGTTCCAGCACGAGTTAATGGTTTCCATAACATCTTTTGCACCAGGCAGAAGACCTTCAATAACTTCGTAGAATACACTTAGCTCATGCTCTGAGAGCAATGCTTTAGGTGTAGCCTTAGAATTATAATAATGGGTCATCAGGCAATCTTTCACTATGTTACGAGTCAATGGCTTAGCTAAACGCTGATTCATCATCTCGGTAACGCTTGCATAGATATCATGTCTGATATCTACATCGATCATATTTGTAAGCTTAGCAGTTTGCTTGCACCCGGATATAGCAGCCATGATCTGTAGCCCGGATGACGTAGCATCCAGGCTCATAACATAACCACTAGGCTTACCAGCCATGGCATCGACATATGCCCTAACAGCCTTACGGCCGAGCATAGGTTCTTCCCATTGGATATCATCCGGATCTTGACCAATAGCCCAATCAATCCGCTCTTCCCACGTAAGCTTATCCTTGCCTGCATGGTTAGCTATAGCTACCAATATATTCTCCATCTTTGTGCTCTTCTCTTTCTTACGAAGAGATAATAGCGCTTTACCATATTCATTGGATTGTAGGTTTAGATCATAGCCTGAGCTATAAGATCTGCCCCTACTATCGTAACGCCATACAAAATGGAAAGGTTTATCAAGATACTCATTGATAACACGCAAGAACTTCTTCTTATTCATGTTACGATTGGTATCTTTCTCCATCGTATAGGTTTCTGCATCGATCTCCCACTGCATGCTTTGCAACTTGTTAATGACATCATATGCTAGTGGTTTATTATGTTTAGTAAACCTATTACCTAATATTAGGTGCTTAGTTTCCCACTGCCATCCGCCGTTATGGTTATCAGTCCACTCATTAGGTTGAACCTTCATAGGTGGCAGATATTGTAGCTTATCAAGCTTCTGCTTGGTTGATTTATCTAAAACAAATGCTGGATCTAGATACCACTCGTCTTCAACGAATGATAATTCATAGAGCCCAACATCTCTGCAGCTCTTAACTAGGGTTAGTCCCCATTCAAAGGCATCTACAGAATCTTTGATTCCAGCTATATGTCCTAGCTGAGTAGCTGTAGCCTGTATAGGCTTAGCAGCTTTTTCTTTAAGCACTAACGAAAAGAATTTAATATAAATCTCAGTGTTAGGTACTTTCTTTGGATTGATTTCATCTATCTTACCTAAGATAGCGAACTCCATAGACATAGGGATGTCACCTTTAATTGATTCGGCAATGATTGAGTCTGTAGCCCTAGTGGACCATGACATTTCTAACGCATATTGATCTAAGTCAGTCATACTGATCTCCATCTGATGAGTGATTTACATTGGTCAATAAGACCAAACCGCCGCTAGGCGGTTATTATTAGCTAATTGATATACGTGGCTAAACTTGTTATAATTTCACCGTCTGGTGGGCATTCCCACTTTCTCTAGATCTCTGAAGGAGATTGACTATGGTTAAACATCTTTTATCCCGTGCTGGTGAATTCTTTGTAGGTGCTGGGCGTTATGCTCCTCTAACTACCCAAAATGAAGGGCGCACTGGTGCTCCTATGATGGCTGTATCTCGAATCGATCTTGGTACACCTGTTGTTGGTGATCCTAATGGTTACGTTGTATCCCAGAATCTAACCTCTGCCGGTGTATTCTCTGTTAGCACTACAGCTACTGCAGCTATTGCTGCTGCTGCCCTTGCAGGTACTGCTGATTATGCTCGTAATGTAGTTGCTGCTTGGACCGGTACTGCGGTTATTACGATTACCGGTACTGACGCTTATGGTGAAGCTCTGGTACAGACTAGCGCTAGCGGTACTTCTCTTACAGGCACCAAAGCCTTTAAGACGGTTACTGGCGTATCTGTTTCAGCAAATGTAACGGCACTTACGGTTGGTACGGGTGATGTACTCGGTCTCCCTTATGCCTTAGAAGGTGAATTCGATGTATTAGCTTTTTATGCTGATGCAGTTGAAGAGAAGCTTGCTTCTGTATGGGTTCCTCAGGTCACTACTGCCGCTACGGGCCTTACGGGTGACGTACGTGGTACGGTTAACCCAGATACCACGCTTGATGGCTCTGTGCAGCTGTATGCTTGGTATAAGGTAGCTGATCCGGCTAGCCGTGAAGGACTTGTTGGAGTTACCCAATACGGTGGGTAATCACTATCTAAGTTAAAAGATTAGGGCTACCCCACCCCAGGGTAGCCCTTTTTCTTTTGTTGCGCTCGTAATCTCATGTGCAACTTTATTTAATCCCGATACGCTCATTAAGCCTAGACACCTGAATAGCAGGCAATCTAACACCTTTCTCAGGGTCAGCAATATGAGCAGGCAGGAATGGTTCAACAGATGGCCAAGCTTCGAGTAATTGACCAGTAGTGTTAACTGATTCCAGTACAGCTTCCACTTCTCGGACCATTTCCGAATAAGAGCGTCCCCACTCTTCGTAGTCTTGCTCTACCTTATGATATTTAATATATATCGGTAGAGAAGACTTAATCATAATAATTGGTGGAGGATTGTAGCCAATTTGTTTTGTAGGTAGCGGTGTCTTTGATGATACCTGTATCATTTCGCCATCAACAGTGAGTTTAACTATATGTGCGTTTTGGAGGAATTCCTTGGGAACTTTGTTTAGTGCTACTTTATGAGCACCATACGCTTTATCCCATATAGCGTTAGCAAAGGCATCTTCTGCCTCAACTAACTGAGGTTTCTTATGGGTATTTGCTCATTTATTCATAACGGAATCTACAATCGATTTACGCATTTCATTAGTTAATCTTAAAGATTTAGCCATTTTATTTTCCTTATGTTTGAGTTGAGTTTATTAAATAGAGTCATTAGAAATTTCCCTTATCTACTTGGCATACTCGTATACCTTCACTCCTGAACATATCGACGACCTGTTGTCGATCATCAAATACCAGATCAGGTTTCTTCCCATAATCTAGAATAATTTGATCAAGCAGTTCACGCTTGATTATATAATCAGGCCTGTGGTCACCCTCAGAGCGCATATAAAGGGTATTATTGATCTGGGTACTGGGCAGGTGCAGCTGTGTGTTTAACCACGCTACAGTGGCCTCTCTAGTGCTGTCAGAGCGTCCTGACACGAAGATGACCTCGTTATGTGCACATAGAAGGTCTTGGCATATGTTTAGCAATTCATGAATTGGTTCATCTTTATCGCATGCAGCAAAGAAACTATCCCAATCAGGTTTAAAGGGCAATTCATGACATCCTATGCAATAAGGATCCTTTGTACCATTAGGATAAGTATGCTCTGTTCCATCAATACAATGACTTGTATCTTTAATAAAATGAAGCCGATGGGTTAGATCAGCTAACGTACCGTCGATGTCAAATGCGATAAGCATTATACAATTCCTTTATCTTCAGCTAACCATTCCGGCACTGTCCATGTACCATCGCCATTGTCTTCGGTCAGGGATTTAGGGAACCAAATAGGATGCGCTTCCCCGCAGTCTAGTAATACAGCTAAATCAGTTTCTCTAACTAACTCGGCAGCAAAATCATATAGATCCTGTGACATTTTAGCATTCTCCTTGATGTTTTGCTGCGTTCGTAATCCCGTATGCAACTTATTTTTTGTAATATTTCTCAGCGTATCTTTTAAGCACATCACCATGACATGCCTTAGGTGCGCAAAAGCACCCTAGCCGTTGATCTAATAGCTCAGGTAATGCATCCATAAGATCTGGTCGGGCTAATAAATAGTGATCATATTTATCGATAACCTCATCACGATCACCGTCTTTGCCTATAACAAACGGGTTTCCCCATTTACTACCTCGGCCGATGTACACATCGAATTCGTCACGTTTGGAATGAACTACTGTAATCATCGGAAGTCTCCTTATTATTCGTACGAGCAGCCTTAATAGCTGCAAACAGGTTGGTAACTATTAGCTCTTCATGAGGGCTATCAGGTTCCAGGAAGCCAATGTTATCCTCATAGATATCTAAAGCCTCTACTAGCTTAACTAATAGAGCCCTTGGTTTACTGCTTATAACAACGTCGTCTGTTCGGTGTAGTATTTCTTGGAAGCACCACAATCTGTACATTCTACTGTCATAACATTATTAGTTACGTCTGTGATGGCCATTTCTACGTTCTCACAGGCCTTGCAGTAGATATTGCTTCTCATGGTCACGATTTCTTCTACGTCCTCTACACGGGCCTCTGAGGGCTTCCTATGGCTATCTAGTTTAATCACATTACTCATCACAAGGTTCCCATCCATCAAATGTTTCAGGATCACATTCATCACAGCCATTACAGTTACCATTATTATCAGTATTGTGTGCACAAGTGGTACAGTCTTGTACAGAGTCTGTATGGAAGCCTGCACCGCATGCACGACACCTTAGATGCTGTTTGGTACCCAAGGTGCCCATAAGGGTAGCTTCCTGGCTCGCACAGGCAGGACATTGTGCTTCAATCATTAGATTAATCCTCCCTTCTAAGATCAAATGTACCAGTCTGCTGTAATTGAGGTTGTCTGGGTTCATTATCAGCATCAGCTATATCTAGAAAATGATTAGAAAGTTTAACAAATGCTTCATCAAGATCTTTAGCTGTAAATTCTATATCAGCTTTAAATACAAATCTGTGCATAGGGTAATTCCTAGTATTAATGATTATGGAGTTCACGAATCACTGTCATATAGGCAGTGGACTTGATCTGCTCATTGTACAGTTCCTGTTTGAGTTTATCTAACAGATGTTGGTTACCTAGTGATTCTTGTGAATAATCAGCTTCAATAGTACGAATTCGGTGTTCACGTTCTTTAAGCTCGCCCTCAAGGTGCTCAATACGCCCACGGTAAGTAGCGCTATCTGCATTTAGTTCTTTAATTTGTGTTTCAAACCCAGCAGCCCTCGCTACCATAGATTCATTCTCCATACGGAGTGTTTCAATGGTATCCTTTTGGTGTTCACGTTCTTTAAGCTCGCCCTCTAAAAATTCAATAGTATGAAAACGTTTTTGTAATTGATAACGTTGTTCATCAAGAAATTCTTCTTGAGTTTTAATGCGTTTATTTAGTACATCAATAGATTCAACAAGCTTTGCGCGATGCATACCTTTTGGGTTGATAACCATTATCGTTCTCCCTGTTTGATTAATGAGCATAAGCTGTCAATGAGCTTACGATTCTGCGCTTTAAGCTTTCCAAATTCATTAGCAGTATCGGTGATGTAGGTATCAAGGTTATAGTGCTTAGTATCGAGCTCTATATTCTTAGTCTCTAGTTCCTTGATACGCTCAGTGTGAATCTTATTAACTTCATACTCTTCGTTAAAGCGGGTTGTAAGGTGAACATTAGTCTTTTGTAGGGCTTCAATCTGAGCCTTTAGATCAGTGATCTGGATCTGAGCATGTATAAACTCATGTATAAGTACTTTCTTAAGCATACGCTTTGGGTTTTTAGTTTCTATAGTCATCACTATCTCCTAAATGAATGGCTAAGCGTAATAATACTCATCGTGCTCTTTTTTAGTCACGATTTTACGCATTTGTTGAGAAAAGGTACCATCCTGGTGCTCTATATGGTTACCATGAGGAAACCATCCTTTATCATGTATGAAGCTACTTACTTCATCAGTGAGATGATCTACGTCATCACAATGTACAATGCAGTAATGCATGACATTTTCACCACGAATAGGTTGAGTTGTATCTGGGTTAGCCATAGTACTATCTCCTAAGTGAGTGGGGTAAAAATAATGAGAACCCTAAAGTTCCCATTACTATTAGCTAAACAAGTATGTTAATGATAAGCCCAGTTAGCATGCCATAGCTCGTATTGTGGATATATGTTCATGCTTTATGCGGCGCAGGAACATACTCAATTATCTCTGCATTCATATCACTATCTCCCAGGATATAGGTTAAAAATAAAACAGGGAGCCCGATTAAGGGCCCCCTGAGTTCATGTACATTATACCGCCTTTAATTAATTGTTACATGCTCCCTGGTTCACTGAGGTATACTGATTTGTTATCTTCTGCAGCGGTAAGGATTCGATCCATAACCCCACAATATTCTTGTTTAACAAATACAGTTTCACTATTGCTAAGATGAATAGCAGCGGTATCCTCTTGGCCATCAGTTACATGCGTAATATGTTGCACATTAATCATGACATCATCATGGCCGTTCTGTGGTGTAACTAACGTGAATTCAATAAATTTAAACATCACTATCTCCTCCCAAAGGAACTAGGAGCTTACGCCCCTAGAACCATACCAAGAATTGAAAAGAACCATATCATGCCGTACATGAATATGGCCATGAGGATAGACCCGCCAATTAAATGACGGATCTTAAAGTGCTCGTTAAACAAGGTTATGTACTCGCACTGCTTCTAATGCATCATTAAGTTCAGCAATATTAGCTGCCTCTCTCCGCAACAGTTCACACTCAATGCTAACTACAGTTTCGATACTAAAGTTAGGGCTTTCATACGCAATCTTTAAATCACGTATAGTGTAGTTGTTTAGTTTGTGCTTCATAACATTTCTTTCATCATGGCTGTATGTTTAGGGGTATTAGGAAACAGAATTTCATAATCATCTGATTTCCAATCATACTCATGAATCTCGTCACCCCAGCAACGATCATCATCAGGCCATACGATAATACATGCAGGATGTATCTCTGCATGGTATTTGAATTCACGAGAGGTATTCATAATAAATCTCCTATGATGTTGAAGTATTACTCCGTGCTTTAACAGCAGCCAACCACTCGGCGTGTAGTTTAGCCTGGTACGTATTAACAGCTTTAAGCTCTTCATCGGTGAGTGGAGCCCACTCTGCTTTACTAGCCGTACTGTTCATAACAAATCTCCATTAGTTATAGTTAATAGGTATTTTGAAAAGGGTACAAGCGAGCTGCAACTCTTTAACGGTAAACAATAGAAAAACCCGTGTATATACGTACCCTTATGAAAATACCTTTGGGAGAGGCTGTTACGCCCCTCCCATTGGTATCACGCCGCTTAAAACATATCCAATACAGACTTTGCATCGGTACGCTGAACAATCTGTTCATTGGTAACATGGTTCTTAATCTCATCGATATGAGCAGATGTAAGAGTCATATTCCAATCACTTGAGGTAATCAGTGCAATGTGCTGCACTTCCTCGGTAACCTGACCGTCTTCAGCAGTGTGCTTACGGAAGTATGTAAGCTTGAGGGATTTACCTTCACCCTCAGTTTCACTCAATACAGTCCAAGCTGTATCCGGATCCTTACCGTTATTAAGGATCATATTCTTCAGCTTATCAGCTGTCATGTCGTCGTTGTAAGCCTGTGACATTTCGGCGTAACATTCAGACTGACCAAGGATAAAGCGCTTCTTGGTAACCTGGTTGGATTTAGTGAACTTCGATGTATTCTTTGTAAGTGCCATTTTATATCTCCGTATTAATGACGTTAATAAACAGTATTGTTACATAACAACACCTAAGGCCCGCTAGGGCCCATTCTTAGCTATAAACTTCGGACACTATCCATATCCTCAGCCTATCCAGTAAAGAAAGAAAAAGGGAGCTCACACTCCCTTTAACCTTCTCACTAGGTTACGAACCTGATAGCGCTGTTTAATCTTACGAAGCCTGCGTTGATGAGGTGACTGCCTCCACGCTAAATAGGCTAAAGGAATATAAACAATCGCGATAATACCGGCAGCGATGCCAGCCATAAGCATTAGGTCATACATAATCAATCTCCTGAGTTAATAAGGAATAAGGTGCAGGACTTTCTAGATACTCGGTGCCTGCAGGCCGAGCAGCTCTGGTTAGGAGCGCTAATAAGACATAGCAACCACGCTATGAATGTTGATATCACTTAGGAGTTTTTACGGCCATTTGAGGGCCAACCTAAGCAATACCTAAGCACTGCTAGGTGCTAATCTTAGTAAGAAACAAAGGGGAACCCGAAGGCTCCTCATAGGTTAGAACGGGATGGTATCGTCGAAGGGCTGTTCGAGATACGAGTCATCCCAGAACTCGATTTCGTTAATACCTTTAATAGGTATTTCGAATGTATCAACCCAACAACCTTTATCGTTAGGCAGTACATTACCTACTTTCCAATAGGCAATGGCATCTTCGATGCATTCGAAGTTAAGCAAATCGAACAAGCCATCGTTGGCTGTGGTAACGGTGTAAGATGTAAGCATCTTAACTCTCCTTATAAGGATGTAGTAGCCCATGTTACTACCCAAGTACCGCTAGGTACTAAGATACTAAGTAAGATTAAGCTAAGGATAGTAGTAGGATTGTATGGTGTTTTAAGGAGTATGGTACTCTCTCGTCTCTCTCTCTCCACTGTGTTGTGTGTTGTGTGTTTGCAAAAAAATACCTAGACCCTGAAGGGCCTAGGTGGTGAGGTGGTGGTTACTTAGCAGCCTTAAGCAGCTTATCGTTTTCAGCAGCCTGGGTTTTCCGAGCGTTGTCCATCGCATCAGCGGTCATACCGCCGATATCGTTGAATGCCCTGGCGAACTCTTGTACGCCTTTGAGAATCATCTGGATGGTTTCGGCAATCATATTAATGGTCTTCATGGTAATTCTCCTATGTTTATACCTAAGGGCCGCTAGGCCCTAGTGTGTAATGGTAAAGACACCCATAGAACTGATAGGGGGGGGTAGGGTATCAGCTGGGGTAGCCCAGCTGGTTAGTACTGACTCCGTACCTAAATTATAAAAAATCCCTTAAGCTTTTTAATTTAGTTAATTTATATTATTACCTAAATAAAGGTTAGGTTAGTAAGGTTTTGCCGAAGGCTTGATATTACGCAGTAATACCTTTCTCAAACACTATCTAAATAAATACGCGCAGCGTATTAAAGGTAAGGTAAAGCGCCACTAACGAGCGAATTTTGCCCCCGGCAAAATATCGCTGTGGCGGTAGGGAAGGTATTATATAATATTATTAGTAATATTAATAAGCGCCACAGTGATGCAATTGTTCCACGTACGTAAGCGAACTTAGCCGCTAGGGCGGCAGTTCGTTACGTCCGCGTAAAATTGATCACTTCTTGGTGGCGATAACTAGACAGCATCCGTGGAGGCCCGAAGGGTCGGAACGGTGCTGTCGGCTAAATAATAATATTATATATAATATATAGGGGAAGGGTAGGGGCGGTAGCCAGAGTGGAGAGGCCCCTTAGAGGGCCTGCGGAACGCTTTTATTTTAAGGGGGCGATAAGTGAGTAATATCAAGGACTTACAGATATTACACTAGGTCTATCTGCTACTGTAAGGCCATTACACTAGGTCTATGTGCTATTGTAATCATTTTAGTGTTGCTTTTTGTATGTTTTTGGAGATATGTTACTCAATGAAGGCCCCTAGGAGTAAATACGTTCTACGTATCATACGGCAATAACCTAGTCCGGGCACGGATATTAAAGCGGCCTTCATCTTTTTAGGTCACTCTCTTAGACAGGAGGTAAACATGCGTAAATTTATTAGTTCAAAACTAAAACAGTTAGCGGAGTGGGTAGCTCCTGGTAATAAGATGGATGCTATCTTGGAAACAGGTAACTGGGCACTATAATTAGGTTTGAGTTAGGGAGGGTGTAATGCTCTCCCTATTTTTTTAGATAAATCATAAGGAAAATAATATGGCTAAAGAAGATCCGTGGAAACATCGTACTAGTGGAATGAAGTGCGGTACATGCATGTGGAACGTAACTAAAGCTCCTGTAGATAATACATCTAGTAACGGTACTGCTTTAGGTCGCTGTCGTAGGCATGCGCCTACGATGAATGGTTATCCTGCTGTATTTGAGAACGATTGGTGCGGTGACCACAAATTAGATGAAAATAAAATAGGGAATTAAACATGGCTAAGACTCCGTTTGAGAGAACAGGCACATTAGGTATTAACGCTACTAACCGGAATATAGGTGCGCCGGTAGCACCTCCTGCACGTAGATATGGTACTGCAGCACCTACTACAGATATTAAGCTAAATTTAAATGATTCTGTAGATGTGCAAGAAAGCACTAAAGCTCCTAAACCTACCAGAAAAAGAGCACATACTGAGGACGGTAAGTTTAAAGCAGATGATCCGAGTACACCTGATGTGAATGAAGCATATGTGCAGGACGAAGAAGTGGAATCTTCTGAGTAAGTTTGCTACGTTACAATTCCTACTAACCTTTAAAGGAAAAGACTATGGCTAAATCACCACTCGATATGACGAAAGACACGGTAACCACTGATAAGCGGGTTGCTCGTGATGACATGCCACTCAGCAATGTTACTGAGCTGACTACAAAGAAAGCTCAGATGCTACATACATCAGCACAGACATTTACTGACCGCAATCAGCGCAGTAAAGATGTACCTGAAGAAGTGGTTGCTGAAGAAGCTCCTGCTAAGAAAGCTAATAAGCCTAAGGCTAAGAAAACCGCATGAATGACCGGTGTTCTCGTTGCAACTGTATAGTATGCAAGTGTGACAGGAACCCTCCCAAAGATTCCGTGAGAGCGCTTAAGGCTGAGAATGATCGGTTTAGATCAGCTCTCACGGAGATTCGGGATATAGGGTTAATTAGTCATGGGTCCGGAGCAGCGTTCTACGCCTCAGTGGCTGATAGGGCGTTAGAGGAGGAGTAGTGTATAATAAATATATGACAGATACTACTGAGTCTAAGCAGGTAGGCTGTGAACCGCTAGATAACAAAGCTGCCAAGGTGCTACTCAAGTTTATATGGCACATGAACAGATACGGGATAACTAAAGGTAAGCCTGATGATTTAGCTCAAAAGATGGGAATATCCAAGTGGGACTTCATTTATGGGGTGAGGGCCCTTAAGGAGCTTAACTACATACGTAAGTATACTAAATGGGAGTACATGATTAATCCGAACATAGCTGGAAATGGGGATGAAAAGCAAAGGTTCATCGTACAGCATATGTGGGAATCTCAGACCATAGAAGGATCTAAGGGGTGAGTAGATACAAGAATATCACCAGTACTGAGGAGAATACTGCTGGTTTGTCTAGGAGAGCATGCTCGATCCTACTACAGCTATATTATCACGCTGATGACGATAATGTAGTTAACAAGTCTAGGCTAATTAAGGAAACTGGGCTTAAGATGGATCAACGTACTTGGAATAAGTACTGGAAAGAATTGGAAGAGAAGGAGGTGTTAGCGCGCTTAGGTCACAAGCTCTGGATGGTATCCCCGCACCATTGCTTTGCAGATGTAAGAAAACACGCTAACATGATTAAAGTATGGGACAACATTTATGCAACTAATCACTAGGAGATCACTATGAGCCAGAAACCGGTAACAGGTACGTTTACCTCAACAGCTAACTCGGCAGCGTTCACACCTGCCCGAGGGTATTTTAATATATCTATCTCTGGAACCTTTAGTTCTAGTATCCAGCTACAGCGTTCCTTTGACCAAGGAACTACTTGGCTAAATCGCAATGCTGTTATTACAGCCGGACAACAGACAGTTATTCACGAGCCGGAGAGCGGTGTACAGTATCGCTTTGCTAACACCTGGACCTCAGGTACTTCTGTTATTTACCGTATGAGTCAATAAGGGCTGATTATGCAATTAGCTAATTTGGAAGATACTGGGTCTGATGTGGAGACTACTGATCACCTAACCAAAGACATGTTGGTTGGTAGTCTCCCAGACAAGCGGTTCCGTAAGCATGTCACGGATGACATAGTTGATTTAGTTAACTCTGAACCTAATTCAGAGCTAAGGCGAGTATTCAGGGATAATATCCTTAGTTACTCCACAGTGTTAACTAAAGGGAAGTACTCCCTGGCAGCCTATGTAAATGCTGTAAAATACGTATCCCTGAAGCTCATGGGCGATAAGTCATCCACAGCTTACAGCAAGGTATTTCCGGATAGATATCAGAACCTGGTAGATAAGGGGACAAGTGCCTCACAGATCGCTAGTTTTGCTGATAATTACGGTAATAATGCTTTGGTTGTTAAGATCATGGAACAGACCCTTGTTCCAACGCACATCCTCAATGCAGGGATATACCAGCAAGCGATTAACGTACAGGCAGACCTAATGCTTAATGCTCAATCTGAAATGGTTAAGCAAAAGGCTGCAGAGAGTCTCATGACTAACCTGGCTGCCCCGGCCGCTGCTGCTAAGATTGAGATCGATGTAAATTACGGTGGAGACATCGTAGATGACCTACGCGCTACAACTAAAGCCCTAGCTGCTCAACAGCTAAAAATGATTATGGGCGGACAGGCTAGCGCTAAGGAAATAGCTCACAGCGAGATTGTTGCTAAGAAAGTGGACGCAACATATACGGTGATCGAGAATGAGTGAAGAACAGTGTCAGTATTGTATCTGGTGGCTTGGTGATGGCCGAGGAGAGCAGGGAGAGTGTACCAATGGTGATGGGCTCACAAAGACGCTCACAGGCCGTTACGAGAACTGTATGGACTACCTAGCCAGAGATTTAAATATCGATAATCTAGATATAGAGGTAGATCCCCTTGACTTTGATTAAGAAAACAGTGGACGAATGGCTTAACGATATTAGCTATGCTGAGGATCCTAATTACATACCTAGTGAATTTGCCTTGGAATTCGTATCATTCATTAAGTTAGTTAATGGCGAAAGGGGCGAAGAAAATAAAACCCCAGTAATTCACTATCAAATGCTAGATAATATCATGGGTAAGAAGGAGAACACGGCTAATATGTGCTCTCGTGGTTTAGCTAAGACCACTATATTTGCTGAATACCTTTTCCTATATATTGCTGTATATGGTGCTATTCCTGGGTTTGGGGATATTAATTACGCTTTATATGTATCAGATAGCATCGAGAACGGTGTTAAGAAGATGAGGCTTCGTTTAGAGCGGAGATGCGAGAACAGTTCCTTCCTGCAGAAGTACATTACCACTGCTAAGTTCACCGATATTCGGTGGTACTTTAAGAATGCTCAGGGTAAGGAATTTGTCGTAACAGGTCACGGTGCTAAGACGGGCGTACGTGGTACTGTTGAATTAAACACACGGCCGCAGTTGGCTGTATTGGATGATTTATTGAGTGATGATGATGCCAGATCTCCAACCATTATTGAGAACGTGGAAAATACCGTTTACTCAGCAATCGACTATGCATTACACCCGAATAAACGGAAAGTTATTTGGTCGGGTACACCATTTAACGCTAAAGACCCCCTGTATAAGGCTATTGAATCGGGGGTATGGCATGTCAATGTGTATCCCGTTTGCGAAACATTTCCTTGTAGCCGTGAGGATTTCAAAGGTGCGTGGGAAGATCGCTTTAATTATGATTACGTAAATAATCAATACCTTAAATCTAAGGGAGCCGGTAAGCTTGATTCGTTTAACCAGGAACTTATGCTTCGTATTATGTCAGAAGAGGAACGGTTAATTGAGGACTCAGACATTATTTGGTACAAGCGTAAAAATGTGCTTAATCAAAAAGGTGCTTACAACTTCTATATTACTACTGATTTTGCTACCAGCGATAAGCAGCATGCTGATTTTAGTGTTATTAATGTGTGGGCTCTTAACAATAATGGCGATTGGCTATGGACTGACGGTTTTTGCAAACGGGCTCTTATGGACGAGACTATTGATACCCTGTTCAGATTGGTGCAGGAATATCGCCCTCAGGAGGTAGGCATTGAGACTACTGGACAACAGGGCGGATTCATTAGTTGGATCCAAAGTGAGATGGGTAATCGCAATAATTACTTTACCCTATCCACCGGTAAGGGCAGTAAGATTGTAGGCATACGGCCTACTAAGGATAAGATGAGCCGATTCCAGCAGAATGCTGTGCCCTTATTTAAGTCAAAGAAGATTTGGTTACCTGAGGAGTTAAGGGAGAGTACAGAACTTGCAGAGTTGCTTTCTGAGCTATCTTTAGCTACTCTTAAGGGGTTCAAGAGCAAGCATGATGATCAGATAGATACGATCTCTATGTTAGCTGAGCTTAATGCATGGCGTCCCAGTGAAGCCTCTTACGAAGAGGAAGATGTAGAGATGTCACGAGGATCACGGTTATGGGATAGTGATGATCATACCCCGCAGCCTAGCAGTTCATACTTTGTGTGAGTAGGAAAACGTAATGAGAGCTTCTGTATTAATTGACTATTTAGCTACTGGTGACTGCAGTAAGCTCGCTATTGCTGATGTAGGGGATATGTCTATTAACCCCGGTACTCCGCCATCTGCGCTTCAATTAGCTAATCAGGCTAAATTTATTAATTATATTAATCTAGCGAACCTAGCTGTACACAAGCGATTCAACCTTCTGAAGAAAGATTTTGAACTAGACCAACCTACAAATGGCGAAGAATATACTCTTCCTGATATTTTCCTTGCACCAATTCATGCGTATTACACAGTAGATTCTGACCCGGTAACGATTAAAGATAGTTATGTTAACCGGGTAGACACTGTAGATACAGCCGTATCGATTCTTATTCCGGAACCATTTAAGGCGGTTATTAAAGGTACTGATTCTGAAGCTAGAGCACAGATTATTCTGCAGTATGCGGCAGCCCCTACTAAGGTAACGCTTGCTGGACATAACCTAGATGTCAGCGAAGTGTATACAGAGCCTTTACTTAATTATGCGGCTTATAGGGCCCATGGTGCTATTAGTGGTGATATGAAGGACGAGAACAATACGTATTACCTACGTTATGAAGCTAGTTGTAAGCAGATCGTTACCTCAGGAATGGCTAGTAACAACGAGATCGAATATAACAGTAAATTAGAGGATAACGGATTCGTATAATCGATTGACTTCTGCGCTAACGTAGGTATTCTTAGCTAACATAAATTTTTGCATGCCAATGCTGAGAACAACCCGACTAAGTCGGTTAAAAATGGTGAAGAGAAATGAAAACTAAGGCCCTTCCTACGCAGGAATACCTGCATGAATGTTTCGAAGTTAGGTCCGACGGCCTATACTGGAAAAAACGCCCAAACTCCCATTTTAAATCCGGTGTAGCCAAAGCTTCTAATGCAAAGCTTGTGGGTACTAGAGTTATTGGTCGATCCCAAGGAGCGGGGTATAAGGGAGTACGCCTTAACCGAATTTCGTACTATCTGCACCGTATTTCATATAAAATGTATTATGGCGTAGAGCCCCCTCTTATTGATCACATTGATCAAAATAGAACTAACAATCACCCATCGAATCTTCGGGCAGCAACCCATAGCTTAAATAAATTTAACCGAGGCAAGCAATCGAACAATACCTCGGGGTATAAAGGGGTTACTGCGGGTACTGGTAACAACTGGATTGCGCAAACAAGGTATCAAAATAAACGAATTTACATTGGATCATATGCAACCCCTGAACTTGCATATGTAGCGTATCTGAATAAGCAGAATGAGCTCGCAGGCTCATTCGCGCACGGAGGTTGATATCGCATATTACGAAACCATTAATTTGGTTGCTGGTGACACTAAGCCAGAAGTCAATCTTACCCTTAAAGACGCTAATACTGCGCTTTCCGGTCAAACACTGGATGCTCTTGATTCTGCTACATGGGCCCTCATTGATCTTACCGGCTGCACCATTGTAGTCTACTTTCGTTTACTAGGCGCTTCCACTATTCTTGATACACTAAATTGCACTATTGTCGGAGATGCGACTAATGGCGCATGCTATATGACCTGGAATGCTACAACTCTAGACGTAGCTGCAGGAACGTATGAGGGTGAAATTGAAATCACCTATTCAAGTGGCGGAATTCAAACCTTGTATGATCGGCTTAAATTCAAAGTAAGGGCTGATTTCTAGTGGTCACAACCTCTAATCTAGTGACAGGTGTCGCAGCCGTAGTAACGCATGTAGATATTAGATCTGCAACAGTTACTTGGGAAGACATGAAGGCTGATATTTTTCTGAATTATAACAGTAAGAACCAAGCTTTTACGGATGAAGCTATTATTTCAGAATCTATGGCGTGGGTTTTTACAAAAGCCTTAACAGATTCCTCCACTGTAACTGACACCCATTCGATTCATCCTGCTAAAGCTTTTGCTGATTCAGTTACCCCAGGTGACGCAATTGTTGTAAGCCAAGGATTCGGTAGATCTTATACAGATACAGCCATTGCTTTAGATACTTATGTTAAAGAAAGCGAAGACGGTGGAGTACTAAACACAGTAACTTTTAATGCTGAACCATTGTTATCTAACCCGCGTACTTTACCAAACGTAGTTGTTACTTTAGGCAAAAATAGTAGCGATTCTGTTACAGCTACTGAAGAACAAACAACTTTGCAAGCAGCCGGTAGATCTCAGTCTGATGCTACTACGTCATCAGATGTATTGAGCTCTGGATTTAATAAAGCATTAGCAGATTCTGTGAGCCCTACAGATGATTTTGCTATTCATGAGACAGTTAATCATGGACTCGTGCAAAGCACTATTGCTACTGATGTTGCGACTATATCATTCATGTCCGGATTTACACTGAATGGTAATACTGCTATCTTTAATGTAAATCAGATCAATTAGTCCTATGGAGGATATTATGAAAGCTGAAGTAGAAATCACCGGTAAACTCATTATTGAGCTTAATGGTAAAGTCGTTCGTGAAGTAGATAACTTGGTTACTACAGCTGGGAAAGGCTTGATTGCGGCTAGACTAGCTAGTGCAGGCAGCACAGTAGTTACGCACATGGCTCTAGGCACTGGTACAACGGCCGCAGCTGTTGGCGATACTACTATGGAGACTGAGGTAACTCGTCAAGCTATTGATGTATCTGGCGGTACAGTATCTACAAATACTGTTACTTATACTCGTACATTTGCTGCAGATGACCCAGATGTTACTGCCCCTGCCACTACACCAGTGACTGAAGCTGGTTTATTTAACAATGGCACCACAGGCACCATGTTGGCACACACAGTGTTCTCAGTGGTTAATAAAGGCGAATCTGATACTATGACGATTAGCTGGGTTATTACTATTTCCTAAGGAGCTAAGTGATGGGCGTTCTATTTTCGAATAATGCAGCTACTACACTAGCTTCGGGGTGCACGAATGTTGCCACTTCGTTAAGTGTGGTAGATGCGTCAGAGTTCCCGTCAGTTGGTGGGGCAGATTACTGTTATCTCACGTTAGCTTCAGCGTCTGGTGCAGACATTGAGATTATTAAGTGTACGGCAATTTCTGGTACTACATTGACTGTTGTACGCGGACAGGATAGCACCTCTGGCACTGCGTTTATAACAGGTGATCGTGTAGAGCTCCGTGTTGTTAATATTGGGCTTACAGACGCGTTAGCTGAAAGGCAGCCATTAGATTCTGTACTTACGAATACTACCGCATCATTCACTACGGCAGATGAGACTAAGCTTGATGGAATAGAGGCTTTAGCTACTGTAGATCAGACAGATGCTGAAATACGAACAGCAGTTGAAGCAGCTACTGACTCCAACGTGTTTACAGATGCGGATCATACCAAGTTAAACGCTATAGAAGCTTTAGCAGATGTAACTGATGTTACCAATGTCACTGCAGCAGGTGCATTGATGGATAGCGAGATTGCTAATCTGGCTGACGTAAAAGCATTTGCATTTGGATCAACGGTACAAGCGTATGATGCTGATACGACGAAGAATGATGTTAATAATACATTTACAAAATCCCAGCGTGGTAGCATTACTGCCTTAACAAGTACTGCTGCCAGTATTGCCGTAGACCTTGCAAATAATAATCATTTTTCCCATACCTTTACTGAAAATACTACATTAGCTAATCCGTCTAATATCGTTGCTGGGCAGTGTGGAAGTTTTCTACTAACACAGCATGCATCTGCTCCAAAAACATTAGCATTTGGTAGCTATTATAAATTTCCTAGTGGAACTGCTCCTACTATTACTGCTACAAATTCAGCCGAAGATCGTATTGATTACATAGTACGATCCACTATAAAAATTGAATGTGTATGGACAGGAGCTAGTTCATGAGTAAAGCTGCACAAATTACACCTGATGGTGCTGTTATTACAGTTCATAATTATAAGCCTGTTAATGTAGGTGATGGCGATGAAATGATTCAGTACCCTAAGTCCATATGGACGCTATGGACCGATACTGAACTTAATGCTATTGGTTATGCAAAGTTTACTGAAGATGCTGTACCTAGAGATAAGCGTAGCACAGGGACAATAGATACCTTTTCTAACGGGCGGGTTCACCGTAGCCACACCTTAGTTGATTATGTGAGGCCCCCTGTTGTTGACCCTACTCCGATGATACCAGATCAAGACGCGTGGACGGAAGAAGTTCCAGCGGTTATGGGCGATGATCCTGATAACCCTGGCACTGAAATCGAATTAACACCAGCCACGATAATTGAACATCCGGCGACAACTAAACCTAACCCGGAGTACGACTATGTATCCTTACGCCAACGAGATTATGAGCATACAGCTGATGAAATGATTATCGCTTTATGGGAACAAGTTGTTGAAGGGCGACCGGAGGCAGCGGCAGTGATTGAAACTAAGCGTAAAGTGCTTAAATTAAAGCATCCTAAGGGGAATCTTTAATGCCTATAGATTTTGATAGTATTCGTATGGGTGCAAGTAGCCAATCTAGTGGCGGCTACGTTATCCCCCAATCCATCCGCTTCAACGACGACGACAGTGCGTATATGTACCGCATCCCAA
>JACKQG010001673.1_pt1 | contig 30105 bp, 31 predicted proteins | sample 8237621 | NCBI WGS metagenome assembly JACKQG01 (sample SAMN15677084, study PRJNA649215) | marine metagenome | biome: marine; feature: Black Sea; material: saline water; isolation source: suspended particulate matter (SPM) from the Black Sea western gyre | collected 2013-06-09/2013-06-10 | depth... | reverse complement strand
ACACCAAAGATTGCAAAGTCTTGACCAGCATAGCGCTCAACTAGCGCTTTTTCAGTCGGGATTTCACCGACGCAAGGGCCTCACCAGAAACCCCAGAACACAACAAAAGTAACTTTGCCGCGGGTGTCTATAAGATGGCGCTCTTTGCCATCGACGTCGACACCGCCAAGTGCCGGAGCTACTTTGCTTACTTGCAGTTGACGCTTGACCAACAGTGGGCCGGCTGCGGCAGCTGCTTTAGACTCAGGATATTTTTCCATGAGCCCATCGACTGTGGTGTCAGCCATCTCTTGATTGCCGCCATCCGCGTAAGCGTAAGCGCAGGCAAGCATGCAGTGCGCCTTGACCGGTTCAGAGTGAGTCGCGTTACTAAGCGCTTCGAGGACTTCAACTTTGGAAGTCACCTCAAGTCGCACTCGGCGCATTGCGGCAGTGAACTCAAGCGCAAAGTCAGAGTCGGCGAACTCAGATGTAAACAGTTTTGCTAGGCCAGAAAACACTTTGTCAGGGTGTGTCCAGTTCTTTTCACCGAAGTTCTTCACACACCAAATTTGTGCATGGGCACGTGCGCCGCGAGTGATATTTGCGTTTTTAGCGAAAGTGCGGAACTGGTCAAAGTACGTTTCAATGGGATGCTCGAGATCGGTGAAGTCACCCGACTCATACATGGCATTGAGTTTCTCGTAATAGTCGGCCATTGCAGCCTGATATGAAGCGTCTAAGATTTCGACGGCGGTGGGTGCGGAAGCTTCTACCGGCTCTTGAGCGGCGAGCATAAACATGGAGAGGAGTATTGAACTAAACATAAACCTACTATAAGCGTTATAATCTCTTTCTAGGTAATTAAATGACTGAACTCAAGAAACCATCGTGGCTTAAAATGAAGCTACCAAGCGGTAAAAAGACCGCAGACCTCCGTAAGTCTTTACGTGAAAAGAACCTGTTCACGGTGTGCGAAGAGGCGCGTTGTCCCAATCTTGGTGAATGCTGGGATGACGGTACTGCCACCATCATGGTGATGGGCGATGTGTGCACACGCGGCTGTCGCTTTTGCGCGGTGAAAACCGGAAACCCTAATGGCTGGCTTGATCATGACGAGCCAGAAAAGGTCGCTGCTAGTACCGACATTGAGCAATTGCGTTACATCGTGATTACTTCGGTTGACCGCGACGACTTGCCGGATTTCGGTGCGGGGCATTACGCGAAAATCATTAAGGCGATTAAGACGCGCCGTCCGGACATGTTAGTTGAAGCATTGACGCCAGACTTTCAAGGCGACAACGATTGCATCCATACTATTTGTGATAGCGGTTTAGATGTGTTTGCTCACAACATCGAAACCGTCGAAAGCTTACACCGCCGCGTGCGTGATGTGCGCGCTAAGTACGACCAAACATTGCACGTGCTGGCTGAGGCGAAACGCTACCGCCCTGATTTAATTACCAAGTCCTCTATCATGTTAGGACTGGGAGAAACCGACGACGAAATGCGTCAAACACTGACCGACTTGCGTAAAGTCGATGTAAATATTCTTACGCTAGGCCAATACCTTCAGCCCAACAAAAAGCTTTTGGACGTCGTTGAATACGTCCACCCCGATAAGTTTGACGAATGGGGGGATATTGCGGTTAGCGAATTTGGTTTTGATTACTGCGCGTCTGGCCCGATGGTGCGTTCGTCTTACAAAGCTGCTGAAAACTATATTTTGGCGCAAAAAAATCGCTTAGAAGTATAATCCGTTATGAGCGAAGTAATCGATTTAAAGTCTAAGCTGGATTCCATCTCTGTTGCATGGCACCCAAAGATAATAAGCGAAGCAAATGGCCAGTACATCAAGCTTGCAAAGTGCGAAGGCCTTTTAGAATGGCATGTGCATGACGAGCAGGACGAGGTTTTTTTATGCTTGGAGGGCCAGCTGACTCTTGAAATGCGAGATTCAAAAGTAGTCCTGAATGCTGGGCAAATGTTTACAATGCCGCGTGGCGTTGAGCATCGGCCAAGCGCGTCGACCTTGACATCTATTTTGTTATTTGAGCCCGTCGATACAGAACATCTGGGTGGGGCGGAAAGCTCGCGCGCCGTATCGATCACAGACCAGATTGACGCGATTTAAGCCGTTTCCGGGAGGGAGACTTGAAAGCATGAGCCGATGCCTTCAGTGCTGGTAACGGAAATTTCACCACCGAGCTCTCCAACTTTATCACGGACGATGCTTAGTCCAAATCCGGATCCCTCAGCCATTGACATGGCCTCGTCCGACCTCATATGTGGCTCAAAGATAGCACCTAAGTGACTCTCTTTGATCCCGATCCCTAAGTCCGAAACAGATATTGATATACGGCCACGCAACACCTCGACCGCGATTTTTATTTCGGTATTAATCGTCGAGTACTTAGCAGCGTTGACAAGTAAATTGATAATAATCTGCGTTAGATACTCTCTAGAAGAATGTAGTTTCACTTCTTGCATCTGAGAGGATACTAATAGGTCGCTATTTCTCCCATATGGCCGCAGCGCTTCTTTAGCAATTCGATTAATTAGCTTAATAAGGCAAAACTCTTCGATAACTATTTTTTCCTTTACTCCTTCATTCTCGTTCATCAACGAGTCAAACAAGTTTGTCAATCTATCAATTGGGTGTAGAAGGCTTTCTAGTGTGTCACTTTTTTCGCTTTCGTCCATGGCTCCCCCATGTCTAGAAAGTAGCTGCACCCCAGAAGAAATTTGAGCTAGCGGAGTACGGAATTCATGAGAAATCGACCTTAGATTTTGATTTTTACTTTTTAACCTTTGCGCAGTCTGCAGAGTTTCTTGCTGTGCGCGCACTTGTCTTTTTTGGCTAATAATTGCTTGCCCGGCTAGCCCAGCAAATATCTCTAACAAGTGGACATCTTCTTCAGAATATCGATTAATTACTTCTGATTCGGAATCAATCACGGCGATGACCTGACCATCAATAATTATCGGTACCGATATTTCTGATCCCCCAAGGCTGGCCGCATCTTCAATGTAGTCATCATCCTTTGTAACGTCCATGACTAGCTGTGTCTTTTTCTCTGATACGGCCTTGCCCACAATCCCCACTCCAGACGGAATGGCAAAACCTAATTCTGACACCTGCGCGATCGTGCGGGAGCTGCCGGCTCCAGCGGCTTGGCGAGCCAAATCGGACTCAACTTTGTAAATAATGACGTCATCGGCTTCGAGTGTCCTAGAAACACTCTCGGCAATCTTAAGAAACAAAGTTTCAAGGGTGTCACACGCAAAGATGTCAGACAGAAATCTATTAATGTTTATCTCTTCGCTTAATAGTTCATTCTGCTCCTTTAACTGGACGCTTTTTGTTTCGGCGAATTGGATGCCAAGCAAAAGATCGGGCAATGCGTCTGAAGGCGCAAAGTCGGATAGAGTGAATCCAGCACCGGCCAGATCGCTTAAGTTGTTTGCGAAAGGTTTAACTAGAAAAATAATCTCTTGCTGGGAACTTTGATTCTGCACAATCTGCCCGACGAAGTTAACGCCCTGAATACCGTCAATCTTTATTTCGACAGTCGCCTTTTGGTAATTGAGCAGAGCGTCGAAGCTGTATTTCTTAAGAATAGGCCTTTCGAATTGAAGGCAATCTAATATCTTTGAGCCGACTATCATCTTTGGCGCCATCGCCGCTAGCTTTAGAGACACTTTAAGCAGGGTCATGTCTACTCCCACCTTAAAGCTAAATGGGAAGATGTCGTCTAGAGCTTTTCTGTCAATCCCTTCCATATACGTATTACTTAATCAGATTTACATCGAAAACAGATTCTCCGCTTTCTAAAACGCCGTTAGCTTTAACGCTGCCAGTGAGGTTGAAGCGCTTGCATACACCCTGTAGTAATCCTATTACAAAGTTTTCGAAGCCTTCTCTTCTCGAAGAATAGAAAACCTGCAAATCACCCTCTTCTATATTGCCCAAAATACGAAAAGATGGCGGGCTATAACCCGGGAAGAGCGCCGAGGCTCTATCGTGCACGGTATTTAAATTCGACATGAAGACATGAATGTCATTGCCCGTCAATGATAAAAATGCACCAAAGTGCTTTGGCGCAGTTTCAAGCACCCAATATTCGCCAAAGCCTATGAGAAAATCAGCGGGTTCGAATTGACCGACTTCTATGGCCTTTCCAATCATGCTTAATAAGCTCGAGTCATCGTAGCTTTCGAAAAGCAGAAAGCCTTCTTCAGGATAGTCGGCTAACTCTGACATAATATCCTCCCATTCATGCGAGGCATGATTGTCTTTTAGGTGGTCAAGCAGGGAGTTGTGGACGATGCCGTACATAGTGTTATTAAGTATAGCTTATGATTGCTGCTGTGTGAAGCGTCAGGCTATACTTGTTGACCTAGATAACGGCTAGGCCTGAGAAATGAAGATTAAAGCGCTGATTGTTGAAGATGACGAGATCCTTCTAAAAAACCTCAAGCGTTTTTTAGAATTGGAGGGTATTGACGCCGACACCGCGACTAATGGGCTTGAGGCGCTTGAGGTTATTCAGCAAAGCGAGGTTTTGCATGATGTCGTTATTACAGACCTCAACATGCCCCAAATGGGGGGTATGCAGTTAGTCAATGTGCTGCAAGCGCAGTCTAGGACTAAAGATATACCCATTATTGTTATCACAGCATTTGGGCAAAAGCAGAATCTACTCACGGCGCTTCGTTCCGGGGTAAAGGACCTCCTAGAAAAGCCATGGGATGCCGACGACCTGATGGCGTCGATACACCGCGTAATCCCCGCACCAGGTAGCGAGCCAGTGCTCTCTGATAATTATGCGAATCAGTTGTATGACTATTTGTTTAACGTAAGCTCTACAGGGAGGACACTCCCGTCCATCTTGCTTTTTCGTTTTTCGTTTAGTGGTCAAGTAAAAACTCTTGCTAGCAGTATGCGCCCAGCATTGTTGTCCACTATCGAGGCTGTCCTTCAAGAAGTTTTCCCAGGTGACCAATGGATTTTTAATAAAGATGATTTTTCTGTGGCGGTCTTCGATTGTGAAGGCGGTTCTGGCGAACTTAATATTGACAGTAAGGCCAAATTAAAATCACTACAGTCTCGTATAGCTAGACTGTTTCTGCAAAGTGCCCCTGAACACCAGCTTGCGGTGTTTGCGCCATTAGTAGCGGCTATTTTTGTCGACAAGAGCATCCTTGCCTCGCACCAGGGTTCTGAACGCTCTGCAGTCGTTGAGAGACTCGAGTCCATTGTAGAGGGGGCGAAGTCTGGCAAGGGCAAGGCATTCCTGTTTACCGACGACAGCATCAACTTGCCTTCGCTACGGCTCGATGTCCCTTCTCTAATCAATCGTGCTGCCCAAGCCAAGAGCTCGGAGTTTTCTATTGCTTGGCAGCCACAAATTAAACTTGCAGATGGCAGCATTTACGGAGCAGAAGCTTTGGCGCGTTGGAATTCCCCAGAACTTGGGTTCGTAAGCCCAGAGAAGTTTATCTCCACCGCAGAGGATTGGGGCCTGATAGGGAAGCTCGGCACACTCTTGCGGGATATTGCCATGAAAGAATTCTTGGTCATGCAAACTTTAGAGGTGGCGCTGCCTCGCATGAGCTTTAATGTTAGCCCATTTGAATTATTAGACCCATCTTTTGCTGAAGAACTTATAGAGTGCGTTCGCTCGCATGAGATACCCTTTGAGGTAGTGACTGCAGAAATTACGGAAAGCGCTTCGGTTCTTGAATCCAAAGACGGACTAAACAATTTAAGATTGCTGAAAGATTCCGGAATGGGTTTAGCCGTCGATGATTTCGGATCTGGCTTTACTTCCTTGGGTGCTCTAAGTGAGCAACCCCTTACAGAGTTGAAAATTGACAGATCGTATTTGGAGGGAATTGCCGATAACCCAAAATTATTAGCGGTGGTCTCTAATATGGTTAGTTTAGCGGAAGACATTGATGCCATTTCAGTTGTAGAAGGTATCGAGAATAAAGAGCAATTAGAGATATTACGAGCATTAGGTTGTAACTATGGCCAAGGATACTATTGGTCGAAGCCAATTCCCATGGCTGACCTAGGAGTTTTGTTGCAGTCTCCTGACCCTTTCCCAAAATAATTTCAGCCTAATAGAATCATGAATACACCGATGAGAAGCTTTGCGCTAAGCGTTATATTTGCCATCGGAGTAGTCAATTTTGTTGCGGCGCAATTTACTGAAGGCGCAACGCCTGTTCAAAGCCAACAATGGCATTCTTTCGATAAGACTCAGCTAAGCGAAATGTTCTTATCAGAAGGCGCTAGCTTCGCTGATTTCGATCGCGACGGAATTCAAGATGTGGTGTCTGGTCCACACATCTATTTTGGCCCAGATTCCCAGGATGTGATTGAACTGTACTCGGCCGCGCCGTTTGACATTCAGGGTTACTCCGACAATTTTTTTGCCTTCCCGCATGATGTCAACCACGACGGGTGGGTGGATGCATTCTTCGTCGGCTTTCCTGGCCAGGACGCCTATTGGCTCATGAACCCTGGCGCCGAAGCCGATGAATCTTCAAAGATAGCAGGGGGCAAGTTGGTGCGTGCGTCCAACGGTTGGCAACGCTTTCTGGCTTTACAGCCGGTCGACAATGAGTCTCCGCAGTTCGAAGACATCAATAACGACGGCCGCCCGGATTTGCTTTGCCAAAGCAAGGATCGTTTGGGTTGGGCGGAGTACAGCCTTGAGTCTCCGCAGTCCTCATGGACATTCCACCCGGTCAGCGCAACAGGTACCGGCGGACGCTTCACTCATGGCTTGGGCGCAGGGGATATGAATGGCGATGGGCGCACTTTGTCGGGGTGCGTCCAGTTTTTTTCGCCGAAATGAGTCACGCACCATATTTGAGCTTGAGCGCGTTCACCAGAACTAGCAGTTTTGTCTTTGGCGATAGTCTTAAACTGGTCCCAAAATATTTCGATTGGGTTTTCTAGTTCTGTAAATTCACCAGACTCATACATTGCGTCGAGCTGTGCGAAGTATTCGCTCATAGCCGCATCGTAAAGATCGGACGCTGTAGCGAATCGCGATTGACTTGATGCTTCGGCGGGCTCTTGCGCGGCGAACATCATCATGGTGGAGAGGAGTAAGGTTGTAAGCATGAAAACGCTATACGCGGTATAATTAGATTCGTTAGACAATAAGATGACCGAACTCAAGAAACCATCGTGGCTTAAAATGAAGCTACCACGCGGCCAAAAAACCGCAGATTTGCGCAACTCAATGCGTGAAAAGAACCTATTCACCGTCTGCGAAGAAGCGCGCTGCCCAAATTTAGGCGAATGCTGGGATGACGGCACCGCCACTATTATGGTGATGGGCGATGTCTGCACTCGCGGATGCCGGTTTTGCGCTGTAAAAACAGGAAATCCGAATGGGTGGCTTGATGCTGACGAACCCGAAAAAGTGGCAGCGAGTGCCGACATCGAGCAATTGCGTTACATCGTAATTACATCTGTCGATCGCGATGATTTACCTGACTACGGTGCGGGGCATTACGCGAAAATCATTAAAGCGATTAAGGCGCGGCGTCCTGATATGTTGGTTGAAGCGCTCACGCCAGACTTTCAGGGCGACAACGATTGCATTCACACCATTTGCGATAGCGGGCTTGATGTGTTCGCGCATAACATCGAAACCGTAGAAAGTTTGCACCGCCGCGTGCGTGATGTGCGCGCTAAATACGATCAAACTTTGCATGTGTTGGCCGAGGCCAAGCGTTATCGCAGCGACTTAATTACTAAATCGTCAATCATGTTAGGCCTCGGCGAGACCGACGACGAGTTGCGCCAAACGTTCAGTGACTTGCGCAAGGCCGATGTAAATATTCTTACATTAGGTCAATACCTTCAGCCCAACAAAAAACTTTTGGACGTCGTCGAGTATGTGCATCCTGATAAGTTTGATGAGTGGGGCGACATTGCAATTAACGAATTCGGTTTTGATTATTGCGCGTCAGGCCCGATGGTAAGGTCGTCTTACAAGGCCGCCGAGAATTACGTGTTGGCGCAGAAGAATAGATTAGAGGTATGAAAAAAATAATAACACTTTTGGTCATTGCAGTAATTGCCATGACCCAGCTCAGCGGCGACACCCAAAGTGAAAGCGCTACCCTAAGAATTCTCGTTACTAACGACGATGGCATCGATTCGCCCGGCATCCAAGCGCTTGCGTTGGCCTTATCCGAAATTGGCGAAGTTGTAGTTTCGGCTCCCGAAGAAAATAATTCAGGCGCAAGTCATTCAAGTAAAGTTTTCAAAGGCTCACACCGTGCAAAATTAATTGAAATGCCTGGCGCGACCAAAGCGTGGGCGGTTGAGGGCACTCCATCCGATGCAGTAACTTGGGGCGTGTACACCGAAGGTGCCGAAACCAAATTCGATTACGTCGTGTCCGGAATAAACAGCGGGCCAAACGTTGGCGAAATAGCTCATTACTCTGGTACCATCGGCGCGGCCATGGAAGGCGCGGGTTTAGGTATTCGCGCAATTGCAGTTTCAGGATCAAGTCAAGACGACCACGATGTAGCATGCAGCGTAGTCGTAAATTTAATTACGCAACTACAAGAAAAAGGCGCGCCAGACAAAATGGTTTGGGCCGTAGAAGTGCCGAAGTTAAACAGCGACGCCTGGCCAGAAATTGCAATCGCGCCGATGAGCGGCAAGTATGTCCACGTCGATGGCTTCGACACTAAAGAAAACGAAAACGGCGAAGGGTTAACATTTCGTCCGCAATTAAAGTTTGAGAGCGAATTCGAAGCCGGTAGCAGCAGTCAATATTTTATGGATGGTAAAGTCGTTATTACGCCATTGCGGTACGACTGGAGCGCTTACGATGAGATTCAGCGTTTGCGCGAGTGGAGCTTTACTCAAACTGAATGACCTTGCGGGTTCCGGATAGCCAGCGGAACGGTGGAGTCATCGAAGATAGCGAGCCACCAAGCTTGCCATTGCTAAGAGACACGCCTACCCATTCGCCTTCCGCCGGCAAACGAATCTCAAGCTCGGCGCTTGTTAGTGGAAATGACTTTTCAAAACTAATTGGCAAAAAATCGTCATCAACTTGTTGCATGACATAAACCTGCAGACTTGAATACTCTGCAAATTGTTCTTCGGTTAGCCCGCTAATAACTAGCGTCATCGGCGAATCAGCACTCACCTCGAGCCGAATGTTTTTTTGGCTCTCTTCTGGGAATTCAAAAGGGGCTGGCTTGTAACCCACAGCACGAAAAATTACAGCATCTTGTGGTTCGGCCCATCCTTCCCAACCGCCCGCTTCTGCAACAGTCGTCAACCCAATATCAGGGATAGTTGCAGAAAATTTTGGGATGGGCTGGCCGCTTTCTTTAGCGAAAAGGTAAACACGGTAGTGGCGTCGCGTATCGCCAAGCACGTCGATGATATCTGTTTGAGGTAACGACACTTCGTTCAAAAAAATGTTGTCGCCAACCGGCAATGAAGTGGGGCGTGACGACAAATAGTAAGTTTGCTCAGTTAGGCCATCTATTTGGAAAACACCAGATTGAGTGACGTCAATTTCAACTGCCCCTGCATATTTTCGTAGCCAACCCTCGTGGACGCGCACGCCCTCGTTGTTCGCTGCTGGAGTGAGAGTGATATGAGTCGAAAAAGAATGCGCTTTACGAGAATCAATCATATTGCCCTTGAATGATGCCGCTAAGATTAATTGAAGTTGGAGGGTTCCATTAAAGATAGACGCATTAGGGTCTTGCCAATACCATGAAGTAGCGCTTTGTGGTGACTCGACTTCGAAGTGCGCGCAATCGCCGGGCGTCGGCAAAACCCAATGATCATCTACCCATGTGACCGGCATTGGAGCAGCACTTCCTTTGTGGTAGGCCCTAAGATTTCCGCGGACGATCTTGCCCTGCGGACTGCGTAAATAAATGCTGAGTGCTTCTTGCGCTTGGGGAGCAGGCACTACAATAGTCTGGCCGTCTTGCAGAGGCTCGGTTGACATTTGTTTTAGGGCTTGGCCTTTGAAAACACTTAGTGACAATTCACTGCCTTGTGGCACAGAGACTATTTCTTGCGCAGTGTCGGACATTTTTTTATTGAGCTTGAAGCGCATGTAATCGACTACCTCGATACCAGGACGCAACGGCTGTTCGAGAATAAAATGCGCATCGCCTGGGTATTGACTCCAGTGGCTGCTCAAGGCGATGGTGACAGAAATTTCTTTGCGCATAATGATTACATCGCGCTCGCCGCCGTGGCCATCGTAAACATATGATGCAGCGTACCCCTTTTTCTCAAAGCGCAACGCCGACTTCTGGAGCTGTAGCGTTGCAATGCCCTGTAGGTCACTTTCGCCGACTAATAAATCAGAGTCATTTAGTAGGCAAGCTACCCCAGCTACTGGGTTGCCAGTTGCAGAGTCAACGAAAGACAATTCGGTTGCCGCGCCAAGCGATAAGACTATTTTTATATCATCTTCGCCGTGTAGCGAAAGCGCAGTTCGTACCGCTGAGTGTCGCGGATGAACCCCCTCGAGCCAATAATCACCGGAGTAACGACTCGGAAAAGAGACCTCGCCAGTTTCGGAGCTTGTCGCGATTCCATAAACGATCTCTTCAGAAGATGAATTGACAAGAGCGAGTTGCCAAGAGCTAACATCGTTGTTGTTTGCGTCTTGCAATTGAATATCAAGCCCAAGAGATTTGATTGATTCGTTGCCCTGAGTTAAGCCGGAACTGTTATCAATTTCGCGGTTGATTAAGTTTTGCTGGAGATCGCCCTCAACGGCAGAGGCGGGCGCATGAGAACGTGTAGTAGGTTCTGAAAAAGCCGAATCGGTAAGCTCTTGCCCTGCAGGAGATAGCAAGACAAAAGCCACGGTTAAGGCGAGAGCTATCGCCATAAATAAGAGTAAGTATTTGTTCAATGTTAATTGCGAGTAATAGTGCCGGTGGCGTTGGTGGAATTACCATCAGCCGCGTCGACGCCTACCACTTTACCACCCGGAGGCACATCGATGTCGACGGTGCTGCCCTTTTCGATAGTTATGTATTCAGTTTCATTATTGCCATAGCTTACAATTACCAATATCGACTCATTTTCTGCTTTGATTGTATACTCTTTAGTTTTTGCGCCATGATTTTTACCTATTAAGGTGCGTTGCTCACCGTTGCTGCCGTTCGGGCCATCAGGCAAGTTGAATGGACGCTCCATGCCATTGCCCTGTCCACCACTGTTTTGGGAATAGACGCTAGTGCAAAGACCGCATCCGAGAATAAGAATGGCCGCTAGGCCTAATGTAGTAAGATTGTTTTTCATTACTAGTGAAGACGTGCAATGAATCTTTGGTTACATTTTTTTCTTAATTTGTAAATCATAGAGCGAGAAATTCAGCAGGGTATTAAGTAAAGTAAGCACATGCGAAATAACATCCTTATCATTCTCTTTGCTTTACTTTTTGTGTCGGCATACTCAATAGAATGGCCAGGCTCTAATTGTGATAGCGGTTTCGACAAGCCGACTATTAAAACTTTTGAAAAGGACGGGAATATTTATTTTGAGGATAGTAGTGGTAAACAAACACAAATTACGAAAGCAGGGGTTGATTCAGAACCCTCGCTATCAGCAGATAACAAACTTGTTATGCCCCAAGTATCGTTGTAAAACATAACCAGTCACTTACCGGCGAAAGTACTGTGCTTAAAAATTTCTCGAACCCTGTCTTTTCGAATGACGATTCAAAGATATATTTTCTTATGGAACAATGGGCAACTTCTCGAGAACTTTATTCGGTAAGAACATCAGATTTTTCCACTAAATTTATTACTGACGCAAACTATTTGGAGGTAGTTAGGGGCGGGCGTTTTTCTGATTGTGTAATTGTAAATCAACACAAATACTTCGTCGGCGGTGGGTCTTACGATTGGTATTGGTTGATATCCCCAGAAGGGTAAAACATGGGTCCACTTGGTGAAGATCTGGATTACTTCAGAGAAAATTGTTTATAACGTTTTTCATTTTTGGAAGGCCCTAAGAGACCGTCCCTGAAATCGACATCCATTGGCGGTACAAATCTTGAAATGCTGCTACGGCATGTTCGCTAACGGCATGTTGTTCTTCATTGACGACTAAAGTGCCGCCGCGGTAACCGCGTGATTGCAATCCTTTTTGCACGGATAAGCAAATGGCGCGGTCTTCGGGCCACAGCGTGTTCCATCTATAGTCGATGCGTTCTTGGGCGATGCTTTCGCCGGGTTTTAGTAACATCAGGCTGGAGGTGCCCGTAAGTTTTTCGGTTTTAGGGTGAAAGCGAAAGGTTGTCATTGCGGCTTCTCCGGGGTAAATAATTAACTCGGTGTTGGGCCATAAGTGCCAATAAATAGCTTTCTGCGACGGTTCATTCGGTTCGACAGGATAAGCCTTGTTATCGGCTTTACCTAATTCGCCATAACTGCGCAGCCATGCACCGTGAGCGGTTGCGCGGTAACTTTGCATGTCGATGAAATCACAAAACGCAGGATGCGACGGTGCGCAGTGATAACACTCGAGACAATTTTCGGCGAGGATTTTCCAGTTGGCTTCAAGGTCAGGACCTTCGGTTTCGTATTTATCTGAAACCGCAAGCTCGTCAACGTGCGGGACGTGCTTTTTGATGTCTTCAAACATTTCTCCGGCGGAATCTTGCAGAGAGTTCGCGTCGTTGTCGAGATTGACAAAAACAAAACCTAAAGCTTGCTCAATTCGAACGGGCTCTAATGCAAAATCACATTTGTTGAATGCTTCGGTGTTTGCGGTATTGCGCGCAGATTTTAATTGCCCTTCGGTACCATAGGCCCAAGCGTGGTAGCCACAGAGAATCGTTTTGCTGGTGTTGCCGCTGCCTTGCAGTAGTTCGTGACCGCGATGCTGACACACGTTATAGAAAGCGCGGATTTCATGATCTTCACCGCAGATGACGAAGACGTGTTGGTCTGCGATGTGCAGGCAAACATAATCGCCGGGGTTGGCGAGTTGGCTACGATGACCGGCTAGCTGCCAGGTCGAGTAAAAGATCCGTTCTTTTTCAAGGTTGAAATGCTCAACCGAGTGGTAGAGGTTTTTGTCTAGCAAGGGCCTGGAGTTTGGCATGCCGTCATTGTAGTGGACGAAATGGCAGCCAACAATCTTCACTCGGCGCTCGCGTTTATAGTGTTTGATCGGCGTTAGTGAGCCACTGTACGGCGAATTGATTGCACAGCTAAGGCCTTGCACCTGCGCCTCGGCCTGCAGCGCTTCGACCAATTCAGGTGGAGTATGGAAGCCGTCCGCGCCGATTAAACAGTTTCAAGCAGCCGCTCGCGTTCTTCACGATTAGGACGGTTTCTGAGCGGCCGTCCGTCAAAACAAATTTCATGAATCGCTTCGTCTTCGAATCTTTCGGCATCAATTAGGTAACGCGAATAAGGGAAGATAACGGCGGCGGCAGTATGCATTGTTTCATTTCGCAAGCCGGGATTTCTTGTGATAGATGGGGGATATGTAAGATTAGAGGGCGGCTAGATTTCAATGTCTGGGTAATCAAATGCTTTTGCGGCTCAATTACGCGAAGAGCGACCGCATCGAATCCGGCATTAGCACCTTTACTTGTAGTTAGGTTGCTTTCGCAGTCAGCGGGCCGGGACCCTCGTGCGAATCTTGATGAGTTGTGATTATAGGCTAATCATTTCGATTGCGCAAGCGACCATTAAGCATCCAGCCGATGGGGGTGCGGCGCACTAATAGTTGGTAACTCGCTAATAGAATGAAAGTAGATACTACGCAAATGAAGATCAGCTTATAGAACGGGTTGTAGTGCCAGTCGCGGACGTAGCTTTGCAGCATAAAGACAAGGGGCAAATGTGCAAGGTATAGCCAGTACGAAGCGTCCGACATGTAACGCACCCATTTTTTATTCGCAGACAAAATCTTTCTGCAAAGACCGATGAGTCCGAAACTGACTAAGCAGGTGTAGCCGGCAGATAGCCATGGCACAATGTCATTCCGCTCAACACCAGGCTCGAGATGTGCAAGTACGATCGGAAGTATCACACACAATGCAAGAGGCAGGCTGATCCAAAAGTAGCGTCCGAGTTTGTGTGCGTCGCCGCTGAGAAAATAGAGCGCGCCGAAGAAAAAGAAAATAGCGTAATATGCGAGGATGACCAGGCTTGGGGTGAGGACGGCCGAAGTATCTGGACCTATAAGGCTGAAGTCCATTTGTGCTTGCATTAATGCCACAAGTGGAATCATCCAGAGGTACCTTAGCGGTGTGACTACGAGCGCTTTCGGCAACCGCAATAATGGGGCTAGAACAAAGAAAGCAGCTGTGAGCAAGACTAAGTACCACAAAAACCACAGGTGGTGGAATGAAAAAGGCGGGGGGCTGCTGGGTTGGGGATCCATCTCAAAAATTTCAGCAGCGGCGATGTGGAATGCGTCGACGTCGAAGGGGATGCTCAATAATCCGGCTAACATTTTTGCAATGCCTGCAACAATCGGACGCGCCTCAGCGGTGACCATCTCTAGAGCGCGCGTGTTGTCCTTATTCTTTATCGAAGTGTCGATGCCGCGTTCGATGAGTAGCCGCGCCAGTTGTGGACGTCCGAATAGTGCCGCCCAGTGCAATGCCGTGCTGTTGTGGTCATCGAGGGCGTTCAAGTCTGCACCGTGCGCGAGCAGCAGCTCTGCCATTTCGAGTTGCCCTAACCCTGCCGCCCAATGTAGCGCAGTTATCTTTGTTTCGGGTATGTAGTTGGGGTCGGCGCCCTGCTCGAAGAGCAACAGTAGCGAGGCCTCATCGTTGCGTCGGATTGCGGCCTCGACCCATAGTGCTAATTTATCAGGGTCGCTTTCACCGAGGATGTCGTCGTGGCTGAGCGGCTTTAGTTCTTCAGGCGGTAGCGTCGTCTCTGCGGCCGCGGAGGTATTCAGCGCGTATTGGACGGCGGCGTTGGTTGCTGGAATAATTGTGAAGCAGCCGATAATCAAGGGTATCACGATGCGTTTAACACGATGTTGCGCTAGAAATAGAGCTCCGCGTTTGCGCCATAACATTGCAGTGAAAAACCCACTGAGTAAAAAGAAAAGCGGCATGCGGAACCCGTGAATCGCTGCAAAAATTATATAAATCGATGTGTTTTGCTGGCTGTCTTGTATGGGCCACGGGAAGGGCATGAAGGCTAGCGAGGCGTGCAGCACAATGCCCAAAAGCATGGCGAAGCTGCGCAGAGCATCGAGGTGGTGAAGGCGCTGGCTGGGCATTCCGTAGTTTAAACTCGCGTAAAAGTTATGCGCATGCTCTGGTAATCGAATCTAACATGCAACTTTTTATACACCCCATCGACGGGTTCTTCGAATCGAATGGATTTGAAGATTTCGGGATTATCTTGCGCGTCTTGAGAAGGTGTTGTAGCGTGGGTGTACGGGTGCAGAGTATTTAGATTTGATACGGCAGGGGGTATCTGGCAAGACGTGATTAACCAGACATTCTCTTGGAGTTGTTCAATGGTGTTAATTGAATACTGCTATAGTATATCCTGGTATACCTCCACAGATACCTATACCATAACATTAATAACACAAAAAAGACTTATGCCTGAGACCCACGAAATAATACGCGCAGACAGAATCCAAAACATTGTAAGCGCCCACGATCCGATTGACAGAGAGCGCATTATGTGGCAAGACGAATCTCAGTTAATGGAAGTATATAAAATCCCGTTAAGGGACTTAATCTTCAATAAATATAATGGCAGAATAGGCTCACGAGTCAAGACGTTCGAAAGTGGCAATCACACAATTAATCCTGAGACCGAAGAAGGGCGAACTCTAATTAAGAGTTTTCTTTGGAAATCGGCAGAGGGAAGAAACAGAAAAACGGAAAAAGACTTAAGAGCTAAAGGTCAGCAGAGGAATGCAATTGTTACACTAGACGGCGTAATCATCGACGGCAATCGTCGGTCTATGCTCCTGGAAAAGATTGACCCAAATGGGTATGTAAACGCAGCTGTTTTGCCTGTTCGCAATGCGGAAGACCCTTTTGAAATTCAAAAGCTGGAAGCCACTTACCAGATGGGGGTGGATGCCAAGGTCGATTACAATCCCATTGAAAAGTATATAAAAATAGATGACCTGCTTCAAAACACTCAATTTGAAGAAACAGATGTCGCTGATTTGATTGGCGAGTCTCCACAGAAGATTGCGTTAATGAGGAGAGCCTTTCGAGAAATGGAGGCTTACTTAGATTGCCATGATTATGAAGGGATGTACACAGCTTTACCTGAACCATCGCACGTGAAGCACAGATCATTTACCGAAAATAAATAGTGTTTTAAAAGGAAAAAAATGGTGAGTGCCAGAGGTATGAAGATTATCCATGGAACATTGGATACATTTTTTCCTAGCTCAGCCGGAAGTTCCTTTTTTGGAGTTAATTGCATGGAGTTAGTGTTACCCCTCCCCAGAACTTAAAGATTGCTTCAAAATGCGCGTCATCACCCTCAGTTACGATAAGAGAAAATTCTTCATATGTAACGGCAGCAAGTGAAATTGATATTTCATGTGCTCCCTCAGGAAGTTCCATTGTAATGCTACCGGCATTTTTGAGCTTATATTTTGTTTCCCCATCTACCACGACTGCGGCCGCCATCATAGTATGATACATCCTCTTACGATGAATGGTAAGTTTGCCAGTTTTGTGAAAAGGTAAGCTTATACCGCAATTAGGACAGACTAAAGAGGTGCTTAAGATGTCTTCTTCACATCCTTTGCATGACCTGTTCGGGCAAGGGGTGTCTACACCGCAATTTGGGCAAACAACAGCCGAGTCTGAGATTTCTTTGCTGCATTCTTTACAAGGTCTTAGTGCCATAATCGTTATTATTGCATTGCGCTTCCAACAAACTTAAGATTCGAGCATAATATTACAAATATTATTCTTGTAGATGCGAGTGAGAGTTTAAATGGAAGCAGGGTAGAGGCTTATGCGAAGGGGGATATAAGACAAGATGTGATTTGCCTTATATTTGCCTAGGCCCTTACAACGGGTTTGAAGCGCCATAAATCGCGGCACGCAATTCTTTTGGTATCTCGAAGTTAAACTCGCGGGCTCGGCTCATGAAGATGGCGTATAGTCCTGTAGCCGGATCGATCCAGAAATGTGTGTTGTGGTATCCCGACCATCCAAAAAGACCTACTGGCGCCTTGGTCCCTTCCAAGGAAGAGTCTTTGCAAACGGCAACACTAAATCCCATGTCGAATCCTGGCATAAATGTAGGATCAAAATTCGGGGTAGTAGTTTTTGTCATAGTGGCAATACTTTCCTCGGAGATGATTCTTTCCCCGCGAAATTCTCCACCATTGACTAGCATCTCGCAAAATCTAGAGTAATCTCCAAGTGTGGAGACTAAACCTTCACCACCAAAATGCGCTTGGCTTGTAGGGGTGTATGTCAATTCGTCAAGCAAGGAAGTAAAACCCTTAAGCTCACCACTATTTATAAATAGTGGTTGGAAACGCGCTCTACGATTTTCGTCGAGAGCAAAGCTGGTCTGTGTCATGCCTAATGGGTCAAATAAAGTTTGCTTCAGGTAGTCGTAAAAAGACTGACCACTGAGTGCTTCCACTAGGCGACCAAGTATGGCTTGGTTGATGCCGTAGGCGAAGCTCGTGCCAGGCTCAAACATCAAAGGCTCTCTAGCAGCGGCCTCAACGAATTCTTGTAAATCTTGATAGCGAGTCTGATTCGGATGCGGAGATTCATATGGCGGAGGCATCGGTTCGGGAAAACTGTAGTAGATGTACCCAGAACGATGAGCCATTAGATGTTTTATTAGCAACGGCTTCTTTGCATCACGGACTCCTTCGCCTTCGCGAACCGTTAGGTTTTCGAAGCAAGGAAGATATTCGGACACGGGGTCATTCCAATCAAAGAGCCCCTGTTCGTGCAGAGTCATCATCGCCACAATAGTGATGGGCTTAGACATTGACCAAATAGGAAAGATAGTGTCTTCTGTAATATCGCGATCCCCTTGCTTGCCGGAATTCACGACTTCGTGGTAAATAGTCTCACCATTTTTTACGACAAGGACAACATTACTTCCGGTCACTTGATTCTGAATTAGATTGTTTTGGACCGCGTGTATTTTTTCAGAAATATTCGGCGGTGCTGTCGCTGACTGTCCCTGTGGAATAAGGAGCAGTGGGCAGGCTGACAGACTAAGGGCAAGGAGTCCAGCTAAGCAAGTCATCGATGGAGTAGTGGCGTTACGTGTAAAAGTATTGAGCATATTTGTTAAAGCAAAGAAGGGCGTTAGCGCTTGGTGTAATGGGATTCAGATGAGGGGGGGTATTATGCCATTATTCTCGTAGATGCGAGTGAGAACTTAAATAAAACGTTAGGCCGAAAGAACTTTCATCGCTATTATAATCGCACAAATGACAACACACATTCGAAAGGGAACACGAACCGACCTGCCAGCGGTCTTGGATTTAATCAAAGAACTAGCAGAGTATGAAAAGGCTCTTGGCGAAGTGTCTATTAGCTTAGAAGAATTAGAGGTAGATGGTTTTGGCACGCACCCAGAGTATTGGTTCCTCGTGGCTGAAGTCGATGGCGAAATAGTGGGTATTTCTTTTTACTACATTCGATACTCTACGTGGAAAGGCCGTTTCTTATATTTGGAAGATCTCGTGGTGAAAGAAGCGTACCGCAGGAAAGGTGTGGGCGCAGCTTTGTTCGAAGAGACGATACGTGTTGCGCAAGAAATAGAAGTGAATGGCATGACTTGGCAGGTGCTGGATTGGAATACTCCAGCTATAGATTTTTATAAAAAATACGGTGCTGACTTAGACGACGGGTGGATTAACGGAAAGCTGGTAAAGAAACAGATTACGGATTTTAGGTTTAAGTAGGAACTGTTGGCCGCAGCAGTAGCAGAGGATGGTTGAAAACTGAATTAGAAAGCGGTAGCATTATCAATTCATGATGACATCTAGATATTACCTCTTAACTGTTATGGCGCTTACGCTTGCAGGTTGCGTTCAAGCTCCACTCCATCAGCGCCAAACGTCTTCGCACGAAGATAGCAACACGGACGCCACCGCTAACACACATCTTCGTGTGCTAGTATGGAACGTACTACACGGCGCTAACGATGTCGACCAGGGAGCTGAGAAAGCACTGGCTATCATTCGCTCAGCTGAACCTGATATCGTGCTGCTCCAAGAGAGTTACGACATTGATGGCGACCGACCTCGCCTCGGAGAATGGCTAGCGGGTGAACTTGGTTGGAATCAGCATCAAGCGCAGAGTACGCATCTTTGTGTGTTGACTCCGATGGAACTAGAGGCGACATTCTTTCATGACGTATGGCACGGAGTAGGTGCACTGCTACGCGATTCCGAGCAACGCGAATTACTCGCATGGAGTATCTGGATTGACTACCGAGCATATCTTGGCTATGAACTTCGCGACAACCCGGACATGAGCGACGAGACTTTATTGGCGGCGGAAGATCAGCGCTCAAACCGCCTGCAACAATCGAAGGCCATCATTGCCCATTTGCAAGAGTCTGGGCAGCTTGCATCTGAGGTGCCATTACTTGTGGGTGGCGACTGGAACACGCCGTCACACCTCGATTGGATCAAGGATACAACACGTGTTTATAAGAACCGTCGCAACCTCGCATTGCCAGTTAGTCTCGCGATGGCTGATGCCGGTTTCACGGATACTTTTAGAACGGTGCATCCGAATGCTGTGCAATATCCCGGGATAACTTGGTCACCTATGTTTCGTGGGCCGAATCACGGTGAAGAGGGTGTAGAGCAGGCCTTCCATCGTATTGATAGGTTGTATCTGAAGAACCCGGCTAACGCTGTTGATGGGTGGTCGCTGCGACCGGTTGCTGGTGCGGTGCTGCCGCTTATTTGGGAAGATGATTTGATTCCTATTGAGCAACGTATGTTCCCATCGGACCATGGCGCACTGTTGATGGAATTTGAGTGGGTCCGCTTAGCCTCGTCGGATGTCGTTAATAATTAAACCACCAGAATTTCCGGCATGACAAAATACTATCTTCGCCATAGTCAAGTTATTCCAGGACCACTGGAAGACATTTTCCTATTCTTCTCAAACCCCAGAAACTTAGCGCGGTTAACCCCGCCTTGGGTAGGCTTTAAAATTATTGAGTGCCCAGATGGTGACGTCGAGAAGGGGTCAAGGATTCGCTACCGCATCAAATTATTCTTTGTCCCGATGTACTGGGAGACTCTTATTAATGATTGCACTGTTGGGGTTTCATTCGTCGACTCTCAGGTGAAGGGTCCCTACAAAAGTTGGGTGCATTCGCATTTCTTTAGCGAGTCATCAGGTGATACCATCATGCGCGATGAAGTGGCTTATGAAATGCCATTTTCCATCATCGGGCGAATAGCCCATTTCTTGTTCATAAAAAGAACCTTGACTAAGATTTTCGATTATCGGCGTCAAGCTATCGAAGAGATATTTCGCTCTCGTGAGAGGGTGGCCGACGCTTCGCCAGAAAACATGCACTAAGCATGAACCACCGAACTACTTCTTGGCTAGTTTTCCTATTTCCTTCAGCATCCCGAAAAAATCGCTAGACGTATTAGGTATAAGGAATACCCTTGGCTCGTCGGCCAAGCAATTTACGGATCAGGTAGTCAAAAAATAATGCATAGGCAATGCTGTTTCCGATAACAAGAGCCCATTCGAAAAAATCGTTTATAGCTATACCCATTTCCGATGAAAAACCTTTTAGTTCAATAGCCGGAAACATTAGGACTTTAAAAATGAGATCTCCTGCTATTCCCATCCACGATGGTTCATACGATGGATCATCTATAGCGCCAAGTCCTTCTAGAGCACAAAACAATGCAAACATGCTCACTGCAAAGTGTAGGATTACAAATATTAGAATCCGCTTGGTTCTATATTTAGCATGAAAGTATTTTGGCAATGCCCTAGCGCTCATTTTTTTATATTGCTCATCCAAGCGTCGAATACCGTAGGCTGGCTTGGATCTTGCGTGATGTGTTTCACGGGCATGCCTTTTTCAATAGTGCCCGTGCGCAGAACTTTGTAATACCATCCGGTCTTGCCCGTTTTTGACATGAGCTTCACAATCTCATTGTTGTTCCAGACTTTGTTGAGCGTTGCGCAGGGTTTGCGTGGGTAAGTTAGCTCCAAAACGACTTCTCCTATTTCGCAAATATCACCAATTCTGACGGTGTGTTCGTCGCAGTCGGTTAAGAGTATGTTTTCGCCAAAGGATCCAAAGTCCATTGGTATCAAATCTTTCCAATAGGCGTAGTTTTCTTGTGGGTAGGCGCAAATAATTTGCTGCGGCGTACCATGCACGTTGGGGCTTCCCCAGCCATCACCTTCAAGGCCTTTGTCGGTAACCATTACCGGACCCGAAACCTCCGACTTCATTATGGCGGTAATGATGGTGCCCGATGCCGTATCAATTTCTTGAGGAAGGCCGACTCGAATTTGAGATAGGATCATTTCCGTCTTTAGTCCCAGAACCAGATGCGATAACCCTTAGGGGCAATATCGGTGAAGATGCAAAGGGCTAGCAGTAAGAACGCAAGGTAGAAGACTCCGAGATAATCGAGTAGCGGTCGTAGCTTAGGTGTTAATGAAAATATCAAAGCTAAGAGTGGGGCTACTATAAATGCAACGCCAAAGGTGCACGAGAAGAGAAATCCTTGGATGTTGGCGTGTTGCCCTAATGCCCAAGGGAAGCCATCATCGCCGATTTGTTCAGGCCAACCATTGAAGTGCGTGTGCATATGTAACGCAAGAGACCAAAATAGTACGCATGATAATAGTGGAAGAAAGCCGGCACCAATAATGTGCCACTTACCCATCGTTTTCATTTTTGGCCAAGCGCGTACAGCTAGCCCACATCCGACCACGCCGACGAGAATCATGTAAAGAAGAAAAGGTTGGTTGCTTGTGAACATTTAATTAGCCTATCAAAGCCCAAGTATGGTTTGTAAACCATTTGAACAACTCAAACCGTAGCCACTAGCTGCCGGGTCATTACGCACCCACGCCTGCCAGTAATAACTCTTACCAATCAATGCTGAACTATTAGGTACGGTGCCTTGCATGCTCGCATTGCCATTAGCATCACTATTTAAATTGTAAATCTTTGAGTAATCCACCAACAGCTCCGCGCCATCAAAAGCTAAAGAGTCACTCGCATCGCCAAACAGTAAATATAGTGGGCTACTCGACATTATTTGACTGATTTGTAATTGCACTTGACTGCCTAGCACTGGTGCAGCGTTGGCTGTTAATAGTGGTACTCCGTTAGAGCCAGCCTTGCCGCTACCATAGCTAACCAATGCCGCTGAATTACTGCCGCCAGCAAAACTTAGTAAGTTGTCGCTAACGTCTGAAGTGGAATTGCCGTTCGAGTCATGTGCTGTGATGCGAATGAGGCCCAACGAGGTAGGCGTAGTAGGGGACGTCCAACTGCGTGCGCCTTTTTGACTTAAGCCGGTTGCGATGGATGACCACGTGGCACCGCCATCAATGGAGTAATCTAAATCGACGCTGCTCACTTCGACAGCATCGTCACTTGACCACGTAATTGAAATGGAATCTGCTGCTGCGTAACTACCTGAGTTTGGTGCGCGTAAATACGCCGACGGGAGTACCGCGTCACTCGCTTCTGGGACATGCATCATGATGCAATGTAAAACTCCGGCACTGGTTACCACGGCATCGGCATTAATCGGCACGATAGTTTTTCCTGGGCATGCCGCTTGCCAGATACTTAAGGCTTGTGCGTTGTACTGTGCTACCGAACTATTAGAAAACTGCGGCACCATCACGCAATCATTCATGATGACCGCATTGGCGTAGGTGTAATGCGCTCCGCTCCAACCACTAGTGCGTAGTGCCGGCATACGTATGACATTAAATCCTTTAGCAGCCATGGTGATGGCTGCAGCGTCGCAAATTTGCGCTTGGGTGCTAGATGTTTGCGTCGGCCACTCACTAATGATTACCGTATTGTCATCGACGACAATCATCCACATGTCTAAGTGCTGGGTCGAATCGACACTAGTCGGGAATGGATCAAAGATAGTGATGTTTAAATTTTGATAATCCAAGAACTTGGTTTTGATTTGCGCTTCTGATAAATTGCTATTCTCGTTGTTGATCAAACGCGTCAAGTAACCTTCGCCCAAGGCGTCTAGGTGAAAGTTGCCGCCACCATGTGTCATGTCATGGTCATAACGACACTGGTCCATGTAGTTGCCGAAGAAAGTGGAGAAGGCGTTATCGTTATTACGCGGCCGGTTGTAGTCGTGATCGACAATCGCGCGCACTCCGTTTTGATAAATGTAACGTGGGCCATAATCGCGAATCCAAATAGAGTCGGTGGCCTTTACCGGGAACTCAACCATGCTCATATTCACACCTTCACTCTGAAACTTACTCGTTGCGCTTGAAATCTCACTGCTGGTATCGACCACACAATAAACTTTGGCATTGCCATGATTGGTCGCCGCCGCCGCCATTTTTGCCAGTACCGTCTTCTGTGAACTAGTACCTTCGTATGCGATTAACATGCCATCCATCGGCGCATACTCTGGCAAACAAAATACCGGGCCATCAGGCGCATCGGTGGCCGCTGCCGGGCGCACTAAGTCGTTCTGGCGTAACCACTGGCTTTCGGCAAAGCTTAGTGAGCGTGGTACATCGCTGCCTTCCGGGTAAGAAGGAGCTGTAGTCTGCGCAGTGCAAAGCAAGATAAGGATGGGAATTGCAATCATTTTCTACAGTACAAGCATATCATTATTATGGTGCTTGGGGAGGCTTTTTGGTTAGAGAGAATAGGTCCCTTATAGAGGTCCGTATAAGAAAATCTTATTCAGCTTGACGGTGATTATGGTGGAAGTTAAAATTGTTATGGATGCATAAACAAGCTCTGTATCGCATGAATAACTCTGATCATGCGGGTTCGGATAATGACCGTTAGCTGTTTATCCAAATTAATTACAATAATAAATTAAGAAAAAAATGCCAAAACTAATCCTTGGATGTGAAGAGTGGTGTGCTTTCCCTGAATTTGGGATTCCAGCAATTAAAGCTCGAGTAGATTCAGGCGCCAAAACATCGTCGATACATGCCTTTAACATCCAGCCGTTTCGTCGCGGAGGTGAGTCTTGGGTTAGTTATGAAATTCATCCAATACAGAATAACCGTCGAATAGTCATTCGATGTGAGCAGCCAGTAGCTGATAAAAGAGTTGTCAAAAGTTCAAGTGGAATATCTGAGACACGCTACGTAGTCAGCGTGCCAATAAAACTAGGCGAGCACATTTGGGACATAGAGCTTACATTGGCAAACCGAGATTCAATGGGGTTTAGGATGTTGTTGGGTCGCGAAGCAATGATAAATCGCATCATCGTAGACCCATCACTGGTGTGCACGCTTGGTGAAATAACAGATGCGCAACTCGATACCTACTACGGTAAAAAGAAATCCGAAAAGAGTGGCCTAAAGATAGGGTTGCTAGCAAGTAATGCATCACTGTATAGCAATAAAAGATTGCTAGAAGCGGGTAGTGAGCGCGGGCATGAAATGCTGTTTTTAAAGATTAAGCAGTGTTACATGAAATTGGATGCAGTAGAACCAGAAGCACATTATCGCGGGGGTACTTTGCTCAATGATATTGATGCGGTAATCACTCGCATTCGACCAAGACTCACCTTTTATGGTACAGCCTTAACCCGTCAATTTGAAAGTATGGGGATATACACAACAAATTCATCTTCGGCGATTTCTCAATCTAGAGACAAATTGTTTTCATTGCAGCTCATGCTAAAAGCCGGTATTAATATTCCGACTACTGGATTTGCCAACTCGCCGATGGATACAAACGACCTCATTGAGATGGTCGGCGGAGCCCCATTGATCGTAAAACTTTTAGAAGGGTCACAGGGTCGTGGTGTCGTTTTAGCTGAAACAAAAAAAGCTGCTGAAAGTGTTATTAATGCTTTTAAATCACTTAGAGCAAATCTCCTGGTTCAGAAGTTTATTAAAGAGGCTGGCGGTAAAGATTTAAGATGCTTTGTCATTAATGGCAAAGTGGTAGCCTCCATTGAAAGAACAGCAGCCCCCGGAGAATTTCGGGCAAATCTACATCTAGGTGGAACAGCATCAGTGGTTAAAATTACACCAGAAGAAAGATTACTAGCCGTTAAAGCGGCGAAAATATTAGGCTTACAAGTTGCCGGTGTAGATATTATTAGATCTAAATCAGGTCCACTTTTACTTGAAGTAAATTCATCGCCAGGACTTGAAGGCATTGAATTGGCAACAGGTAAAGATATTGCGGGGATGATTATTTCATCTATAGAGAAGAAATTGCGCTGGAAAAGAGACCTGCTAGGTGCGGGGACAATCTAACTTTATCAACGCCTAGCAATGCCATGGTTAATCACCACGTGGATTCATGTCGGATGCCGGCGCGACTTGGGGAAGAGCGACGGGAGAGAATTCGACGGCTTGATTGATGGGCAGGCGTCGCCGCACCATCAAGCGAATGATGCTGATGATCACCAACACACCATTCGAAGTGCCCAACCAAATCGGAAAGGCATTGGGTCCGGCAAGGTCCATCACCAGGGCTCCAGCGGCTGGACCAATAGCGGCACCCACTCCGTAGCAGAAGACGATTGTGCCACTGGTGGTAACGACGTCTTCAGGGCGAGCGAGATCTTGACCATGAGCCAAACTCAATGGGTAAATTACGAAAGCGAAAGCGCCAAACACAGCCCAGGTTAGCGTTGCAATGTACATGGACTCAGCATTTGTATTTAGCATGAACAGCGATGCGAAGAGCGTCGCCAGCGCAACAAGTTCTATAACGATGCGACGATCGATGCGGTCGGAGAGGCGACCGATAGGCCACTGCAGGGCGATGCCGCCGGCAATGCAGGCAGCCATCAAGGTGGAGATTTGGTCTTCGCTGAGCCCCGTTGATGCGGCATAAGCGGGACCAAGGCCCAATAAAGAACCGAGGGTTATCCCCGAAATGAGGGCGCCAAGTACAGCCACCGGAGCGAGGCGAATGATGCGCAATAGACTTCGCCGCCTCTGCTCTGGAGGTGCCGGCTGCGGAGTCAATGTTAAGGCGATGGGGACCAGTCCTAGTGCGTAAAGTGCGCCGGCTAAAACAAAAGGCTGATTCGTAGAAAGGTCTACAAAATGTAAGAGCGCCTGGCCACCGGCTAGCGCCAATTGACAGACAGTGATGTAGATGGCAAAAATCGCACCGCGGCGCTTGTCGGGAGTTTGTTCGCTCAGCCAACTTTCAATGACGAGAAACGAACCGCCTAGGCAAAAACCGCTGGCAGCGCGCAACAAGAACCAAATCTCTTTGGACTCGAAGACGCCCAGTAGAAGTGTGAAAATTGTGGATAGAGCGCAGAACGCGGCATAGGAACGAATGTGGCCGACGCGCTCAATAAACCAACTGCCTTTCAACGCTCCAAGCATCAATCCGGCGGCGAATGCGGCGATGACTAATCCGGAGTAGGAGAGTGAGGCGTCGTTAGCCGTTACACGCAGAGCGATAACGGTATAGAGCAAGCCGTTTGCTGCAATAACGAACGACATGCTCAGTAGCAGTGAAAGTATCGAGCCTACGGGGCCGGTGTGTTTTTCTACGGAAATGTTGGTCAAGGTGATGTCTCATTATTAGTGTAACAGGACAGAGGAAGTGCTGCTTGTGCTTTGAATTCAAAGCACATTACACTGATATACTAGTGTCTCTTTGTACTAACCCTAATTCGGAGTGCACACCAGAATGCGCATTAAACTAAACCCAGAGCAAATTGAAAAGAGCATTAGTGCTCTAAACGAAAGGGGTACCGAGTGCTGGACTATTGAGAATAATCATTTGCGCAGAGCATTTGTTTTTGAGGATTTCGTCCAGGCTTTTGGCTTCATGACTAAAGTTGCGCTTTTAGCAGAAGAGATGGATCACCACCCGAATTGGGAGAATGTATACAATAAAGTTTCTATTGCTTTGACCACACACGACCTCGGCGGACTTTCCTCACTCGATTTTGAACTTGCGCATAATATTAACGCTGTAGCATGAAAAGTATTGCCGCGACCTCCTTGGCTATCTTCATTGGTTGCATTCTTTCCTGTTCAAATTACGAAGAAGCAGAAAGAGTTTTACCCGTCAACGCGCAAGAGTCTATTTTGTCGGGACAGGTGCTGTTGCCAAACGGATTTTCTAGGCGTGGACTGGAGCTTCACCTAAACCTAATCGCACCCGACGGCAAGCTTGTCGATAAGTGGTTGTTGTTCGACAAACAAGGGCACTTCTCTTACGTCATTGAGGGCAGCCTAACTAGTGTGATCATCTCCGCCGGGCTTCGCGCTGAGATATTTAAAATAAAAAGCGCAGAGCTTCCTAAGATAAATAGAGAAGGGCAGATTGATTTAGGAGTCATCGATTTGCGAGACAAACTAAAAGTACACCGCCTGATGGTGCGTGCCGCCGAAGGAAAACCACAAGGTGAAGTCAGAGTTGCAATGTGGTTCAAACCGCCACCAGTCGGTCCAAGCGGAGGGCGTGTTGAACTAGGATCAAGGCAATTCCCGCCTATAACTCTTGGGCATGAACAGGAGTGGTTGTTGCCGCTTCAAGCAGATGAGATCTATTTTTTGGTTGAAAGGCCAATAGATTTAGAAGGAGCGAGCGGCTGGCGTAGTGGCCACCAGCGACTATTTGGACCCTACACTTTGGCGGAGTTGCCGTCCGAATTATTAATGGATTGATTTATGAGTGGCACCAGGTGATTGAATGGTTGACGGGTTATGACGAAAGTGACGTTTGAAATTTTTTTTAAGCAAGCAAAAATAAACCCGAACGCGAAGCTTAGTGGGTGGATTCAGACTGAAGAAGCCTAGAACTCCGCTAGCCCATCTGCGAGAATACCAATAATGGAAATCTGGGGCGTACTATCCGACATTTTGATCCTGCTGTTCGCCGCACTGGTCTTGGGCTCTCTTTGCGAGAAGTTTCGGCAGAGTTCTATCCTTGGTTATCTGGTTGCCGGAACCTTACTCGGCCCTAACGCATTGCAAGTCGTCTCCAGTGCAGACGAAGTCTCGATATTAGCCGAACTGGGTGTGGCCCTTTTGCTGTTTACGATCGGACTAGAGTTCTCCTGGAATAGATTAAAAAGTCTCGGCAGTGCGGCGCTTGGCGGGGGTGCGATTCAAGTTGTGGTCACCATTGCACTGAGTGCCTTGATTTCAGTAAGCTTCGAATATTCCTGGAGGACGTCCATCGCTATCGGCGCCATCGTTCCCTTAAGCAGTACCGCCTGTGTACTTCGTCTATTAGTATCGCGCGCAGAAATAGAAAGTTCGCATGGACGCCATGCCTTAGGAGTGCTGCTGATGCAGGACATCGCGATAGTGCCCTTAGTGTTAGTGGTCACCTCTCTCAACGGAGAAGGTTCGATGGCGCAAATCGGCGCCGACGTCTTCCAAACCCTCGCTTGGGCGGCGGCACTGGTGATGGTGCTCTACCTCCTCATGGGCAAGATTATTCCAAGGGTGCTGAAGTTTGAATCCCTGCTGCACAACCGCGATTTGCCAATCCTGCTTGCAGTGGTTACCGGTTTAGGGTCCGCTTATGCCGCTCACTTCCTTGGATTGTCGCCGGCATTGGGTGCCTTCGTTGCCGGCATGTTACTTGCCAGCTCACCCTTCGCTACGCAGATTCGCGGCGACATTGTTTCCCTACGCACCTTGCTGGTAACACTGTTTTTCAGTTCCATCGGCATGCTTGGCGACCCCGTTTGGTTTATCAACAACCTTGCTCCGGTACTCGCGCTGGTCTTAGCCATCGTCGTTGGCAAAGCCGTCATTATTTGGGCGGTCCTTTATCGCTTCGGACTTACGCATAGCAACGCGTTAGCCACCGGAATTTGTCTTGGACAAGTCGGAGAGTTTTCTTTCGTATTAGTGGAAGTCGGGCGCGGTGCGCTCATCGATGACTATCTCTTTCCTTTACTTATATCGGCAACAATCACCACCTTATTTCTAACGCCATATTTGGTGGCGTGGGCGCCGCAACTCTCGCGGATAACAGTCTCTTTTCTAAATCGGATTGGCCTGATTTCCCTAAAGAGAAACACGATGGCAACCATTCAGTCTTCAACAAGTCCTGAATACGTCATCATTGGTTTCGGTCCAGCCGGAAACGCTGTGGGGCAAACGCTACACCGAATCTCCGAGCGAGTGGCAGTCATTGATCTCAACCCAGGCTTGATTGATGAAGTGCAACAGCTTGGCCTTGTAGGGCACATCGGAGACGCCATGCGCGCCGACGTACTTGAGCATGCCGGAGTCTTATCCGCATCGGCGGTAGTGGTCACCGTGCCTGACCCGGTTGCCGCTCAAGCCATCATCGCGCTCATCCGCTCGATAGCTCCAGAGGTGCACATCATTGCGCGCGCCCGACATCACCGTTACTTGGATGCCTTGCAGGAAGGCGGGGCATCGGAAGTGGTGGACGAAGAGCTTTTGGTGGGCAGGCGTTTGGCTGCTCAGCTGCGGCGTTATCATGGTAGTTGAACCCCAGCGTACCGATACACCTGCTATTATGCCCCCATGTCCACAATCGCTTTAATCACCTTACTGCTCTGCGCGCAAGATACATCCAACACGCGCAGCACCCAAAACGTTACCCAAGAAATGGTAGACGCCTTGTCTTTAAAGTCTTACAAGACGACACTCAAGCAGCTCACCACTTTCGGTGATCGCCGTCAAGGCACCGCGCGTAACCGTGCGGCATTAGATTGGATTGAAAAAGAATTCAGCAGCTACGGCTACACTAATTCCCAGCGCCTAAATTACCAATTCCCAGAAGCGACACACACCCCGCGTTCCGAATCGCAACGTTTGCGTCCGCGCGGACCAGAAGGAGCGGTTGGCGGTGGACGGCGGCGAGGATTAGTTGCTCCAACCGGAGTCAATCGTGATCCCAAAGCGCAGAAGAATACGAAGTTACGTA
>JACKQG010001672.1_pt1 | contig 30117 bp, 33 predicted proteins | sample 8237621 | NCBI WGS metagenome assembly JACKQG01 (sample SAMN15677084, study PRJNA649215) | marine metagenome | biome: marine; feature: Black Sea; material: saline water; isolation source: suspended particulate matter (SPM) from the Black Sea western gyre | collected 2013-06-09/2013-06-10 | depth... | reverse complement strand
CTCACAGGAACAACTATTACTACAATATTACCTCCTTGCAAACATACAAGGGGTAGAAAGGGTAATCTCGGGGCTATCCAAAACTCTCTACAAAAGGGGGAACTTTTATAAATCTTAAAAAAATGTCCGCAAAACAGGAAAATATGAGACAATGGGGGGCTTGGAATAACTAATTTAAAGTGTCCTGTCAAAACCCGCCGGCCCATGCCGCCATATCTTTTTGATAAAAAAGGACTTATTAGACTTTCAAGCGTCATTTCTTCACCATTTATTTATTTACCCCGAAGTATTGACAAAACCCGTGTGGGTCACTATATTTTCACCTTGCTTAATGGAACAAATTCATGACTTTAAAGGAAGAACTCCTTGCGAATATGAAGGAGGCTCTCAGATCCAAGGATTCACTCAGGCTCAATACCATCCGTAGCGTTATTTCCGCCACTAAAAACCAGGAAATCGACCTCCGCAGAGAGTTGCAGGAGGAAGAGATTTTAGCTCTGATTACCCGTGAGGTTAAAAAAAGAAAAGAAGCGTCTGTACTTTTCAAGCAGGGTGGGCGCACGGATTTGATGGAAAAGGAAGACCAGGAGTCGGTGATTTTGCAGGCCTATTTGCCGGAACAAGTTTCTGAAGAGGTTTTGCGTAAAAGAATTCAGGAAGTGATCGCAGAAACCGGCGCCGAAGGGATGAAAGATTTCGGCAAAATCATGAAAGTTCTGGTTCCCGAGTTCAAGGGCAAAGCGGATAACGCTCTGATCAAAGACCTGGCGGGTGAATTTTTAAATTAGTGTACTAGCATTTACTCTTCAATCTTTTATAAAATAATTTAAACCAGGCCTCATATCGGGCCGGGTTTTTCCAAATGATCCTATTTTGAAAATTTCAATCCCAGATCACATCATTGATGAAATTCGCGACCGCACCGATATCGTTGCGGTGATTTCAGAACATGTCGTGCTTAAAAAGACCGGCAAAAACTTTAAGGGGCTTTGCCCCTTTCACTCCGAAAAAACGCCCTCTTTTTCAGTCAGCCCGGATAAACGCATTTATCACTGCTTCGGTTGTGCAACCGGTGGAAATGTTTTCAAATTCCTCATGGAAATTCAGAGTATCTCCTTTCCAGAAGTGCTCAAGCTTTTGGCCGAACGCGCAGGCATTCCCCTGCCCAACAATAGCTCGAACCATTCCACTGACCCCAGGCAAATGGAACGGGACGCTTTAAGAAAACTCAATGAGGCCGCGACGCGGTATTTTCAGTCCTTATTGAAAAACCCCGAAGGCGGACTGAGCGCGAGAAATTATTTAACGTCCCGGCATTTTGATGCCGAAATTCTTGAGCGGTATCGCATAGGTTGGGCAACCCCGACATGGAAAGGCCTGTTGACTCATGTTCAGCAAAAAAGTTCTGTCACTCAGGAGCAGCTCATTCAGTCCGGTTTGATCATCAAGAAAGAAGATAGTTCCACGGTTTACGACCGATTTCGCGGTCGGGTTATTTTCCCAATCAAGGATCTGCACTCAAATATCATCGGGTTTGGAGGGCGTTCTATTAATGAAGAAGACCAGCCGAAATACCTCAATTCTCCCGAAACTCTTCTGTATCAAAAAAGTGAAACGCTTTTTGGTATGGATCAGGCCAAACAAGCGATACGCAAAGAGAACCAGGTCGTTCTGGTTGAGGGCTATTTTGACCAGATGCGGGCGGTGCAACATGGCGTTGAGTTTGTAGTCGCCACTTGCGGAACGGCCCTGACCGCCAAACAGGCCAGCATGTTGCGAAACCACGCGGAAACCGCCATTCTGGTTTTCGACTCGGATTCTGCAGGCCGGGCTGCGACTGAAAAGGGCTTTGATATCCTCCTGGAACACGGGCTGAATGTGAAAATCGTTGTCCTGCCCGAAGGCCAGGACCCTGACTCGTTCATCCATGAACAGGGGGCTGAAAATTTCATCGAAAAGATTCGCAACGCCAAGCCTTTCATGGAGTCTTATATTGATGCTCTGGTGCGAGAATCGCCCGGCAAGACTCCTGCAGACAAAGTCAAAATGGCAAACCAGATTCTTCCCTTTTTGGCAAAAATCAAAAACACTGTGGAACGGTCTGTCTGGTTGGAAAAATTCACCTCCAAAACCAATATTGATGACCGAACTTTTTTGAGGGAATTGAGCAAGGCTCTTTCACAAAACCAGCCTCGACTGGCCGAAACAAAAAGTGAGTTGGCTCCACTTTTAAATCTGGAGAAGCATTTAGTTCACCTGATTCTTTCCGATAAGGAAACCGCCGAAGTCATTCTATCGGAAGTAGATCCTGAAGAATTTTCAGACCCGGCTTTGAGAGCCATCGCCCAAACCTGTTTGCAAAAAATCAATAACGGCGAGGATCTGAAAATTGACCAACTGCTCGACCAGACCGAAAACCCTGAGATCAGAAATATTTTGTCGCGCTTAGGGCTGGAAGCGGTAGAGTTTGACGCGCCCGAAAGAACTATTAAGGACTGTGTGGGAAAATTCAAAAATATTCATATTAAATCAAAAATCAAGGATCTTAAATTGCAACGCCTCGATGCCGCCAGAGCCGGACAAGTAGAACGGTCACAGGAACTTCAGGCACAACTCCGAGAAATGCATTTAACCTTAACTCATTAAAAAACCAACGTGTAATTAGGAGAAATCAACCAGATGGCCACAACGGAAAAGCTGACGCATGTTTCAGAAATCAATAAGCTGGTATCACTGGGCAAAGAAAAAGGTTATTTGACCTATGAAGAGGTCAATGATGTTCTGCCCTCTGATGTTGTGACCCCGGAGCAAATCGACGACCTCATGCACCTTTTTGGTGAAAATGGGATAGACATCGTGGATACCAGCCTTAAGGGTGAAAAAATAGCCGCTGCCAAGGGAGACCGTGATAAGGATGGTAGTGATGAGGCCAGTACCCCGGCTTCTAAATCCGATTCCGTTTCCATCGACGATCCAGTCCGGCTCTATCTGCGCGAAATGGGAACCATTTCCCTGCTCACTCGCAAAGGCGAAGTGGAGATAGCCAAAAGAATCGAAGCCGGACAAAATGAAGTACTCGCAGCAGTGGCCAGTTGCGCAGTCACAACCCGCGAAATCGTCGCCATGGCGGAGAGTGTTAAAAATGGAGGAATCCGCATCTTTCGCTTGATTCAAAGCCCTGAACCAGAGGAAAACAAGGAACAGTCTGAAAAAGATGAAACCAAAAAATTTCTCAAAAAAGTCAAAAATCTGAACTCAGAATTTGCCAAGTTCGAAAAACTTCAAGATAAAGTCAATAGCGGTAAATTGTCTGAAAAGATGCTGGTCAAAACGTCCGAGCAGTTACAAAAACAGCAAAAGGGAGTTGAAAACCTCATTGCTGGCTTGACTCTCTCCGTCAATGAAATGGACGAGGTCATCGAAAAAATTTATGCCATCGCCGCAGAGTATCGGGAAGCAGGAAAGCAGGAAAGGGATATTGAAAAGCAAATGGGCATTTCTCTGGCTGGAGTCAAAAAGCTGGCTAAAAACTGGACCAAGCAAAAAAGCGTCAAGGTCCCGAAAGGAAAAGTTATTACCCGCGCCCAGTACGATAATTTCATAAAACAGGTGCAGAGCGGACGTCGAAAAATTAAAAAAATCGAAAAAGATACTGTAACCAGTAAAGACAGTCTGCTGGCCACTGTGAGGTCCATTGCCCGGGGCCGGGTTAAAGACAAAACAGCCAAGCGGGAACTGGCGGAAGCCAACCTCAGGCTCGTAGTGAGTATCGCTAAAAAATACACCAGCCGGGGACTCCAGTTTCTCGACCTGATTCAGGAGGGCAACATCGGCCTCATGAAAGCAGTCGATAAATTTGAGTATCAACGAGGCTACAAGTTTTCAACCTACGCAACCTGGTGGATTCGTCAAGCTATCACCCGCGCCATTGCCGATCAGGCCCGAACAATCCGGATTCCGGTGCATATGATCGAGACCATCAATAAACTGATCCGGGTATCCCGACATCTCGTTCAGGAACTCGGACGCGAACCAACACCGGATGAAATCGCTGTCAAAATGTACTTACCTGTGGACAAGGTGCGCAAAGTTCTGAAAATCGCCAAGGAACCCATCTCCCTCGAGACGCCTATTGGCGAAGAAGAGAACAGCCATCTGGGCGATTTCATCGAAGATAAAAAGGTTCTGTCTCCCATCGATGCAGTGGTCAAAAAGGATCTGAAAGAGCAGACACTGAAAGTGCTCTCTACCTTGGCATCGCGGGAAGAACGGGTATTGCGGAAGCGGTTCGGCATCGGGTTGGATTCCGAACACACACTTGAAGAAGTCGGACAGGATTTTGCGGTCACACGCGAACGTATCCGGCAGATCGAGGCAAAAGCTCTACGCAAACTGCGTCACCCCAGCAGGAGCAAAAAATTACGCAGCTTTGTCGAAAACTGATTTGTGGGCCTATAGCTCAGTTGGTAGAGCCCCCGGCTCATAACCGGTAGGTCGTAGGTTCGAATCCTGCTGGGCCCACTCCTTCGCGGAGGGCGAGTTTTTCGTCTCCGGTCAAAGCTTTTTGACTTCGGTCCGAACTCCCCCCCCGAACCTCTACTTTGATTTAAAAGGGCTTAGTCGATTTGACTAGGCCCTTTTGTTTTGAAATTGTATGGGTGTTGTATCGTGGGACATCGATGGGACTAGCTAAAAGAAGGCCAAAAACCTTCTATCTGAATAATAACAACGGTATCTTGCAGGCCTTGATTAATGATGCGGTTGTACTCCCTAGCAAGAGGCTGTGTATGCGTGAATGGCTATATGCACCTGTAATCAGGAGATCAATCTCATTTTCTACCACGTAAGAGGCTATTACCTGATCTGCATGATGGTTTTGCTCGGCCTTGAGTAGGGTTGTGAATCCGGCCTGGCGCAAAGTTTGTTCGGCTTCTGATGTTTCGATATCGCCCTTTGTACGCTCAACAACCAGCAGATGACATTCTAGACCTTTTTTTAGCAAGGGTTGGTGGGTGATGTAGTCGATGGCTTTGTGCACACTGTCTTTGCCATCATAGGCAATTAAAAATCGCCGGATCGGACGCACAACGGAAGATGTAATGAAAAGAGGCTTGTGGATAGAGCGTGCTACTTTTTCCATATTTGATCCAAGAAAAAGAGAACTCTTATTGGCGTGTTCACCACGCTTGCCCATAAAGATCATCTCGGCAGACTCTTCAAACTCCTGAATAGTTTCAACCAGGCTACCTCGCCGGTGAATGAGGTTTATTTTTTCAATGCCTGCTTTTTGCAGAATTTTGGCACCATGTGCAAGAATAATTTTTCCCTTCTCTTGATCCAAACGCCCACGTTCTTCATCAACCTTTGTTAATTCTTCTAGAAGATTACTGCGTGCCTCAAGGCCCATTAATCCGGTATGATCGGTAGGCGCCTGATAGTCTGAGGGGCGGCGCAAAACATGAAGAAGGTCAATTTCCGCATTTATTTGTTTGGCGACCCAGGCGGCATTGGCGCAGAGATTATCTGCGTAAACCGATCCGTCGATACATACTAATAGTTTGCCCATTCTTTCTATCCTCTAATGTTTTGGCATCAATTCAAGTGCATTGGGTTTGTCATACACTGCTAGACGATCAACAATCGTAGCACTGGCTTCATTCATTCCTATGAGATGAACTACGGTTCCTTCACGACGAAATTTCATGACAACTTTATCTAGCGCACCGACAGCGGATAAGTCCCAGAAATGAGCCGCGCTGACATCAATGGTGACATGTTGGACCACTTCCTTGAAATCGAAGGAATTAGAAAATGTGCCTGCGGAAGCAAAAAAGACCTGCCCATAAACCTTGTAGGTGCGTTTTTCTGCATCCTCGGATAAGTGAGATTCGATTTTTAGTAGTCGCGATACTCTACGGGCGAAGAAAAGAGCACTCGTCAAGACTCCAACAAATACACCCATTGCTAAATCATGTGTGATAACGACGACGATTACAGTGGTTATCATAACCAGACTGGAAGTTTTTGGATGTGTTCTAAGATTTTTAAAAGACGACCAGCTGAATGTTCCAATCGAAACCATAATCATGACGGCAACGAGGGCGGCCATAGGAATCTGGCTCACCCAATCTCCAAGAACTAAAAGTAAGAACAAGAGAAACAGTCCGGCGAAAAGTGTCGACAGGCGACCACGACCACCGGATTTAATATTGATGACCGATTGTCCGATCATCGCACAGCCCGCCATACCTCCAAAAAAACCAGACACGATATTGGCAACGCCTTGCCCTACGCATTCACGATTTTTATTGCTGGGGGTATCTGTCAAGTCATCAACTATGGTTGCTGTCATCAGTGACTCCAGCAGGCCGACAGCCATCAGCGTCAGGGCGTAGGGAAAAATAATCCGTAAGGTATCGAGGTTGAGTGGTATGTCGGGCAACAGGAAAATCGGTAACGTAGAAGGAAGTTCACCCATGTCTCCTACAGTGCGCAAATCCAGCCCGAAATATATGCTGATGGAGGTAACCGTTATGATGCTGATAAGGGGTGACGGTACAGCTTTTGTAAAACGGGGAAAAATATAAATAATTGCCAGTCCCAGAGCGACCATGCCGTACATCTGGATTCCTGCACCTCTAAATTCAGGAAGCTGCGCCATGAAAATTAGAATGGCCAGCGCATTAACAAACCCTGTTACCACAGACCGTGAGACAAATCGCATCAGGGAGCCAAGCCTGAAAAAACCAGCGAGAATTTGCAAAAAACCCGTCAGGATGGTTGTCGCAAGAAGGTATTCAAGCCCGTGCTCTTTCACTAGCAAAACCATAACAAGCGCCATGGCACCGGTTGCTGCGGAAATCATGCCGGATCGGCCCCCTACAAAAGCAATGACAATAGCAATACTGAATGAGGCGTACAAACCAACCTTAGGGTCAACACCGGCGATGATAGAGAATGCAATGGCTTCAGGAATAAGAGCTAGTGCTACAACCATGCCCGCAAGTACATCATTGCGTATATTGCCAAGCCAGTTATGTTTTATATATAAGAGTGATAGCGAGAGCATAAAATAAGTCTTGTGAAATTTTCAGTGAAAGATTTTTATAAATCCTGGTTTTCTTTTGAATTGTGTTAATTGAGGCCTTGGTTTTGAGCTGGACATAAGATGTCTTTTGCTGGAGCAAAGGAAAAGGACTCAGCCAAACGGCCGAGCCCTATTACATCAATATGCAACTGAAAGGACTCTGGCAGACTTAAAGTTCTGCCAGATGATGTTTAGCGGGTTCTTATTTAGGTACTACTTGAGTGGCTTGTGGACCTTTCTGGCCCATACCTTCTTCGAATTCGACCGACTGGCCTTCTGCGAGAGTCTTAAAACCTTCCCCTTGAATTTCAGAGAAATGAACAAAGAGATCTTTGCCGCTTTCGGACTCAATGAATCCATAACCCTTGCCTTCGTTAAACCATTTTACTGTTCCTACTGCCATAATAAATACTCTCCTGCAATTGTACGAGAACGCACTTCCAGATAATCTGGACAATGTTTTCTCTGATTTTAAATTGGGTTGGATTGATGCAAGAACTTTTAGCGAACCACTTGGAGAAAAAACAAAACGATCTTTGATCTGCCAGACCAAAGTGTTTTTTTAGATTTGCTCGAGGCGAGAAACTAGAAAGAATCAACTTACACTACAACTGAACAACCTTTACGTATTGAAGCAAGATAGCATGAATGTTGGATATCTCCTAACTTTATGTATCAAGCCAACTTAAGTCACCCCTGAACCGGGCTGTAAAAGCACCGGGTTGAGGTGTTTTTTATAAATGTTTCTCCATAAAAAAAGGACCCGGCCAGTTGGCCGAGCCCTTTTACATAAATATAGAACGAACTCTGGCAGACTTAAAGTTCTGCCAGAGCTGTTAGCGGGTTCTTATTTAGGTACTACTTGAGTGGCTTGTGGACCTTTCTGGCCCATACCTTCTTCGAATTCGACCGACTGGCCTTCTGCGAGAGTCTTAAAACCTTCCCCTTGAATTTCAGAGAAATGAACAAAGAGATCTTTGCCGCTTTCGGACTCAATGAATCCATAACCCTTGCCTTCGTTAAACCATTTTACTGTTCCTACTGCCATAATAAATACTCTCCTGCAATTGTACGAGAACGCACTTCCAGATAATCTGGACAATGTTTTCTCTGATTTTAAATTGGGTTGGATTGATGCAAGAACTTTTAGCGAACCACTTCGATGAAAAACCCAACTTGCTTCAGTCTTTTAGACCAAAGTGCTTTACAGGTCTGCTCTAGGCGAGAAACTAGAAGGAATCGAATTACACTACAACTAAACAACCCTATGTTTACCTGTTGACATTAGCATAAATTGCAAGAAAGTCCTAATCATATTTCCCAATCAGGGTATTTAATTTGGGCTAAAACGACCTGATAGGCTTATTTTTATGCCCTGCGGCTGATTTATGAGCAAAATTAAAAAATTATAATTTAAATTTTCTTGTAATCCTGCTCACCCATGTTAGCCTGACTGTGTTTCCTTCAGTTGCCCCCTCCCTTGAGGCAAGGTATATCAAAAAACTTAAAGGATTTTCAATTTTCACCTTTGGAGGGTTTTTTTGCCCATTATGTCAGAGGATAAACAGGTTAAAGTGAGGTCGGTTTATGCATGAAGTTAAGGTGTTCGACAGTTCCGGGAATTTGAAAAAAGTGATCTCGATAAAAAAGCTGCACATACGGTCAAAAATGCAGCTGGACTCCCCTTCTCTTTTCAGGAAAAATAAAAGAACCGGGAGATCGTTGGCAAAACCAGATAAAACAGAAGCTGAAGTGCCAAAACTTTGAAAACAGGAGTACTCTATTTTGCAAGTCACCGTTTATCAGAACCAGGTCGAAAAGGCGTTGAAAGGTTTGAAGCGTCAGCTCAATAAAGAAGGCTTGTTTAAAGAGCTCAAGCGCAGGCGGTTTTATGAAAAGCCTTCGGTCAAGAAAAAACGCAAAATAAAAGAAGCCAAAAAGAAGCGTAAGATGGCGATGCGACGGATGCGCTCTGCCTGGCACCAAATGTAGAGGCGGCTGTATAGCTTCTGATCCGGGTATTTAATCTCTCACACATTATCGAACAAAACAAAAAGGCTCAGCGATTTTCGCTGAGCCTTTTTGTTTTATGAGGGTTTATAGCGGTTGTATCAGCAGGGTGAATTGGTTTTTGAATAGGAGGCCGAATCCGATATTCTATTCGTAATGCAAATATGACATGGATGGATCAACGAAACATTGGGAACCATGAACACGACCAGCAATTAATTTTTCATTAAATATTTGAATTTTCTGGCAGAATTTTTGTGAATGGCGATGCGGAAAAAATAAAGACGGTGCTCTTGAATGTATTGAACAACGCCTTTAAATATAACAAGCAAGGAGGCAAGGTTCTCAAGTGCTGAAAAGATATTTATTCAAAACTATTTTCTCTGTTTTTTTTGTTTGGTGCCTGGGTTGTGGACAAGGTTCTCATGAAGTCAAAGACCCCAGACTCATGATCGCCATTGATGCGACGTTTGCACCGATGTCATTTTTAAATGAGCAGAGGGAGTTGGATGGATTTGAAGTAGACCTGATTAAAGAGGTCGTGAAAAATGCCGGGTTTGATTATGAACTGGTTAACGTGGAGTGGGGCGGATTGTTTGGAGGGCTGATCACTGAAAAATTTGACTTGGTGATCAGTTCAATAACGATTCTTGAAGAAAGAAAAAACCGCATGGCTTTCAGTATTCCATACCTGCAGAGTGGGGTCGCGGTCTTGGTTCGAAAGGATATTGAGAATGTTGACAATCTGGAACAGCTTGCTGAAACAAATGCTATGGTCGGCGCCCAGATAAACACGACGTCTTATTACTTTTTGCAGAAATATGCAGGAATAAAAATTAAAACCTATGAAAAATTTGGTCATGCAATTATTGATATGGCCAATAAGGGTAACGATGCAGTGGTCGGAGACTCTGTTCAGGTGAATTACTATTTTAATAAAAACAAGGAATTGAGCCAAAATGCAAGATTCCTGGGTTCCAGAATGACCTCGGAGTCTTATGGAATTGTTCTACGAAAATCGGATCTTGAGCTGAAACGAAAAATTGATGCAAGCTTAACCGAGACCCTTAAAAATGGAACGGTTCAGAAACTGCATGATAAATGGAACCTGGGAGAATTTGCGGCGGTGCCTATGCCCGAATAGCAAGTTTTTCGGGTTGAGAGAAAATTTGACAGCAGATCCCAAACCTTCCTGTGAAATCGACCTGGTTGAAACCGGATTCCAAAGAAACATTTATTACTCTAGGTTTCAATTTTGGTTGTCCCGTCTCAGATGCAAACAAACATGCACTAAAAAGCAGAGGGTTTCTGGAAAAATGAGGTCGAATTGTTGCGAATTGATTCAGGCTGGAAAGCAGGTATAATGAGTAATCAGTTTATATTTTCAGGAGGTGGTCATGGCTCAAATAGCAAAATTTGTGTGTCTTATAGTGGTTTTTCTGTTTGTTTTTACGGCAAATTTTAATTCCGCCATGTTGGTAAACCCGTTTGACCCGCCCACTGCTGAGGCAAAGAAAAATCATAAGGATAAAGATAGAGATAAAGGCAAAGACAAAGACAAAGACAAGGACAAAGATAAAGACAAAGACAAAGACAAAGACAAGGACAAAGACAAGGACAAAGACAAGGACAAAGACAAGGACAAGGACAAAGACAAGGACAAGGACAAAGACAAGGACAAAGACAAAGACTAACGGGGAAGTTTGGAACTACAAACCCTGTCTTTGAATGCGAGATAAAAGAAATCAGATCCTGACCAGTGCTCCGGCAATACAACCGGTGAGGACGGTTGCGAGGAACGCGGTCCATAAGGCGCGTGCTCCCATCACAGTGATGTCATGGGCTCGGGATGGAACCAATGCGGTCAGACCGCCGATGAAAATTCCCATGCTGGCGAAATGCACAAAGCCGCATAATGCATAAGTTAAAATGGTTACTGATCGCTGGGTAAACGATGCAGGGTCGGCAACTTGCGCTCCTGCCAGAGCGAAATAGGCGGATACTTCTGTTTCTACAAATCGTGAGCCTAATATTTTTCCTGCCAGTTCCCATTCTTCAGGTCGCAGTCCCAGAAGCGCGGAAAATGGCAGGGTCAGCCAGCCCAGCAGGTTTTGCAGCGAAAGGTTTTCCCCGAACCATTCGGCGAGTGTTAAATCGACTAAGGCTTCCAGGCCGAGTACCACGATCAATACGGTGGCAATTCCTACAGCCATTTTAACTCCTTGCGCGCCTCCCTCCACCAACGCAACCATGAAATTGCAGGATCTACCCGCATCGTTTTCAGTCTGCGGCAATTCCCCCAGAGTCTCCGGTATCGTTTGCTCGGGCAATGAAAGCTTACTGGCAATGACGGCACAAGGTATCGATATCAATGATGCGGAAACGAGATGCCCAGCGATTTCAGGGAAAATATCGTGCAGAGCGATAACATAAATTCCCATGACAGTGCTGGCAACGGTTGCCATCATACAGGTCATCAAGGTGAGTAGCTCGGAACGGGTCATTTTCATTAGATAGGGCTGGATGGTCAGGCTGGACTCGATTCCGACAAAAATATTTGCAGCGGCAGATAACGATTCGGCTCCAGAAATGGCAAGCAGCCGGTAAAAGATGCGGGCGAAAAATCGAACCACTGCTTGCATGACCCCCAGGTAGTACAACCCGGAAATGACGGCTGAAAAGAAAATTACGGAAGGAAGTACCTGAAAGGCGAGGATGAACCCTATTGAGGGTGTTCCATCTGGCAAGACCTTGCCCGGCCCGATTGCGAGAGGCCCAAACAGGAAGAGCGCTCCTTTCTGGGAAGCCGTGAGAATGGTTATTAGTATGTTATTGACCCAATGGAGAGCGGTTCGAGACCAGGGAACCCAAAAAGTGAGTGCCCCCAACATCCAGGCTAATGCCATACTTCCTATGATGGTTTTGGTTTTGATCTTTTGCCGACTGCCTGTAGCCCAGGCCATGAAAGCCACGATAAAAAAACCGACAAGTGATATTAAACGGTAAACGCTTTCATCCATGATGTGTGAAGGAGATTCAATGAAGGATGACAATACCTGCGGTTGCTAGCAGGTCTCTGAGTAGGGACTTTGGAAGTCAGGTTCATGCATTCAGATCTTTGATGGAAATGAGGCCGACAATTTTTTTATTCTGGGTTACGGCGTAGTGTCGGATATTTTTTTCCATCATCTTTTGCCGTGCTTCATCCACGGTGGTTTTTGCATCGAGAGAAAGAACGGGTTTTGACATTATGGTGGAAACGGCGACCTCGGCAGGGTCGATATTTTTTTCCAGCAACCTTATAAGATCTGTTTTGGTGAAAATCCCGGTATATTCTTCCGCTTGTTTTATGAGCAATGCCTCTGACCCTTGGGAAGACAGTTCCTTTGCAGATTCTTCAACACTGGCAGAAGGGTGGATGGAATGCGGGGGGCGCATGATTTTTAAAATAATTACATCAGACATTTTAGGGGTTCCAGACTATTTTTTTTCGGCAAGTTGTATAGCTCATAGGGTACCATTAATGAGCAGTTTTAAAAAAATATTTATAAAATAACTATAGGGATACCCTTTCGGGCGTGAGCAGGATAATATAGTGAGGAATGATTATTTAATTTTTTGAGTGAAAAGAAACTTTGAAAAAAATACCTTTCATAATTTTGCTGTGGGTTTTTGCGGCCGGGTTGTTTTATTTTTGCCTGCAGTCTATTGACTTGGATCGAGCGTGGAACGAATTTTCCAGGGCGGACCCTTTATGGTTATTTCTGGCTGTTTTTTTCAATGCCTGCATTTTGGGGGTTTGGGCGTCACTCTGGCGTCTGCTCCTGCCGGAAAAAATTTCAGTTTCTTTTGCCCGGATTTTTCAAGCCAATTCTTTTATGTCCACATCATGCAACACGATCCCCTTTCCTGGTGGGCATGCGGTAGGGGTCATGGCCTTGGCCCGACGAGCAGAAGTGGGGCACACTGTGGCTCTGTCGGTATTGGCGCTCGACCAACTCATGGAAGGTTTCGCCAAAATTTTTGTTCTGACTTTAGTAGCAGTTTTTGTTCCCCTCCCCGACAGAATGGGATCGGCGATACTGGTTTTTATAGTTGTTATAGGTTTTTTTGCTTCAGTCATGTTTTACTTTGCTCATAAGAAACCGAGTGTTCGAGAAGAGCGAGAAACTATGTCTACGGCAGACAAGGTCAGGGCTTTTGTGTCACGCTGGTCCGCTCATCTGGAAGTATTAAGAGATATGCGAGTTTTTAGCTCAGGCCTTTTACTGGCTCTTTTAATGATGTTTGCGCAGACTCTGGGGATTTGGGCGGTGCAAAAAAGCTTGAGTCTGGATCTTCCCGTCTGGGCTCCCATATTGGTCATGGGCGCTTTGAATCTGGCGACGATTTTACCTATCACTCCTGGGAATTTTGGAGTTTATGAAGGAACCGCATTTCTGGTTTATCAGTTTTGCGGACTCAGCCCCGAGCTAGCTTTTAGCCTGGCACTCCTACAGCATCTATGCTTTCTGATTCCGATGGTGGGGACGGGTTATCTGGTACTTTTTTTCATCACCTCCGCGCAAAGGAAAAACCTTTCAGAAGAAAAATGGGTTGCCGATGAAACTTAACGAGGTTGACCGATTACAACAAAAAAAAGGACTTTTACTTTTTCTGTGAGTTAATCCTTTGTCTAAGAATTTCATAGGTGTGATGGTGCTGATACTGATGATATGGACTTAATTTTTGACGAAAATTGTTTTAGACTCAAGAGCGGTTTATTAAATAGATTTTTCCTTTAATAGAATCAAAATGGCTCCTAAAAAACTTGAAATTTAAGTGGTTATTTATTTTTTAATGGCTGGTGGGCAAGCAGGAAAAACAATATTTAACGTTTTTCAGGTATTCTTTCATCATTGCAAAGGATATTTTTTTGATTGAATTTTGTGTAGGAATTTTGCTTACAGTCTTGTTTTCAAGTCAATTTTTATCATACCCGATTTGACGTTTCTTAACGCTAGGCCGGGAATAGTTTTGGTGCTATACTCTTTGCCGATAATGGGGTTTCCGGTGTCAATGTAAATCGGTTTGTGAGTTTGTTAACTGGATAAGTCGGTGTTCTGGGTTGGCAATGGGCTGAAGGCTTTTTTTAATTTGGCTCGGTAGGAACTTTGGCAAAGAGTTGGGACCCAAGTAAAAAATTGGGAAGGTTCATTGGATGATTTGATTGGCCTTGCCGCTAAAAATGTTGGAGGTTTACTGTTATGGCAGAGGGAAAAGTGAAATGGTTTAACGATAGTAAGGGTTATGGGTTTATTGAGTCTAGCGATGGAGAAGATTGTTTTGTCCATTTTTCTGAAATCCAAGGGGACGGCTTTAAGACTCTCGCAGAAGGCCAGGCAGTCGAGTTCGAAAAGAGCATGGGACAAAAGGGGCCTCAGGCATCCAAAGTGATACCTAAATAAATCTTGTTTGAATTAAAGCCAACGGAGCGATTGCTCCGTTGGCTTTTTTTTGTCTTTTTTCATTCCTTTTGCCAGAAAATACCTGCTGTCCGAAAACACTATATCCCTCTCTCAATAAGGGACCCTCTGGTTTAAAAACCTAAGGAATACTTTCTGACAAACATTCCTTACAATTGACATACACCAAAATTTTTTGCCTAATGGTTATACACCTTAACCATCAAGCCACCCAGCCGGGAGGGTCAAGATCGAAGAATTTTATAGATAGAGTATTTTTGTCAACTCTTAACCCAGAGGTGAGATCATGACCAGCAGTGCTTTCACACCTAATGCTGGAGACAGCATTATTGTACGCTTGAGAATTGACGGCCAGACCAAGGGGTTTTCTCAGGTAACAGCTCGAATTGCAGAACTCAATGGACATATCGGCGCGATAGATCTGGTTCGTCCTCTTTCTCAGGGAGCTTCTATCCGGGACCTTAGCATTTACACATCCGGGTCGGATCATGGTGAGGAAATTGTTGCGGCATTGAAAAAGGTGAAGGGCGTAGAAGTCATACACCATTCCGACCGCACTTTTCTTATGCATTTAGGCGGGAAGATTGAGGTCACAAGTCGTCAAACCCTGAAGACTCGGGATGACTTGTCCATGGCCTACACTCCTGGTGTGGGCCGGGTTTGCACCGCAATTCATCAGAATCCAGATCAGGTTTATAAATTGACGATCAAAGGAAATACGGTTGCCATTGTCACCGATGGCTCGGCAGTTCTTGGGCTGGGCAATATCGGTCCAGAGGCTGCACTGCCTGTGATGGAAGGCAAGGCCATGCTGTTTAAGGAGTTCGCTGGAATTGATGCTTTCCCCATATGTTTGAATACTTCAAGCGTGGATGAGGTGGTGAATGCCGTTCGGGCTATTGCTCCTGGTTTTGGTGGTATTAACCTGGAGGATATTGCAGCACCTCATTGTTTTGAGATTGAGAGGAGGTTGCAGGAGGAATTGGATATTCCGGTTTTCCATGATGACCAGCATGGAACGGCGGTTGTGGTTTCCTCTGCATTGATCAATGCCTTGAAGCTTTTGGGCAAAAAACCTGAAGCCATTAAGGTTGTGATTCTGGGTGCCGGGGCTGCCGGAACAGCCTGCGCTAAAATGATCAAACAACTCAAGGCGGTTAACATCATTGTCTGCGACCGCAAGGGGGCCATTCATAAGTCCCGGGATGATCTCAATGAGGCGAAACAATGGTTTGCCGACAATACCAACCCTGAGGAACTGAAAGGAAGTTTGAGCGAGGTCATTGCCGGAGCCGATGTGTTTCTTGGGGTTTCGGGTCCTCGTCAATTGGCTGTTGAGGACATAAAAAAAATGGCCCAGGATCCTGTGGTTTTTGCCTTGGCCAATCCGATCCCGGAAATTATGCCTGAGGAGGCAGGTCCTCATGTGGCGGTCATGGCAACAGGCCGAAGTGATTATCCCAACCAGATCAATAATGTTTTATGTTTTCCCGGCCTTTTCAAAGGTGCTTTGGCTTGCATGGCTACACATATCAATGAGGAAATGAAAATGGCCGCAGCGTATGCTATTGCGGATTGTATCGAGGAAGATTATTTGCAACCGGAATACATCATTCCCAGTGTGTTCGATGTCAAAGTGGCGGAGAACGTCTCATCCGCAGTGATTAAAGCCGCCAGGGAATCCAAGGTGGTGCGGACTAGAAGTAGAAGTCGGTTTGAATAGGGGGGACTCGGTACAATCATAAATAGGAGGGTGTGAAGATAAAAATATGGATGATCAACTTCGCTTCCCAACAGGGGTTAGTCTGTGTATACTTGCGTTGATTTTTCTGATGTCTCCTATTATGGTTTTATGATTTTTCCTCGCTCGCCTTCAACGCTTCGGGTATGAAAACAATTCTCAGTTGGTGTTTCCAAAAAATTACCCGCCGTTATCCCGGCACGGTACTAATTTTAGCGCTTCTATTAAGTGGAATATCTGTTTATTGGGCCAGCGGTTTAAGCTTCAATCCCAAGATGGATAATCTTCTTCCTCAGGATTTGCCGTTAATCAAAGAATTTAATGAAGTGGTTGCCAAAACCGGTGGGTCCGGTCCACTCGTGGTTGTCTTGGAACAGTTGAATCCCATTCAGGCTCCTGAAGTGATTGATAACCTGGCACGGGCTTTGGAAAAAGTTCCCGGAACTCATTTTGTGGATTCGCAGGTACCCGAAGAATTTTTTGAAAACCGCCAGCTCTTATTGATTCCCAAGGCAGAATTACTTCAGCTTGAATCTCTGGTTGCGGAAGCGATTGACTATGCACGGGGTCAATTTGGAGGGTTTTTTGGGGAAGACGAACTTTTTAATCCTGTCAAGCTACACACGCTTGCCGACCAGTATCAGATCTTTGAAAACATCAATCCCTATCACAGAGGAAAGAGGGAGCGTCATTATTATATCTTTGTCAAACCAAATGGTACGGTCACCGATACAGATTTTACTGAGCGGTATGTTCGATCCATTCAAAAAGCAATTGACCAGACCGGTCTTGAGAAAGACACTCCTGATCTAGTTATCAAGCTCACCGGCTCGCTGATTGTGCGGCTGGAAGAAAACCAGTTCATCAAGAGCGACCTCAAAAAGTCAGCGATGCTCGCGGCCCTGTTGGCAAGTTTAATCATCCTTCTCTATACCCGATCCTGGTCTTCCGTACCGCTCATCATTTTCCCTTTATTGCTGTCGTTGTCTTATACCTTTGCCCTGACACGTCTATTCATTGGTCACCTGAATATAATTTCCGGTTTTCTGGTGGCTATATTGATGGGGCTGGGCATCGATTATGGCATTCATCTTTATATTCGATTTAACCAAGAACTTCTCAAAGGGAAGAAGGTCACTGAGGCGGTAGAACTGGTTGTGACCCAGGTGGGTCGGTCAGGGTTGATAGCGATGCTGACCACGATGAGTGTTTTTTCGATTTTAAGTTTCTCGGATTTTCATGGTTTTTCGGAGTTTGGAAAAATAGCAACACTTGGTATCGTCTGTGCTTTTTTGAGCTACTACTTCATTTTTCCGGCGCAGGCGTTGTTTTATGACAAAATCCACTGGTTGAGAAAACCCACGCCGAGGTTGTTCCTCTTTAAAATTTCCAAATTGTATTACACCACTCCCTATTTCCTTTCTGCAATGTTTCTCTTCCTCATGGTTGCGAGTTTGTTTTTTCTTCCTGGGCTTAAGTTTGAATATGATTTCCAGAAGTTGAGGGGGGAGTCTCCCGCCAGTGAATATGAGACGGTCACCACAGACGATTTTGGCTATGCCTTTTCCCCTACTTTGATCCTGACACCTGAAAAAGAAAGCCTGTTTGCTATCCAGGCAGCCCTGGAGGAAATCAAAGCCAGGAGTGGAGATCAGACCATCATAGGATTCCAGTACTCTTTAAACATGTTCAGTCGCCAGGAATATGAGTCGAAGGCGGATGTGATCGCTCGGATTCGAAAAATGTTTTTGGATAATTCAGATATCATTCAGTTTTCATTGGGTAACGATCGTTATAAAAACTTTAAAAAGCTGGTTAATGCCGAGCCATTTGACGAAGAGCGAATACCCCCTGCTTTGGAGAAAAAACTCCGCGCTGAAGACGATTATTTAGTTTTGTTGCTTTCCCCTGCTGATAAAAATTTTTTCCATGTTGAAAATATTTATCAGTTAGAAAGGGAGGTGAATGAATTGAAACGCATGATGGCGGAACAAAATATTAAGACCGCTGTGTTGAATGAAAACCTGATAGCCGCCAAAATACTGGACTGGGTCAAGGACAAGGGCCCGATGGCAATGGCTATTGCTTGTGCGTTGGTTTTCCTCATTCTCTTGCTGGACCTTCAGAGTATGCGTTTAGCAGTCATTACTTTTCTGCCTCTTTTTACAGGTTTGGCCTTGACCGGAGCACTCATGGCTATTTTTAATGTGAAGCTGAATTTTATCAATCTTGTTATGCTTCCTTCTATTGTGGGAATCATGATCGACCATTGCATATACCTCAGTCACCATATATTGGATTACTCCAAAGGGGCCTCTCTCAAATCATTACAGGAAACTGGAAGCGCTATTTTGTTATCGGCTCTGACCAGTTTTGCGGGTTATGCCAGCTTGAATATTGCTCATCATGAAGGGATCAGGTCCATTGCTTCGGTGGTGGGGTTGGGAATAATAACCTGTACACTGTGCGCTCTGTTTATGCTCCCGGCTCTGTTTGAGCTGCGTAAAAACAGGTCGTCATTCATCCGCTTCAAAAAAGATTAAGTGTCTGGATGAATTGCTGTTGAAACCTCAGGAAATTATTTAAGGAAAGTTTAATGATGCGTGTAGGAATATTTTTTATACTTATTTTATTGGCCGGTTGTGCCGAAGACCGCAAGTTCGAAGATTTTATCTCTGCGACTAGTGGTGAGGGAGAGCAAGAATTCCTGAGAGACTCCAAACTATGTACGGCAGAAAAGGACAAGTTCAGCCATAAAATTCAGGGCCGTGAATTTGGGTTCGAAGGCGAACACACGGGATACCTGGGTTGCATGAAGCTGAAAGGCTGGAGCCAGAAAACAAGCTCCTGAGCCACAAATGATGAGCTAGTTCCCCCAGGCTCTTTGAATCATGGCGGCGGGTTGGTGGATCAGGTGGCACATTTTGCAGGATTGTTCGGAGATATACTCCATCTTCTTCTTAAATAGCTTTGCGTCTGGAGCCCCGGAAGCATAAGTCTTCTTGATTTCCTGAAGTGCATCTATCATATCTTCCCCGACAAAAAAATCTTTGACGGATGGCGAATTTTTAGTCCATTCGGTGACATGACATTTCGAACAGACCGATCTCAATCCTCGGAGTCTTTTTGAAAATATATCGATGGCCTTCCAGAACTCGTTGTATTTTTCCTGACCAAACAGTATCTCAATATTTTTAAAAGAAGACGACAGTCGGTGCATGAACCGGTCGTAATCCACTTCCTGTTCGTCAATGGGGTCGAGGACTTTTATGGTTTGTGTTGATGGCCAGTGGTAGCGGGCCCAAACACTGATGTTGTTTTTCCGATGGCATTGGGTGCAGGTCTTTTTTACTTTGCCGGAGAATTGTTTAATGTTTTCTGTATCTTGCGATTGAATGCTTGCGATAAAAAGTTCTGAGGCTTCCAGATCAAACAGGTCTTTCCATTCTGGAATCATTTTTGCTGCCTTCTTGTAGGCCGAGCCAAAGTCCTGTGCGTTCTTAAGGGCTTCTCCCCAGTTTTTCTTGTCCATGCTGAGTAATGTTGCGCCAAGGGTCTTGCTGATTTGGCGCATTTGTTCAATCCACTCAGAGGTCTTTCCTCGTTCTGAGTAGAATTTGTCCATGGAAAGGGGTGGCGGTTGGACCAGGAAGTCTGCTGAATGTGAGATATAAGGAATGAGCAACAAAATGATGCCTGCGCTGATTGAGAATTTAGGTTTCATTTTATGACGCGACGCCCTGTGTTTTTGGGCTGTATTTAATTGATTTTGATGCGATAAAAAGTGTCGCTCAATTGGAAAGGGCTGCCGCTTCTGACGACTCCGCAAAACCTGTGAGCCTGAGCATCGTCCAGGTTTTCCAAAACCTGTTTGAGTAAGTCCTGGTAAGAAATGTCTTCCCAGGAAAGAAAATCCACCGATCGTTCGAGAGGGAAACAGGAGATATCTTCAATTTCAATGCCATACTTATCTTTCATAATTTTCAGTTTTCCCCTTTGCGGCCAATTTAAACTGACCCATTATATTTAAAGGCCGGTATTTCACGCAAACGATTTTTCGTGGTTGTTATCTCTTGTGAGCTCTGCTATTTTCGCAGGGTTCCTGAAAACATTGTACAGGTTTTATTATGCTATTAGTCATTGATGTCGGCAACTCCAATAATGTGATCGGTTTGTTTTCCGGGAAAAAGCTCCTGACCCATTGGCGAATTCGCACGGAATGGAATCGCACAGCCGATGAGTACTGGGTTTTGATTAAGGAGTTTATTCTGTTGAACAATGTTGAGACAGAAACCATTGATGATATTGTTGTCGCCTGTGTGGTCCCGCCTCTGGTTCCCATTCTGCAAGACATGGCAAAAAAATATTTTTCTTGTGATCCTTTGGTGGTGGGGCCGGGCATTAAAACGGGAATGTCCATCCTTTATAGTAACCCCGCCGAAGTGGGCGCCGACCGGATTGTTAATTCGGTGGCGGCATTTGAGAAGTTTGGCGGGCCATTGATCATTGTGGATTTTGGCACCGCCACGACCTTCGATGCCGTGTCAAAAAAGGGAGAGTACCTGGGAGGTGCTATTTTTCCGGGAATTCAGATTTCTCTCGAGGCCTTGTTCAAGCACACCGCAAAATTGCCTCGGATTGACATGGTGGTTCCTGAAAACGCGATAGGGAAATCGACCGCAGAAAGTATCCGCTCTGGAGCGGTCTATGGTTTTACGGGAATGATTGAAGGGGTGGTCCGGAGGATGAAAAGTGAGCTGGGGGAAAATGCACATGTAGTGGCTACAGGAGGAATTGTTAGCTGGATTGACTCAACAATAACGGTCATTGATACGATAGACCCATTTTTGACTTTGGAAGGTTTGCGGATCATTTATGAAAGAAATCATCCGGAAAATCTGAAGTAGATGAAAAAAACACAGACTATTCCAGACTTGAGGTTTGCATCTAGAGGAGGAGACTTAAACCTGAAAATCTGAAATAACCTGTGTTTGAGATGTTACTTTTTCGTCAGGCTTTTATGGCCTGAGATCCCTTTTGAATAAACAGGCGCACCATCCGGGGGTCGTCTTCGATATCTGAAATTTTATATCCTTGAGTTTTGGCCCACTTTGTAAGGGCATCCGTCAAGTTTCTTTTCTTATCAACAATGAGCTCCAGAATCCCATTTTTTTTGATACGGGTGAACTCTTTCGTTGCTAGTTGTAACGCGTTGAAAAATGAAAGCCCGCGAATATCGATTGTTTTAAATGTTTGCATTTGTTCCCTCCCATGTTCAGCCAAGGCATTGAGCGGCTTGGACAGTCTTTAATCATTCAGACATTCTAGACAAACAAGATTAAGAAATAGTTAATCCGGAATTAAAGTTTTTTAATTTTCCATGCAAAACTCCTCTAGCAATGAGAGGTGAACCTTTGAAACTTAACGAGTTATTCGAGTTTATGCGGTTGACGCGGAAAAGTGCCAAACGAGCTGATGAATGTGGGGAGGCCCCCGATCTATTTTCCGTTGAGCTTCTGAAAGGCAAGCTGTTAGTATGAATGGTGTTTCCCTCAAAGTAGGGGCGGGTTTTTTTTGATAGTTTTTTGGAGATAAAAATGGGCATTATTCGTGGTGGAGATTCAGAGTATGAAGAGCATGAGCCTTCCTTTGAGGAGAAGTCAGCCGAATGGCAGAAGACCCTTCAACCGCTGTTAGAAGAAGAGCCAAGCTCGCTCAAACTTTCGGGAAAATATATTTCCAACGATGATGTGAAAATCATTTGTAATTCTGAGGGGATTGAAAAAGTCCGAGTTCTCGACCTTGCTGACAATCAGATCAGTGACGAAGCTTTGCCCGTTCTTTTTGAGTCGGAAAATCTTGCCCAACTTGAAGAGCTTTACCTGGGAATTAATTTTTTGACAGGCCAGGGGCTGACAGATATTGCCTGTTCCAGCCAGATCAAGCTAAATAACCTAAGAACACTGGTTATTTCTGACAATCGTCTTACCGATGCTTGTGTGGCAGATTTTATAAGGTCTAAAAATTTCCCCAATTTAGAATCTTTGGATGTGGGGTGGAATGAGGCTGGTAACGAAACCGCCAAAGCCCTTGGGGAGGCAACGTTCTTTTCTGGATTGAAGACGTTGATCCTGGAGCGCAGTTATATTGAGCTTGAGGGCCTGAAAGAAATGGTTCAGGGTGGCCTCATGGATCAATTGCAGGAGCTGAATCTTTCCGCCAATAAGTTGAAGGATGAAGCCGTGAAGGTGCTTGCTTCGGCTCCAAAATGGAAGGCTCTCAAAGTTTTGCGGCTTTCGCAAAATATGTTTGGGGATGAAGGTGCTAAGGCCCTGGGAAATTCTGTTTCGTTGACCGGATTGACGCATCTCTATGCGGGAAGAAATTATTTTGGCAACGAAGGAGCGCAAGCTATCCATGAAAGTAAAACACTGACTGGCCTACAGACGCTTGTTCTTAAGGAAGGTGTGGAGGAAGATGCTGGGCTGGTAAATTATTCCCGACCAGAACTACTCCGCCCCGATGACCCCAATTCCATTTGAGAGCAAAACTCCCATTAGAAAACTTTAAGCTTTTCCAGCTTGGCGAGTTTTGGGGAATTTTTTAAAGCCGCCTTTGCTTCTTCAGACTTAACCCGGTTGCCACCCAGATGCAGATAGGTCAGGTTGACGAGATTGTCTGAATTGGCAATGGCAAAAGCACCCTCATCACCGGCCCGGTTGTCCACCAGATTCAAATATTCCACTTTTGTCAGCACAGATGATTGGGCCAGGGCTTTGGCGCCTTTTGCGGTGATGCCGTTGCACTCCAGGTTCAAGGTCACAAGTTCGGAGAAAACTTCCGACTGGGCGATGATGACAGCTCCTTCATCTCCGAGGTTGTTGGAACCTAAATGCAGATCGATGATTTTGGGCAGGTATGGAGATTCTGCGAGAATTTTCATTCCATCCGGCCCGAGTTGGTTATGGGTGAGGATCAGGCTGGAGATGGTTTTGATAAAAGGAAAGTTGGCAATCATTTCGGCCAGGTTTCTGCCGTGGTCTTCCTCAATTTTTCCGGTTTTGGAAAACAGGTAGGCATCCTGAATTTTCAGGACTTTTTTATCCTTAATATTTTCAAAAAGGATTTTTTCCTTAGGGGAAAGGTTTTTCCCTTCACCGCCATAGTTCTCTCCATCGTTACACAGTTCTTCCCAACCCCTGATCTTATCTTGCATAGTGTTTAGCGGGATAACCTCTTATGTTTCGCGCAACCTGCCGAGTTACCCATATCACAGGCTTTCAAATAATACTGCAATGCTTTTTTCTGGCGCCCTTCCTTGTAGTTCAGAGTCCCCAGATTGAAGCAGGATGGGTCCTCACCCGCATCACAGGCCTTGGTGAACATTTTTCGCGCTTTCTTGAATTCCTTACTATAAGGCGTTCCTTTCATCAGCGTGAGAATACCGCCATTGGTGCACCCTGTCATATAGCCTGAATCACAGGCCTTGACGTAAAACTCGAGAGCTGATTTATTGTCTCGCTCGATAATACGATAGCGTTCGCCCATTTTAAAACAGGCCGTTGAATTCCCTTTTTCACAAAGAGCTCTTTTTTTTGCGGTCTCTTTATCATCTCCAGCCCAGACTCCAGATACGTGGATAAAAATAGCCAATATAGTTAAGAAAATAATTTTTTTCACAATTTGCCCCTTCCCTGCTGAATGGTTGGTACAAAAGAATGTGAGAAACGGGTTCTCCAGAGGAATTCGATTATACCATAGGGGATTTGTGTAAGCAGAAAAACATGTTTAAGCAGGCATTCCGTCTTGTTTTAATAAGGTTTCGTTTGCATCAACAGAAATATTGCTTTACTCTTTTTGCATTATTGAAAACAAAGCTTTTTAAAGAATCGGACTCTGTCAGGGCCCATAAAGGGAAATCTGCAAAGTCTGCACCTATACAGGATATAGATCGTTGAATATTGTCATGCTGGGTTACAGGGGGACCGGAAAATCGGTGATTGCAAAAATTATTTCCGACGAACTGGGGAGAAAACTGTATCGGGTGGATGATTTGATCGTTCAAGCTGCCGGGAAACCCATCCCCGAAATTGTAAAACAACAAGGCTGGTCCGGTTTCCGTAAACTGGAATGTGAAGTTGTCAGTCGGGTGACTGGAGAAGCACAGGACAGTGTCATTGATTGTGGTGGGGGAGTGGTGCTTGATGATAATAACATGACCCTCCTTAAAAGAGAGGGGCGATGCGTCCTGCTCACCGCAAGCCTGTCTGCAATCATCAGGAGAATTAAAAAAGACCGCAATCGACCTGGTCTGAAAGAAGGACTCAGTTTTGAAGAAGAACAAAAACAAATTCTTGCTGACAGGCATGAAAAATATCAGTCTTCCGCAGATTTTATTTGCGACACCACCAGCCAAAGACCCGGAGAAACAGCTCATGAGATCATCGCTTTTTTTAAAAAGCAAGGATGGGTGAAATGATGAGCCCTTATTTTGAAAGCCTGATCAAAAATAGTTTGACGGTTTTGGCGGATGAGCCGGACGATGCCACAGCCATGGTCTGGAGTGAGGCGGAGACCAGTGCCGAACTTGAAAGCAGTGACAAGGCGATTTACAAACTCGACCTCATTGACAAGGAAGTGCTCATAGAGGAGATCGAGGATCTTTTGGCCTATGACGCAATCCGCAAAGTTAAGGAGTTGTGGCTGGATAAAAATGAGTTTGGCAATGAGGGGGTGGAGGCGCTGGTAAATTCGCCTCAGCTTAAAAAATTGTTGGTTCTTTCTTTAGCTCATAACAAACTTACTAATTACTCGGCACAATCCATAGCCGTTTCCCCCTACCTGGTCCATTTGCAGAAACTTTTTCTCCAGAGTAACCAGATTGGTCTTGAAGGTTTGAAAGCGTTGGCAGAATCCGAAACTCTTTCTAACCTGCAATTGCTTTACCTCAACCTCAATCCGATAGGACCTGCGGGTGCACGGATTCTTGCGGGGGAGTCTAAATTGCAAAACCTGCGAGAACTTTATCTGCAAAAGACGGGTTTGGGACTGGAGGGCGTTAAGGCGTTATGCGAATCTGAAAACTTTCAGGAGCTGACCCTGTTGTCACTTGCTGGAAACGGATTGCAAGATAATGCTGTGGATTTACTTTGTCGTTCGCAGGCGTTTCCTCGTTTAATCACTCTTGACCTGTACCAAAACCGGATCAGTGATCAGGCTGTGGATCAACTTAAGGCTTCTCCAAACCTTAAAAGCGTCCGGGCATTTCAGGTGGACTGGCGAGGGTGACCAGAATGCTGCTTCCCAGCAAAAAAATAATCCTTAAACATTTTGATGAGAGGGACGCTGTGATGGCCGGTGTGATACGCCGGGTGGGTCCCTTCAAGTTAAAACGGAACAGGAATTATTTTCAGGTCTTATGTAAAGCCATTGTCGGGCAACAGATTTCTACAAAAGCCGCAGAATCCATCACCCATCGTTTTCAGAATCTTTTTACCGGTGCCCGGCCCACTCCAGAAAAGGTGCAGGGTTTGCCGGAAAAACGATTGCGGGAAGCGGGTTTATCGAGCCAGAAAGTGAAGTATATGAAAGACCTCAGTGCAAAATTCCTCGACGGAAGTGTTCGCCCCCACCGTATGGCCTATCAGGACAATGAAGAAATTATCCAGCAGTTGACCGGTGTTTATGGCGTTGGACGGTGGACAGCGGAGATGTTCCTGATATTTTCGCTGAACCGGCTTGATGTGTTGCCGGTGGGAGATTTAGGGCTCCGAGCCGGAGTTCAGCAACTTTATAATATGAGAGCATTGCCGACTCCTGATAGAGTGCGCACTTTAGGGAAAAAATGGCAGCCTTTTGAAACGGTAGGAACCTGGTATACCTGGCGCAGTCTGGATGAGGGTATTGTGACGTATTAAAGGCATCTTCTTAAGAAATTTGCGGGAGGGTTTATGGACTTTATAGATGAAAAGATTGAGCAATATGCTTTTGACCACACCAGCGAAGAAGGTGCGCTGTTAAAAAGACTTGAAGAGGAAACTTACGAAAAACTGGAGATTCCTCACATGACGACTGGCCGGGTGGAGGCCCGGTTATTAAAACTTCTGGCCCGTCTGGTTGGGGCTCGGCGCATTCTGGAGATTGGCACCTTTGGTGGATACAGTGCTTTGTCGATGGCAGAGGCTTTGCCGGAAGATGGAACTCTGGTGACCTGTGAAATGGACCCTGTGGCGATTGCCTTTGCGCGAAAATATTTTTCTGAAAGCCCGCATGGAAAAAAAATAATGCAGATGGAAGGCCCGGCGCTGGAATCTATTAAAACGTTGACCGGCTCATTTGATATGGCGTTCATCGATGCCGATAAGGTGAACTACAGTAATTATTATGAAGCCATTTTCCCATTGATGCGCGAGGGCGGATTGATCGCCGTGGATAACGTTCTGTGGAGTGGTCGGGTGCTTGACCCGAAGGACGATTCGGACAGGGCGATCCACCAGTTCAACGAACGGATTGTTGCGGATCAACGCGTAGAGTCGGTTTTGCTGACAGTGCGGGACGGATTGAACTGCATCATAAAAAACCCCACTCGGCCTGGAGCCGACTAAGAGCCGCTATTTATGCCGGCAACAATAAGTCTCGGCGTGAGGGCCTTTGTTATTTGCTAGCTTCAGGGGAGTGGGCCAATTGTCTAGGTTGAACCTCTGTAGGGGGTGTGTTAGTTTGAGAAAAATAAGAGCAGGGAATAAATTCACATTAACTCATTTGGAAAATACTCTATATGGCTGAAACTTTAGGCAGTCTGGTTGATAAACTTTCGATTAAAAACTTACGCATCTGGCATTTGGATGAAGCGTTGGAAAATGCACCGGCTTCGAAGCGAGAAGAACTCCAGTCAAAACGTGATCTGGCAGACAGGCAGAGGCAGGATCTAATGAAAGAGGTTGATGTCTTTCTGGGTGCGGCCTTGCGGGGGGAAGTCCGTATTCGTGATGAAAAAATCAAGATGTATACCAACACCAATGTTTCATCTTCTGAGGCCATCAAGGAGTTGGGCAGTGCTGTGAGCGAACTGGCTTGCCGCAACATTAAGCTCTGGCATTTAGAAGACGAGGCCCGCAGAACAGACTTGCAGGATGCCACGATTGTTCAAACCAAAAGGAAGATTGATGCTACCAATCAGGAGCGCAATGACCTCATGGATAAAGTCGATGAGATTCTTTCCAACCATTCTGGTAGCAACAAGAAGGAATGAACCCGGCTCGTGTCCTATAGCGAGGGTGGTTCATGGGTTTATTAAGCCTAGATAAATTCTTACCCTCTGCTTCCCCTGCCATAAAAATTCCAACCCTCCCTCAGTCCCTCCCTATAAAGGGAGGGAAGATATAAATTTTCCAGAGGTTCGCGAACAAAGCGAGCGTTGGCCTCTCATTGCCCCCGACGGCTCGCCGGGCTAAAGATAGGTGTTGAGCAACTCTTTCTTTTTCTGCTCATATTCTTTTTCATCGATCAGGTTTTTCTCATGCAGGTTTTTGAGAAGCTGAAGTTTCTCTTCCAGAACGGGGTCAAGACTTTTTGCGGGCGGGGTGCCTTCCGGTTCCCTTGAGGGAGTTTTCGTCCTGTCTTTAGAACGAGGAGGGCCTTTCTGCCTGGAGTTTGTTTTTGAGGGGATCAACTCGGCCATGATCCAGTTTTCCTGAGCCTGGGCTCCGAGAACTCTATGGACCGCATGATACTTCTGGCCTGTTTGTGGCACCATTCTCCAATTAGCATTTCCCCAGCCGGTGTAAGCCCGCCCGGAAAACGCCATGCCGTTTATGGAGTTGAACCGCCAATGAATTCTTTGTTTGCTGGCGAAGACATCTCCCGCTGTAGTTCCCTTGGGGGTTTCCAATTCATAATGGATGATTTTATTGCTTGGAACATGTTGGATGGCTTTTGTGAGCAGACGTGCAATGCGATCTATGTCTTGCTGAAGAAAAACGATTTTTTTCTTACCGAATAGAGATAGCTCTTCAAACATCAAGGACTCTAAATGACTGCGGACGTCAGGCTCCGACATTTTGAGGGGGTGGGCAAGTTGCATTTTGTTGATGTGAGAACCTGCCTTGTCCCGGTAAGAGAGCGTGAAACCTTTGGTTATGAGCTTTTTCTCAGGCGTTGATGCACAACCCGAAATAATCCCTGAGCACAAAGCCAGGATGAGAATTGAAATTAGGTGTTGACGATATTTCATAGGCACCCGTCAAAAGCAAGTGATCAATTATGGTTTTTGCGCGACCATTGAGGCGAATGCTTTAGAGTTTTCATCTACTTCCTGATATCTCAAAATACGAAAATCGCTAAACTCCTGAAGCAATTCGTTGGCTTCTAAAACCCATTCCTTTTTGAAATTACTGTATTTCAGGTAGTCCAGGGTAAAGGTCTCGTAAAAAAGCAAACCTCCTGACTTCAGCGTTTGACGGATTCCCGAAAACAGACTGCGATCGAGGAAATTGAAACAGAGAACAAGATCGTATTCATTTGTCTTAAGAGATTTACTATCCAGATCGGCGAGAACTGTTGTAATCTTAGCGTTTTTTTCTTGCGCCAGAGCCTGAGCTTTGCGCAGCCCATTTTCTGCTATATCCAGGCAAGTGACCTCGTAACCTTTGCTGGCGGCAAATACGGAGTTTCTTCCTTCTCCGCCCGCAATGTCCAAAGCTTTTCCACTTTTAGCCAGAAGATGGGCATTTGCTTGTAGCCAAGCACTCGGTTCTTTTCCGGTTATGTATTCACCGGACTCGTATTTGTTATTCCACTTTTCTTTATCTTTCAATGACATACGAAAACTCTAAAGACTGGATTTGTTCTGCGAATTACTCTACAATGTGGTAAATACTGGAACCGAGCTTACAGGAGATAATCCTTTGTGTCGATGGTCGTTTTCTTGACAAGAGGATCTTTTTTGCCTATTATAACCGTTTTATCCAATGTTAGGACGGATGGGGGGTCGAGCGAGACTACCCTTACTTGTTTGATATTAAGGAGTGACAGGAAATGATTGCAGTGGTTAAAACGGGTGGCAAGCAATACAAGATATCAGAAGGCGATGTCATCCAAGTGGAAAAGCTGGATGGTAATGTTGGAGAGACCATTAATCTGGACAAGGTTCTTATTTGTGGGGAAGGCGATTCGATTAAGGTCGGCGCTCCATACCTGGAGGGTTGCTCTGTGGCGTGTGAGGTTACTGAGCAATTGAGAGGCAAGAAAATTATTGTTTTTAAGAAACATCGGAGAAAAAATTACCGGCGCAAGAATGGTCATCGCCAGTCCTTGACACGCTTAAGAATTACCGGAATTACCGCTCCATAACTAAGAGGAAATAATGGCACATAAAAAAGGACAGGGCAGTACTTCCAACGGTCGTGACAGTCGCGGTCAAAGGCTAGGTGTGAAGCGGTTTGGAGGTCAGGCCGTCAAAGCAGGAGAAATACTGGTTCGCCAGCGTGGTACCCACTTCCACCCGGGAATGAATGTAGGCCTGGGAAGTGATTATACGATTTTTTCTAAAATTGCGGGTGTGGTCAAATTTGAACATAGAGACCGCAAAACGCAAAAGATCAGCGTCTACCCACAAAACTGAAAGCGTCTCAACTCCCGCCAGCTTTTTAGCAGGCAGGCCGCGTGCGTGGCAGCAGCATCAGCGCTGCGCACAAGAGCAGCAATGCATCTGGGCGCCTGCAGGTGGGTGGCAGCAGTCTTGGCGAGCATACCAACAAGTCTATTGGCGCGCCAGTCGGTGACAGTGAGCCTGGAGCCATCAGGTCCCGGCTTAA
>JACKQG010001671.1_pt1 | contig 30136 bp, 35 predicted proteins | sample 8237621 | NCBI WGS metagenome assembly JACKQG01 (sample SAMN15677084, study PRJNA649215) | marine metagenome | biome: marine; feature: Black Sea; material: saline water; isolation source: suspended particulate matter (SPM) from the Black Sea western gyre | collected 2013-06-09/2013-06-10 | depth... | reverse complement strand
AAAACGTAAGCCAGAAATATTTTTCTTTAACGGTTGAAAATTAACGATTTTTTAGGACGCGTTCAACTTTTTGTTTCAACTTGTGGTGCCATGCCCTAGACATGTTGGCAGGATCCACCTTCCTTCCTAAAGCGTTCGACGCATCCATCAACCGGAGAATCGACACTCGTGTAAATCCATCCAGACTTTTTGCAACGTCGTTGGTTGCGGAGACACCAGCACGGTCACCATCAAAAGCCAAGATGATTTTGTGTGGCGACAGACTTAACACCAAGTTTCTTTTTTCTTCCCCCCAATTTTTGGCACCTAAAATTGCGATTGCAGGTATACCACGGTCAATAAGGGTTAAAGCGTCTCGTGGACCTTCTACTAACACGACACTTTTTGAACCCATCTTTTTTACGCAGTCGAAAGGGAATAGACCATGGTTCTTGACCCATGAACCCTCGCTCGTAACATAACTGAGTTCTCCTTTCTTTTTTTCCATACGTGCTTTAACAATCCCTTCTAGACATCCGTTTATCCAAACGGGTAGAACCACGTGTGCAGTCTCTTCCCTACGGTCCATGATAATTTTTGCCCCAACCATTTGCATAGTGCATTTCGTTACTCTCCTCCATACAGTTTCTTTAAAGTCAAATAAGATCCCATCACCATGCGTTTTTGCATACTTCTCCATGGATAGACCATAGCCAAACAAGTCCGTTTCTAACCCACTAAAATCGACTTCGTTTACTGAAATGCCCTTGAATTGGTGGTTTTTAACACGTTCTAAGTCAAACGTCTTGGCTAATTTGTTCCAGTGCCCCTTAGCACCACATCCAAAACAGTGCCATACACCAGTGGCTATGTCTTCCATACTACCAAGATTAATACCTAAACTTGGTTTCGTTTCTTGATGGTACGGACAACAAATAAAAACGGATGTGCCCGAATATTTCTTGTAACCTGGGATGTCATTGATCCCTTTTTGGATGATGTCGTTTGCTTCGTTCTCAGTGAACATTGAAATTTCCTTTTTGTAAATACGTGGTAGACACAAATTATTTACACGTTTATGAACCTAGGAGATAGTCATGGAAATGCCGGAAAGAATCAAGGATGTAACGGTAGGATCCTTAATTGAGGTTTACGACTGGAGAACAGAAGAACGTTTTGATGTAAGAGTGACAAAGATTCCGTGGTGGTGTAAAGAAGCTGGTTTGTGGGCAACAACAATAATTACTATTGGTTCTATCTACGATTACAATTTAACTCAGAACCCTAAAGACAATATCAGTATTACCGACGCCTGTTGTGCTTTTTGGGTAGACAAAAGCAATTGTTGGGAAACGCCTTGCAAGGGTTAATCAGTTTAACAGTGTTATATGTGAATAGGAGATCCAACTATGGACAATGATACTGATGTATTTAAGCAACCAGAGCTTTTAGAGGATCCATGCTTTTTTGTTACCTCACAGATAGAATTAAATGCACCCTCTTCTAAAGATGTCCGTTTCTATCCAATCATGAGTCTAAAATCTTTATTAGATGATAAGGCAAACTGCGTTAAAGGAAATTATTTGTACAAGATGGAATTATTTGTGGACAAAGAGGATGATACATGTTTTTGTGTTGGAGCTTGGATGCACACGTCTAACTGTTGGGTGCTTTTTGACATAAATTCTATACCTTCTTATGTGCTTACATCTCCAAACCTGTTGGATTTGTCAACACGTGGTAATGGTAGACAAACAGATTTTTCTTCTGACTTAGAAAGGGGACAAGCACTAATGTCTAACGCGTATTCGCACCTATTCTTAGGATCCATTATACGTGAATATTTTAGGTGTGGTTACGACGAGGACAGTACATATAACATTGGTTTCAAGATGCGTGGGATAACTGAGGATGATGCTAAACTCATTTATCAGGCTGTATTTGATTATTGTCCCTTTTTGGATATTATTACTATCTTGAACAGGATACATATACCTAGATCCTTGTTATTCTACCCTAGTGAGGCTAAATAAATGTCACACCATATCCTAGAAATTCTTGGTCAAGAAAGTTTTAACAAGAGTAAGCTTGGCCTTAAGTATGAAGCTATGTTGAGTGATAAACAAGATAGTGTACAACCAGCACCCGAATTGAGACCCAGCTCTATGCCTCTTTGTTCAATCTTGGTACTAGAAAAGTGGATTCAACACAAGCAAGGGTTACCAAGGGAACTCGAATGGACACAAGACTTTTATTGCGATGTTGGAACAACGCTGCACTCTATCTGTGAAAAATGGATGGGTCGTAGGGGAAATTTATTTGGGAACTGGAAATGTGTTTCTGAAACATGTAAACTTAGGAACAAACCCACTAATACACCTAGTTCTAAAAGTAAGTGCCCTGAGTGTGGTTCAATACGCCATTACGTGGAACTAGAGGTTAAATACAAGGGGATTACAGGTCACATTGATGTTGTCGTCGAAACTAGAGATGGGTACATAATTGGGGACTACAAGACAAGCAGTTTGAAGAACATAGGAAGACCCGCTAAACCTGGGCAGCCAGAGGTTAAACCTAGTCCCTACCTAGTTAATAAAAAATATGTAGCTCAAGTGATGACTTATGCCTACATCTTCCGAAGGCTATATAAAAAGCGGGTGCTACAAGCATCACTCCTATTTGTTGCCCGTGATGATCCAAAGGTATTTAGGGAAGTTTCGTTGCCCTGGACTCGTGATAATAGTGAGCGTGTAAAGCTTTTTTTAGCACAACAAACAGAAAGCTTTTTAGCAGCTAAGAAGTCAATAGAGACGGGTGATCCAAAATGGGTTTATGAAGCGCGTATGTGCCAACACACTACAAAAACGGATCAAGACTATTATAAAAAATCTGTTAAACCATTCTTTTTTCGTGACTGCCCGTGGTATAAAACGTGTATTGTAGGGGTAAATATCACAAAGTGTAAAGTAATGGTAGAAGGTAGGTTTAAGAAGCTTGGTCTGGTTGCCAATTCTATATAAGGAGTTTCTCCTAATGAAGAACCACGAAGTTAAAAATCGTATGTGCTGGGCATCTTATACTATACCCAGTGAAAATTGTTCTTTCGCACAGGTAAAAGATGGTAGACACTTTAAGTGTCTACATCAACAAGGAACACTTAATTGTTCTTTACCACAAACTTCGTGTACTGTGTGGTCCGGGAACCATAGATGTCCTTTAGGTGAGAGTAACGAAAATGAATAATAAACCATTATATTGCTGGGGTGTCTACGGAAGAATGAATTGTACTTTTGTTTCAGTTAAGCGATACTCCTTTGAGTGCTGTTGTCCTGATCGGGTTGTACCTTTCCATTTAAAGTTTACTGATATCCCTGAACCTGTAAAACCAGATAAATATTGTCCCTTACTTCTTAAACAAGAGGGCCATACTAATGCTAGCACTTAATAGTGAACAACTTGACATAGGAGGTTAATCAATGTCGAACTGGAACTATAGACGCACCGCAATAGATCACTATATTGTTGTTTGGTTACACGATAAGAAAAAACTGGCTCAAGTTCTTAGCAAAGATAAAGATTCTCTCCAGATAGTTCTGGAAGAAAATAGGCATGATCCAGAAACGAGAACGGAACTCACTGTAGACCCTGCTGATATTATCCTTAACCTTGGTCCAGACCCTCTTGTGGGTAGTGTTCATGGTTGTAAGGTTGAACCTTGGGTGAAGACTATAGATAGTTCTTTTTGGGGTCAAATCCATCTATATAAGAAACTATGTAAAGAAGACCTAAATGAGCTTAAGAAGGCTCTCAGTACGTGCAAGAAAGCTTTAAAATTCCACAACCTTCGTGCCTTTTTACCCCTTGACATAGAGGTACGCCATTCAGGTGGAAGGTTTTCAGGAAGCTATAAATTTCGTCCAAAGGGAACTGATACAATAATTCTTAACCCAAAAGACTTTCATCCGTCTGCTATGCCCTACTTATGCGCTCATGAGTTAGCACATGGGGTTTGGTATCGTATGGTGCCCTCACACATTAAAGCTAGGTGGGTAAAGCTTTATCACTCTTATACTCAATTAATAGCTGCTACTCCACAGGATATTAGGTCGGTCCGTGAAGAACTTGAGCAGTCCAACTTAGAAATAAGAGAGTTTAGGAAGCTTAGTGGTGACGTAGACATTCTCAAAGAGTGTTTGACATACATTAAGAGAAAGCATGGTTTAACCACTCAGCACATTGATATACTACTTAGCACTAACGCTTCGTTGGCTAAGTTTTGGCCAATTACCATCCAAATGTTTAACATTGACGCACCTATAACAGACTATTCAAAAGACTCACCCGAAGAGTTTTTTGCTGAAGCTTTAGCACATTACTTGATGAAGATTAAGCTACCATCAAGGATTGATAAAGCTATTACTCAAACCCTTTTAAAGGTTAATCGCCATGTGTCTTGATTTTCTTTGCCTACTTTCTCTTTGGTTTAAAATCTGTTTAGGATCAAAGGCTGATCAATGAAAGGTACTTATGAATTTATACCTGCTGGATTAGACTATTTTAAACATGGTGGTATTGGTATCTATATCAGATACAGGAGTGGTTCAACAAACAAAATTGTTCTAAAGAGTTGGTCTCCTCTTCACTTTCATATAGAATGCCCTGATAGAGAACTTTATATTGTTGGTGACACCCAACGCGCTTATGGTGAACGACCTATGACAGGTTCTTGGGATAGCTATGTCAACTTATCCTCTTTTCATGAAAAACAGGCAAGAGATTTTGGTATAAAAACCTATATGACTAATTATTTTGAAAACACGTCAAGAGCGAATACTGCTGGAAACCTACGTAGAAGTGGTAAAAAAGGTGATATAACCTATATAAGTGATAGTGGAGGGTTCCAAATTTTTTCAGGTGTTGTTGATTACTTAGATCCAGCAAAAGTTGTGAAATGGTATAATGACAACGTAGATATTGGTATGGTTCTAGACATACCAGGGAACGCAAAGTGCATATCAACCTATCAACGGGCTGCTGAAGTACAACGTATAAATACTGAAATTATGCTTAAGTATAAGGCTCCACACGTTGACCTTATGAACATTTTTCATGGTTCTCTTGATGAACACAGAAAAGCTTATAGAGCCATATGTGAACACCAAGACATTGATAGGATAGCAATAGGATCGGCCTATTTTGGGTCAGTTATGAGTTCTATTGATAATATTTTTGATATTGTGACTACTGGAAGACAATATAAGCACTACCATGTTTTAGGTGTATCAAACATACTCCAGCTAATTTTAATCATGCACATGGTTTCTAAAGGGTTGGTTCCTTATATAACAAGTGACAGCACTGCTGCAATAAATCTGGGCATGACAAAACGTTATAATTTATACCCACATGTAGGTGCTGCTAATCAAACTTATGTTATAGGAAACACAAATACTTTCCCAAGCACAAAAAACATACTCCCTTGTAATTGCCCAGTCTGTGCAACAATTAAATATACTGATGTATTATCTATTATAAATGGACAGTTTATACACAATATAATAGCCCATCACAATATTTTTGCTATGAACCTGTATTATAGCAACATGGCTTATATTGTTAGCGAAGCTTCTACAGCAGAAATAAAAAGTCTTGTGACATCTCAATTAAGGAGTGCTAAAAGTGGGTTTAAAGAAATGCTACGAGGTCTAGACTACATAGACCATATTGTTGATCATGGGATATCTAGTGCGCGTAATGCCTTCAATTTTTACCTAGCAAAAGGTCTTTTTGCAAGTGACTCTAGCAAAGGTATTATTAATAAACAACTTGAACCCAAAAATGATGCTCACGAACAACACATGGATAGAGTAATTAGTTTGTACGAAGGAGACAGGTCTAAATTGGTTCACATGCAAAAATCTAAAGGACAAAGTTTTGTAAAGAGTGTAGGTGCTCATGCTAAAGGACGTGTTCCACCAGGGTACGAATGGGCACAGAAACGAAAAGGTGGCTCAAAAAATGCTGATAATTAAGGAGACGATTAATGGCTCATTTAACTGCTGCGCAACTAATCAAAACAACTGATGGTCCACGCCGTAAAAGAGCACAGTTTGTTCGTATCATTCAAGCGAAGAAGTATAGAACTAAGAAGACAAAACAAGGTGTTATACGTGCTTCTCTGCAATCCTTAAAAGGTTATGGTAGTGGTAAACCACATGGTGTAGAAATACGTTCTATGACGGGTAATTATAAGATCAGTAAAGGTCCAGTCCGTGTTTGGTGTACCTGCGAAGACTTCATGTATAGAGAAGAATATGCTTTAACAAAATTAGATGCTTCCAGAATAAGATGGTCTAATGGTAAACCAGCTACCATTACCAACCCATATAACACCCCTTACGTGTGCAAACATTTGGCAAAAATGCTGTCTACTATTATTAATAAGCGTATGTAAACGATGACTTATGATTCTAGAAGTATAGATGCTCTAAAAACTGTCAAGGAACAATTGCCAGAAAACTATACAACAGGTCAGTTGTTACAGGTACTTGATTCTTTATTAATACGTGCAGTCACCCCTATTATAGAGAATACAACATACATGGACACGATAATATCTGTTACTATGAGTTGGTATACTGATAACCCGAGAAGAAAAATATCGGTTATAGGGCGTGATAAAACATTTTCCCTTATGTTTCTTTACTTGACTGCCCGTTCAACTAAAGCGAAGATCAAAATTCTGGTACAACTACGGTTAGAACGTAACATTCTGTTTTCTGCTATTTACCTGTTCTTGAAACAAGCATCTCCTTATAGAGACTTGGTGATACAAAAAATAAAGGAGATTGACTTATTAAAAAAGTCAAGGCTGGAATCACAACTTTCTGATATAAAAAATGCTCTAGGTGCAAGTGATAACCTATACCCAAGCCTAAGCTCGATTAGTTTTTGGGTTAATCAAGCAGTAAACTTTAAAAATATGCTGATAGAAAAATATATGAGGCATATTTTTAATAAAGCACGGCTTTTCCAAATCCAGAGTAACTATTCTGTTGACCTTGAAGATTTGGTACAAAATTTTGTCCTTGCTACATCAAAAGCAATCGATAAAGTTGATGCTGACCAAGGGACACTAACTTCTTACATAGATCACTGGTTAAAGAACGCTTGCTATAATAGCAGTTTTAAACATGAATATGGCATTGCATATAATATACCACAATCATTCAAAGTGAAAATAGCTAAGGGTGAATGTCCTGATTATAATCTAGCTATAACGCTGAGTGATGAGTCTTTATCAAATATTGCCCACACAGATACGGATGGAGAATTTTTAGACAAGACAGAGGAGCAAAAATTGGTGCGTAGATTAGCAAAAGCTGCTGACCCTTGGGGTTTTGCTAGAATCCATTTAAACTTATCCGAAGTAGTTATTGACTAATGTATGACACATTGTAAATAAGTAACAACACACCCAACCTTTAACCTCACAGGATGATGAAATATGGCACGTCAACTACGGAGAGAACCCAAAAAAGGTTTCGTCAATAGTAACCCTAATGCAAAAAAGCCAAGGCTAGCTGACATGTTTGATTTGTTACCTTTCCCCAAAAAGAAGGGTGACTGGCTTACATTACGTTTGGTTGGAGACATAACAAGTTATGCTCAACACTGGATTGAAATTCAGAGTGAAAAGAAAGGGACCATTAAATTCCCTAAAGAGTGTTTGTCTTGGGATGCTGAAACAGAGAGTCATGATACAACGAAAAAGTGCCCCTATTGTGTCTTAGGTAATGATCCTCAAATTGCATATTATTCAAACGCAATTATTCGAGATCTTCAAGAGAGACCTCCACGTACTATTGAACCTCCAACACCAGAAGAAGATACCTCTGGATTCAAGGATATGTCTTCAGATACATGGACACCAGTTAAGGTTGTGCGTATTCCACCAACCCTGGCTTCAAAATTTAAAGCACGGGCCGCACTTAATACTCGTATTAGTAAGCGAACCAAGAAAAAAACTGCGTATGATTTGTCAGATCCAAAATATGGTATGGATGTGCATGTATCTTATGATCCAGACGGTAAAGGTGCAAACGTTTACGATGTTGAAAAGGGGGATAGAACACCATTAACCGAGGAGGAGTATGATTATCTTATATACAAGTTGGCTGGTGTTATTAAACCAGAAACATACGAGGAGGCTAAAAAAGAAATAAATAGGTTAAAAGAACGTGGAAGTTTGCCTGATGACCCTAATGGAAAGGATACAGAAACTTATAACGTTAAAGATGTTGACGACGGTGGTTATGATAGTGACAACGATAGTCTGTTTACTGGTTATGACGAAGAAATTAAACCAAAGTCGAACAAAAAGACTAAGGTAAAACCATCTTATGACGAAGAAGAGGCTGGCTACGAAGGTCTTGAAGCTAACTATGATTATGATATAGAAGAGGCTGATGTACCAAAGAAGAAGCCTAAATCTTCAAAGAACAAACCTAAAGAGGAAGAATATGAAGAAGATACTCAGGTTGGACTTGCTAATTACGATGGCGACGGCACTAGCATTTATGATATTGATGATGATAATACCATTGATAGCGTTGATTATGATGGTGCCCTTGATGATCCTAACCCTCATAAGCTTCCCCCAAGATCGGAGTCTAAAAGTAAACGAAAGAGTACTAGGTCTAAACCCGTACCTACCACAATAGATGACTACGAAGGGGAAATGGCAGATTTAAGCGATATAGATGAACCTGAAGAGCCACCAAAGAAGAAACGTTCTTCCAAACGTACTACAAGTAAGAGTTCGACAACACATACTCGATCTCGTTCACGTAGTTAATATTCCTGGAACCCCAATAGGTGGGTCGTTGTGACCCACCTTCAAACCATAAAGGGAGAATAACATGACATTTCAACCAGACTACACAGGAATTATCCGTGCTGTAGACAAGAATTTCCGTCTTACTAGCAGCCAGATGGACGCGGTAACGAGACGTAGTACTGCTTTGTCTACGGGTTTACTCGTTACGGATCTTATTATGGGTAGTGGTGGAATTCTTCCTGGAGGTATGTACACTTTCTTTGGTAAGGAAGCTGCTGCTAAAAGCACACACTCCTACCACATTTTGGATGCTGCTGTGCAAGCAGGAATCCCTTTGATAACTGTTTGGGATTATGAGAAGTCGATGGACCCCACATACCTTCAGGGAATTACAGAAGGGAGACTTAAAGCAGATGATGTATTTGGTACGTTAGACGGTAAAGGAGGTTGGGCCATAGAACCTAAAGTACGTTATTACGATGAAGTACTTGGAATAACTTTTTTTGATAGTATGAGTTCTTTACTAAGGAATTTGCCTGACAAGAGATTGGTCGGTGACGACTGGTTTTATGTGTGGCCAAATACTAAAGCTAATCAAAAAACATTGAGCGGTCATTATAACAAGAGTCTGTTTTCAAAGACAAATGAATTTTGGATTGAAGCTCCTAATGGCAACATGCAAGCTCTCTTATTCGTTGATAGTTGGCAAGGTATGATGGCTGAAGAAGACGAGGAAGACAACGCTTCTAAAGGTATGGCATTAGAAGCCCGTATGTTTAGTAGACAACTCAAAAGGGTTAAGTCTAAGCTTCGCATTAAATCTGCTGCTCTTATAGGTGTTAATCAATATCGTAAGGCACCTGCCGTACAGTATGGATGCTTCCCCTATGATGCACAAGTCTTGCTTGCTGATGGTACCACCTTGTCTATAGGGCATATTGTTGATAACAAGCTAGAAATCGATGTTGTCTCCTACAATAGACGAACAGGTAAATGTGAGCCAAAACCAATTATTAATTGGTTCAATAATGGTAAAGCTGAGAGTAAAGACTTCTTGAGCTTTGTTCTATCAGATAAAGATGGGGTAAGAAGAAGGCTGCTTAGACCTACACCAGGGCATTTTCTTATGAATGGTGGTAGCTTGTTGCAACCAGCTTCAACATTTAGAAATGGAGATACCCTTTTAGGTACTAACACAACACGTGCATTTCCACTATTCTCTGACTTCTATCCTAAACCAGTTACTATTGATAGGATCGATGAAGGGTGTGCCCTACATAGTGACACATCAAAATGGAATAAATACGATATAGAAGTTGGTGATAATCACTTGTACGTGGTTGATGGAGTTATTGTTGAGAACTCCCCAGACTATGAACCAGGTGGAGAATCACTAAAATTCTGGTGTATGTCAGGAGACACACTCCTTTTTACGGATAAAGGTATACAAAGGGCAGATAAAGTTAACCAAGACCGAATCTTTAACATATCGGGTATAGATGGGGAAGAAAAAGCATCCACCTTTCGATACATGGGTCACCATCCCACTACAGAGATAACTACTCAGTATGGCTATAACCTTCGTGGAAGGCATGAACACAGAGTCTTAGCTATGTGCCCTGGTGTTAGCAAACCAGATTGGGTAAGTCTATCAGAACTCACTAAAAATCATTATGTTGGGGTGAAGGTTGGTGCGAATGTTTGGTCTAAATCCATACCCATTATTGACTTTGAATATAAAGACGATGGTAAAGTAGACTTTTTGGGTGTTACCCTCCCAAAAGAATGGTCCATAGACCTTAGCACCTTGTGTGGCTATCTAATGAATAGATGTCGTTTAGAAAATGATAAGGTTATTATTCCAGTCAGTCAAAGTGTGTTGTACATACTAGATACCGTTGTAGAACTCCTTATTAAGGTATTTGTTATTCCTCCTGTCCATATAATACCATTGAAGGTTGCTATTGATAGTAGTCATACTACCGAAATAATTTTACGTTCAATAAAGCTATACCATTTTTGTAAATATCTTGGTCTTGATGGCAATTTTATCCCTAGGCATGTGTTAGAATCACCATTTCCTTATGTAAAAGGGTTTGTATCCGCAATGTTTGAATTACATACTAAACCAAACTCTTTCACATCTAGACTAGATTTTTTACCAATGAGTTATCAATTAGTGCGAGAACTCCATTTAATTTTACTGAATGCTGGGGTTATATCCAATTTTAATGGGAGAAATATTCGCTCGTGTGGAACAATTGACCTAGAAGGTCAGGATCTTGTAGATTGGTCTAAGATATTTGGTTATGTAACTACTAAAAAACAAAAATGGGTGAATAATTTAATTAGTGCATATGATTTAACGTACCTTTCCCCAAAACAAGGTCTAAAAATAGAGAGACACTTGTGGGATAATGAGTTTTATAACTGGGCTTCTCGCAATACACAAGGTTACATTCGTTATGATGCAGTAACACCCGAAATGCAGGCTGATTTTCGTAAATATGTAGAGACTCTAAAGTCAAACAGTTCTAAAATAGACGCTATACGTGATATGGAACTTATATTGGATCTTGTAAAAAAGGCTAAGGAACACTCCATAGTTTGGCTTCCAATTATGGATTCATACACGTTTTCAGAATGTGTCCCTGTATACGACGGTAACATGTCAAAAACCCACACAATTGTTACGAATGGTATCGTTAGTCATAATAGTGATTTCCGGCTAAAACAGGCTCCACGTGCCATTCCTCATGGTAAAGGACAGGTTGAAGAAGAAGATTCTGTTATAGAAGATGGAGCAACGGATCTCTATAAATATATCCATGTACAGTCTATCAAGAATAAGTATGGCACACCTTATCTAGATGGTTGGCATCGTATCTGGTTCGAAGATCACGATGGTAATGGTAGGGGTTTTTGTCCAGTTTGGGACACTTTCCAATTCTTGCGTATAACTGGTCAAATAGTCGGAAACATGAAGAAGATGAAGCTTACTCTAAAAGGGTTTCCTTTAGATACTTCTTTAAGCTGGTACGACTTCAAATCTCTTATTCTTTTGAAAGGTGAAAAAGCTAGACAATTTTGCAACAAGTTAGGGATAACTCGGCCACCTAAAATACGTGATAGATGTTTTGCTCAGATAAAAGATGGCTCAGCTCATGTATTACGTGTAGAAGAAAAGAGGAACAAGAGATGACAATACCAACACAAATCGTAGATGAAGGACTAATTTTAGGGGTTGTTCTTCAGTATAACAAACCATTCACACTAGAAGATGTTTGTCAAAAACTTGGCTGTGAAAAAAATCGAGGTAACTATATAAGAATTTCAACACGTTTGAGGGGTCTAATAGGTTCCAATATAATACTAAAAAGGGTGGTAAAAAGTGAGAATACCAAGACTACGTACTATTACCCTAAAGCATTAATAGATATTGTAGACCCTTTATTTAGAGAACTAGAAGGGAACAACAAACCAGTTGTGGGCGAAACTGAGCTTCAAAATGAACCTGTATCTGTAGATAAAGTAAAGGAGCCTAAAGTAGAAACACTATCACTAGATAACTTCCAACCTATCAACCAAATTGTTCCTAATCATAGAAAGATAACCGCACCTTTAAAAGTCAGTTTTTCAAGAAAGTGTAGTAATTCAAGGTCTACTGTATCTATGGATTATGAATTGCAAAATGAGTTGGGTATAAAATTGGGGTATTATGCCACACTCTTTTTTAACCTAGAAGAACGGCAACTCTTATTGGTTTTCCATGAGACTAAGGTCACTGGTTCAAAGAAGATTTGTTCGTCTAACACTATAAACTATAAACTAGGGTTTACGCTCCATTTATCCTTCCAAATGCACAAAAACTTTCCTTACGCTGGTCCAAATGAGGTCATCAAGAACTACAGAATAGTTAGCGTTGACGTTAAAGGTGAGACGAAAAAAGCATTACAACTGACTTACCCAGGAGATAAGGTGTGGCCATGAACGTCTATATAGTATCAAAGGTGGAAAACACACTATTTATGAAGGCTATTGAGTACTACCTAAAAAGTCATACTAGCGAGGTTATTTTTTCTTATAGATACACTACACAACAACTTCACAATGCAGGTAACCTAAGTGTTGTACCAATTATGCACACGAATGGTATAGATTTAACCCTTATAGATAGCGCGGACTTGTTCATTGTGTTTGGGCCTTATGATCGTAAAACATCTAGTGAAATAGGCTATGCCCTAGGTAAAGGTATAAAAATTCTATATGTACCATCTAGAGATAATGCTGATCTTTTTTCTTTCCCAGTAGGTTTGTTTCCAGAGTGGGTTACTACAATCAATGATAGAATTGAAGATCAAATAGGTTGGATAATTAGGGACCTTGATACACTGGTTGCATGTATAGAGGAATTAAAAGGTTATGTCCAGGAAACAAATCACGGAGATTCTGACTAAGGCTGCTATAGGTTACTGGGTAAAGAAGGGTTTTGGTATTTCCAAGGAAATAGGGGTTACACCAAGTGGAACAAGGCGTGCCGATTTATTGGCTGTTGACTATAAGGGCACCTTGGTTATATGTGAGGTAAAGAGTGGTCTATTAGACTATAGAAGTGATAAGAAGTATGTAGAGTACCTGCCGTGCTGCAATAAGATGTATTTCGTTGTTCATGACCTTGAATGGATCAAACCCTACAAAGCTGAATGGAAAGCATTGAACATAGGTGTGCTATGGCTAGACCCAAGTACAGGTTACATTAAATGTGTGCAAAGGTGTTCTAGCCGTGAAATGGTTATGGATGTTCAACGTAAAATAGTGTTGCACGTAGCATGTCGTGGTGAATTCAGTGGTAGGAATACTTATCGAACCAAGTGTTATATAGAGGAATGTTGAACTATGGATACGTCGTCTTCTAATAATATAGAGACCTTTGCTTTTGATAGCCAATTCTTTAGATTTGAACCTAAGCGTAGCTGGGGATTTTACCCTAAATTTAAAGTCTGTGATGATATTCATATGCTTTATACTTTATATCTTACAGAGGCATCTGATAAAATAGAGGTTAATCCTAAAATATTTGATTTTTGGCCGGTATCAAAATACTTTCCTAGGTGGATTAGAAACTATAATTTAGGGGTTACACATATTAATGGTTCTAGTGACTGTCCAAAGTTTCGTATAAAACTCAGCCCGTATAACGTAGAAGTGCATCTGACTGATAATACGCATTTACTCTATCATTGTAAAATAGTTGTAATAGGTGTCCCTTTGAATAAAGAGGTTACGATGAACTAAATTGAAACTTTCGTCTATGACACCCTATCTCAAAATAAGGGTGGTAGACAATTCCGATCTAGCCTAGCATTGTAAATTAATTATAATTAACGTATCCTTAAAGTCAAGAGGTTGACCTAAAATGTTTGAAGGGTTATTCATAGGTGATATTCACTTAGACCAATTAAAGAACATATTTCCTTCCCAACACATAGAACTACAATTAAATGAGGTTAGGAAGCCTCTACAATACGCAGTAGAACTTGGTTTAAATACGGTTATCTTCGGTGGTGATATCTCACACAATATCCGTCTATCATATGAAGCACAGTTAGCCTTTATGGACATGTTGCATGAATATGATGGTTTACTTGATATCCATATTATTCTTGGTAACCATGACGTTAGAAACATGGAGGTACATAGCTTACAACACTTGACACAGTTATGCAGAATGAAAAAGTTTAGAACTGTTCGTGTCTATGATAAACCACATCAACTGACATTTGATTCTACTATAATCAATTTCCTACCTTATCCATACAGCATTCCTCCTTTCTCTTTAGGACCAACGGTTAATATCGGGCATCTCAGTGTAGTTGGGGCAAAGCATGACAGTAATAAACAGGTTTCAACAGACTGGGTTCCTGATAGAAAGAAAGATGTATGGCTAATGGGTCACCAACACCTTAAACAGAAAATTGGTAACGTGTGGTATCCTGGTACATTATACCAACTGTCTTTTGGAGAAGAACTACCAAAAGGATGGATACACTTTAATATAGACACACAAGACAACGAAATAGATGCTGATATCTCATGGGTTCAGAATGACCCAGCTTTTAAACTGATTAACCTGCCTATAGAAATAGAAAAGGATTTAGATAAAGTTGGTTCCAACCCTTTACATAAGTATAAGTTGTGGTTGAAAGGTGGGTTGGTTTTACCACCTACCTTCCTTAAAGATCACCCTAATGTTTATACCATAGTTGGTTATACACATAAACACGAGTCGGGAGTTCTTGGTATCAAAGTTGACTGTCCAAAATGGAGTGTTACAACTGGTTTAAGAACATATCTAACATCTAAGGTGACAAAGAAACAAGCATTTAGGGGCCATCGATTAGTACAAAAATTCTTAGGAACTGAATTATGAAAGAATTGGGTTTCACATTACATCACATAGAGTTGCAACAAAATATAGCTAGGTTAGACCATGAACGTGCTTTGTTGGAAAATAGGAAGACGGAGTTCCAACAAAATATGGATGAGCTTAATAACGAAGTAACGGAAGAGCTTGTTAAAGAGAAACAAGAGTTTTTGAAACTCGAACATGAACTTAATGATTTGATAGCAGAGTATAAACGATTAATAGCCAATGATGATTCTCCAGGAGCTGATTTTGAAACAGAAAGTGGGGGTGAAGGTTCAGTACTACACGAAAAGCATGTAATTAAACCTGGACCAGAAGCTAAGAAACTTTTTTGGTACATAAGCAAGCATTGTCACCCAGATATAACAGAGGATGAAAACCTGCACATAATCTTCCACAATGCTCTTGAAGCTTATTCCCTTAACGATATTGGTGCTCTATTTAGCTTAAAAGACATTCTTAGCAGTGTTCATGATATTATTGACTTCAAAGGTACTCCATCTTACGATTATTTGTTCACTTCGTTACAAGACAAGCATAGGGAACTTATACTAACGGTTGACGCTTTACATAAAGAAATTACTGTGTTAGACAATTCTCTTGGGTACAAAAACTGGGAAATGTGGAAAAAAGGCGGTGACTCTAAGACAGAAGTCCTAAACAGTTTTCGTGAAAATCTAGTCCAGAAGATGATGATTATGAACCAAAATGTTGCTAAAGTGAGATGTGAAATTAACAAACTCAACGGGTTAGACGAACTCATACATTTTGGGATTATTAGTAGTTACAACGCCAGTTGGGACATGTAGAAGAAATTTGTTGACACCTAATAAGATTTATGTTACCTTGTGGTACCTAACCATTATACGTTATAAGGGTGCGACTTTATGGAAGTACTAGAGAACACACCTAAATGCGAATGTATTTGTTATTGTGTAAAATGTAACCCCAACAACGGGCTCCTTGGTAATTCGTGTACATGTGAATGTTCCTGTGTATCTGAATCACTAGGGGGCACACATACCAATTATATGCTATAAGGACACTACGGATGCTTACATATGAACAAGAGCGTTATATAAGAAACGAGGTTGATCAAGATAATGTTGACCTAAATTTCAATCTTATGAACCCAACACTTTGGATGGAGGAATTTTTCCAAGATGGTAAAACATTCAGCTTCGCGTTAAAAGAACACTATCCCTACGAAAAACTAAGTAAATATACTTGTTTATTTGTTGATGCAGATCGTGTTTGCGAATGTACACCCTGGCCAAAAGTAGGAGGTATTAACTGCTTTGAATGTGGGTTTATTGAAAATGAATGTGAGTGCATCTGTACCGGATGCCTAAATCCTGAAAAGGATTGCTCTTGTTACTGTGTGGTTTGCGGCCACAGGAATGGGTTCCTTTATAACGAGTGTATTTGTGAATGTCATTGTATATATGAACCAAATGATATTATTGACGCTAAGGATTTAAGTGTAAATAAGCATCCAACACGACTGGGTTGGTTATTTATTAGTGGTACCTGTCGTAAAGGAGAATACAGGCTTACCATATTTTATAAGGGCCCCTTCTTTGATGGGTTGCATGAATCGAGTAACACACTAAAGAGACTAATATAACTCTTTATAACTGAGAGGAAACTACCATGTGTGTAAATAAATATGTATACGTATTCGACCTTATGGACCCAACTCCAGACATGAGAGGGTTTTTCCAAGATGGCAACACTTTTAAATTCACAATTAAGCCACACCTTGGAAGTGTTAGGTTAGTTGTTGTGCAATGCTGGATACGTAGTACGAATGGAGGAAGGTTATCCAGAGCCGATGTTTCAGTTGATGTGCTAACTTCGGGTGACTTATCAATTTATGGTTCGTTTAATCGTGGGGATCACCAACTTGTCATTCTTTACTAAGGGGTTATGAAATGTCTTCAGGAAAAGTAGTATTCGAGTTTAATCCGTCAGTAATATCCAGTGAAATGGAAGATATTGAAGTTTGTAAAGGGCACACCTTTCACTTAAATTAGTTATCCTTTATTAGGAGGTTATGATGCCTACCAATGAAATTGAGACCAATTTAACATTTAATTTCAACCCTACAATCTTTTCTCCAGAAATGAAAGACTATTTGTGTGTCGGTGATACATGCACATTTAGCCTTGATCTAAAATATCAAATGAGGAACCGTAGTAGTATTGAGTTTGACTGCTGGTTATTATCTGAATATTGGAGAGTAGCGACAGGTACAATTTTAACCTTTCTAACACCAAAAACAGTTAAAATTGAACTTCCATTAAGAAACCTTCCACACAAATTAGTTATTAGGAGCTACTAATGGTCAAGCCTTCTAAAGGGTGGGCACAAAAGTATAGACCCCAGAGGTTGAGTGAGGTTGCTGGTCAAGACTCTATAGTGACAATGTTCAGAGGTATGCTCAAAAAAGGTTCTATACCTACAGAAGCCTTCCTATTGTCTGGACCGAGTGGTTGTGGTAAGACCACTATGGCTCGCCTAATCGCTAAATACCTGAACTGCGTAACATGGAACGCTTGTGGTAAATGTGGATCGTGTATAGCTTTTGAAGAGAATAGACATCCAGACATTGAAGAAATGAACATGGCTGATTCTCGAAAGATTGAGGATGTTAGGAACCTTATAATGCGTTCTCAATTCATGCCAACTCATCGAATTAAAGTATACATACTCGACGAGTTTCACCAAGTGATCCAGCAAGCGGAACAATGCTTGTTAAAGCCTCTAGAAGACCCTCCTCCACATGTTCTATGGATTCTCGGAACAACTAATCCTGAGAAACTAGCATCCGCTATAAAGGGTCGTTGTAACCACTTACCAATCAAACCATTGGGTGAAACAAACATAGTTTGGCGTCTAAAACGTATTGCTAAACAAGAGAATATCGGTTATCTTAGCGACAAGCACTACAAGTTGATATCTGATTTATCTGGTGGTCAAATGCGGGATGCTATCAGTATCCTTGAAAATGTTTCTAACTACATTACAGGGTTAGGAAAGGAATGTGACTCTTCAAAACTATCAGAGATTGTCACTAATCAAGCTATTCAAACAGTTGAATCCGAACTTGATATGGTAGCATCCGCTATCTTGATAGGTATTTATCGTAGGAACGCAAAGTTGATTTGTCAAGAATTGGCTAAAGGTATTGAACCTACCATGTTGATGAAGAAGCTAATGGATCTTAATCAATATTTATTAGACAGGGGTACACTGTCTTTCAATTCACAAGGTAGGCATCCAGCAGTGTTTCATAGTTCTTCTAACATACGTATATATAAACACTTGTTGACAAAAGGGTTGAACCCAGAAGAAAATCTTAACTTAATCATCCGTGTTCATAATTTAATACTAGACACGAGAGCAGAACTCCTCTCTTTTACTCATCCAGACCGCTCTATTCTATCCGCACGCTTAGGAAGAATGGATGGTGTTCACCAATCAAGGAAAGCAAAATGACTACACGAATTCTGCGTTACGTTACACATGAATTAAAGTTGTTTACGCCAGTGTTAATATTTATATTTGGTATGTGGTTTGGGTGGGCTTCCCATGAAAAATTATTTGGTCATGATAGGTCAATACTTTATCAAGGAGACCATGTACCACTGGTTATGCTGCACCGTGAATTGCAGTTAAAATATAACGAGTGTAAAAGATGTCATGGTGAAGAAGGTGATCCCAGTTTTAATCCTGACTGTGATTACCCATGCTGATTGCTACCTCATAGGTTAATAAAGGAACATCATGATACACTTTACGTCCCTTAATCTATCAAATATTGTCTACTATAAAGAAGCTTCATTTGACCTTGGCTACAAAGGTCTAACAGTTATTAGGGGACAGAATCTTAATGTGTCTCATGGCCTTAAAAAGTCTAATGGTTCGGGAAAATCCCTTCTCGTATCAACCATACCTAACCTTCTCTATTCATCGTCCCCTATTGTGTGGCAAAATAAGGCTCGTGCTAAGAAAGATATTTATTGTAAGGGCAGTTCTATAAAACTTGGTGTCACAATAGGGGACAGTTCCTATGAGTTGAGCAAAGGTCAAAGTGGTTCATCTCTAAAATACTCTCTACTGAAAGATGGCAAAGACTTACAGCCAAGAACAGCTACTATAGCTGAAGAAATGTTGCAAGAAATAGTACCTATTAACGAAGAACAGTTTTGGTCCCTTGTTTACCTAGACAGTAGGCGACCTTTCGTTTTGCATACAGGCACTGTTGCACAGCGTATGTCTTTTTTCAGTGAGCTTTTTGAACTACATCAATTCGACAAGATTAAAGAGCACTTCCAACACTTGATAAGGGAACTAACTGCTGAACAAAATGCGTTTAGTAAGAGAGAAGAAGACAGGAATTCTTTGAAAACCCAGCTAACAAATATAGATATTGATGTTTTGAAAGGTAAATGTGACGGGTATAAAACAGAGCTTAAACAATTAGTAAAACAACAATCACTTTGGCATAAAAAAGTCTCTGATCTTAGGCTTCTTTTGTCTCACCAAACTGATTCTCTAAGCAAGTTGGTTGAATTGACAACTGCGTATCTTGGTTCTACTGCAAAACATTCAACTATCTATAAAATGGATGTGTCAGAACTCATGGACCTTGTTGCTGTACTTTATAGTGAAATACAACGAGAAGAAAAACACATAACAAAGCATAAAGATTGGGAACGTTGGCGCAAAGAATACCTCACCCACGAGAAACAGGCAGCCCTTATAAACGAGCAACTAAATAAGTTAGATAAACCACCAAATAACTGGGAACAATTAGTCGATAGGAATAGACAGAAAAGGTATGCTATTAAGTCACGTCTAGCTGAGATAGATAGAGATTATCAAAGCCTTTCTCTAGGTCTCAAAGGCTTGGTACGCGAAAAGCGTGTGTATGAACATGAATTGACCCTGATTAAGGATATCTGTGTTACTCAAAATTTGGATTTAGATAAACTAGGCGTCCAAAAGGTTCATCAAAAAGTATCATCTACTATAGGTTCTTTAGAAAACCAAGTACAAGAATTGGACCAAAGTTTACAGATGTTGCGTACTCATATAGAGCATTCAACTGAAAATTCTTGTACACTATGTGGTCAATCCTTGTCTAACTCCCAGGCTAAGGTTCTACGTACTAAATTGGAACAACGGAAGGGACAGTGCGTTGAAAGTTTAACACAATTTAGGAACCTAAGCTTGGCCTTCAATAGACTACCTCATAAACCTGATGACTACTTAGAACAGAAAAGGGAATTGGGAGACCTTAGAACTCATAGAAAAGAACTCGTTAGAGAACAAAAAAGGTTGGATGTTGAGGAAAAAGAAAATTTTGATGGTTGGTTCCTGTACCAAAGCAAACAAAACGAAATCAAACGGTTGAACTTACCAGAAGAAACTGGTTCTAAGCTACATAATTATGAAGATACGTTAAGAGACGTAGAGAAGTGGCGTTGGATGGTACAACACCTAGAACCAATGGTACATACGATACCAAAGATGGCGGTGCTCGGGAAAGAGTATGGGACCACTAATTATAAAAAGCTCATGGCTTTAAAGCAGACGTTTGAAAGTCAGATAGAACAGAATAAAGAGAGGTTAGAGATTTTGCAAGAAAGGGTTCCTAAATTACAGGTCACTATAGATAGGTACCAGCAGAGCACGAAACGTTTACAAGCCTTAGACATGGAAGCGGATCAACTTGGTGATAAACTCAGAGACATGCCAATTTATAAGGCGTTAGTCGATGCCTATTCACCAAAAGGTCTAAAGAGTTCTGTGATCCAACAGTTAGCCTTAACAGTACAGCAGAACATGAACACTTATTCCAGGCATCTATTCCATGAGCCTACTGAATTCGAGTTCATAATTGAACCTAACAAGTTTGATGTCTTATTCCATCGCACTGAAGGTAACAAGGTAGTCACTGCCGACGTTAGGTCACTAAGTGGGGCAGAAGGAAGAGCGTTCAACTTATTGCTCCTAATGGGTGTTCTCCCATTGGTTCCATCAAACAAGAGAACCAACATACTCATACTAGATGAGATGAGTGCCAATATGGACAAGTGTGGGCGTGATCTACTTATCCAAGAATTCCTCCCACTACTAAATAACATGATACCACACATCATAATAGTGACACCAACTAATGAGGAGTACCCAGAAGCACGTGAGTTTATTGCTCAAAAGAAGGGAAACAAAATGCGGTTGATACCTGCTTGACATATCATCAAAAATATGGTAGACTAACACATAGTTGTAAATAAGGTTTGAAGGATGTTTCAGGGTTAAGCGTCCAGTGCCCTTAAAGTAGGTTTGCTCTTTCATTTTTCCTGCTTTATAAGAATGAACGGCGATATCAAAATACCAAGAAACTCCCATGTGTACAGAAGTCATTGCTGTAACCTTTGACTTCGGTCAGTTGTATACCCTGAAGTATACAACTGACTCTTTGGTAGGTTTGATCGAATGGTGGCCGTAAGCCACCATTTTTTATTGCAATTCCAACAATTGATGTAGTAATAAGGATTGAACAAATGACGACCAGTTATTTAACAGACCTTAACGTAGAGCAGCTTGCTGCTGCTACCTATAATGGTTCTAAGCAGAACGTTCTTCTTCTTGCTGGTGCTGGAACTGGTAAAACAAGGACTTTGGTCGCACGCACAGAATATCTTTTAAAAAAGGGTGTTAAACCTAATAAGCTTGCTTTGTTAACATTTACACGGCGTGCTACCCAAGAGATGCAAGAAAGGCTATCAGAAATTATCCCAACCGATAAACACCACAGAATGCCATCTGTTAATACCTTTCACATGTTCTGTATGAAACTCCTTAGAACCCATTGTAAGGCCCTTAAGTTTAACCCTAAACTGATTATTATTGATAGGGAAGACCAATTATCTCTATTCTTATGGGCGCGTGGAATGGTTACACGACCGGATGATATGCCTAGCAAATATGACCTTGCCAATTACTATTCCTATTCCCGTAATACAGGGCAGAATAAAGAAGCTTATCTTAAAGCTAACTTATCCAGTCACTCTAAAGACCGCATTCCTGCAATACTTCATATTTTTAACCTTTATACGAAACGCAAAGCAGACAGGGGTTACCTAGACTTCGATGATATCTTATACTTGGTTGCTCAAAGATTAATCAAGAGCGAGCGTATACGTAAATACGTTGCATCACTGTATGACTACATATTGGTTGACGAAATGCAAGACACAAATCATTTGCAGTTCACCATTATAGAACGGTTGGCTTCCGTTGGTGTTAGCATGTTTTGTGTTGGCGACGATGCGCAATCTTTGTTTTCGTTTCGAGGAGCAGACTTTCATAACGTCAACTCCTTTGTTGATAGGTTACCAAACACAACCAAACTAAAGTTAGACATTAATTATCGTTCCACTCAAGAAATCTTAGATATGTCTAACGACTTGTTGAATGAAAGTCGAATTAAGTATGACAAACACCTTGTTGCTCACAGAGGTTGTGGAAATAGCCCACATTTTTGGGTGTTTCATGATCCAATTGTTGAGGCCAAATGGATTACACAAGACATTATAAGTAGGCGTAATAAAGGTGCTAAGTGGGGAGATCATATGGTGTTAGTCAGAACTGCCCTGTTGGGTAAAACCGTTGAAGGGTTCCTAATTAATTTAAACATCCCTTACAAAGTCATTGGGGGCACAGGATTGCTAGATTCAAGCCATGTAAAGGATTTCTTATCCATGGTTAGAGTTTCCCGTTCCTATATGTCTGATATTCATTGGGTACGTTACCTAAACCTTTGGCCACGTATTGGTCAAGTCACTGCTAGCCGAGCTGTTAACGTTATTGATAAGTGTAGTAGTTCATCTGAATCATTGTCCACCATAGACGCTATGCTTGGTAGACGAACAATAACGGATGGTATTCGTGACATAATAAAGAATAGGAAGAATCCCTATACAGCTCTAAAACTCGCTAGGAAACACATAGACCCGATACTAGCATCTAAGTATGGATGTGAATGGGAATGGCGAAAACGTGATTTAGACTTGATTGTTAAGCTGAGTAAAAAGTTCAAAACCCTTACACAGTTTATTGAATCCTACACAATTGATCCAACCAATTCAAAAGATGTTGATGCAAATGATGAATTAGTCACTATCATAACCGTGCATTCGGCTAAGGGCACAGAAGCTAAGACATGCTATGTTTTAGGTGTTCAACCCGGAGTTTACCCTCATTATAAAGCAATAGGTAGTGGAAATGCTGATGAGATTGAAGAAGAAAGAAGAATTTTATACGTAGCTATGACGAGAGCAGAAGACACCCTTATTCTAACCCGAACAAGTAGGGATAATCAACGTGGACCAGAGTTTATGTATTCAGAAGCTATGGATGAAAAACTTTTAAGTAAAATTCCTTCAACCTTGGAAAAGGAATTTAGGATTCTATAGGGAGTTATACTATTGAAAGCATTATATGGCATCACCACACATGGTATAGAGTTTGTGACCGAAGCTATTTCAGCTTATAAGGCAACTCTTCCAGAAACTAAACAGAAACTATTAAAGTTACAATTACTTGGGTTCGACGAAGAAATAAAGGAAGGTGCCCTGGTAATTCTTATCCCATCCTTGAAATGGTTCCTACAAAATTTGGATGCTTTACACAGAATCCCTGCTGTAGTCTTTATATTTGATAACCCTGTACAATGTGACATGCTCTCACCTATCACCTTACTTGATGTAAGGGAAAAAAGAGCTTCTTACCAGTATGAATTCAGAAAGTTAACGTTCGATGATATTAAAAAAGCGGTTCGGAACGGTCTTAACAGTAAGAGGACCATCACCATCACTAGAGAAGTACTAGATGTTATACCAACTCTTTTGTATGCAACACGGGCTTCATTTTTAAACCCTATCAACACTTATTTGTATCAAATTGGTGACCCGTCAACGAGAGCGCAGGTTAAACTATGTATTTTAAATTGGATGACAACGGATCTTGTACTTGATGTTCTTGAAGAAAAAATTCTGTCTATATTTGGCTCTAACAAAGTATCTAGTTCTCTAAAAAAGTTGTTAGGTTTCTTCCAGACAGATTTGGGCATAAGGGGTCGTAATGCGTTACAAGATTACGAAAAAAGTAAGGCGTCTGGTAAACCTGCTAGATATAATAGTATTTCGGAAAAGTATGATCTATCAGTATTCGATTTAAAATTTATCGTAAGGGTTCTAAATAGAGCAGATTCCTACAAGTTTGTTGATAAAGACACTACTTTCTTGTATAGAAACATGGGTTTATCACAGAAACAAACGAAACAGGTTAAGTCAATAGTTCGTTATATAGAAGAACACGGTAGAAACCCAACCATAAAGGAGTTATCAGCCTACATCAAAATTTCATATTCACTTATGAGGACCAACATTAAAGAACTAGAAGTTAAAGGTTACGTAGTTCTTAACCTTCATGGATCCGAACCTCTAATCAAACTTGTTAATACTGAAGAAGGGGAACAATAATGAACATGGACACATATCAGAATGATGCCTTGCGCACTCTTGCTAAGGGAACATCATCTGAACAACTTGAACATGGTATACTAGGTCTGGTTACAGAAAGTGCTGAACTCGCAGATATTTTAAAACGCCACAAATTTTATGGAAAGAGTTTGGACAGTAAGTATATTAAAGAGGAATTGGGTGACCTTCTGTGGTATGCTGCTGTATTAGCTCATGCCATTGGTACCAATTTATCGGACGTTGCGAAAATTAACTTGAGTAAACTCGAAGCTAGGTACCCAAAAGACGAGGGGTTCTCAACGGATAGAGCTTTGAATCGTGACACTGAGGCTGAACTTGATGCAATGGAAGGTGCTGCTAAAAAACCAATATGAATACTATGACTAACATTAAGGATTTTTGTCGTAGTTGTGGTTCAAATCTGGAGTGCTCGAAACATGTTGAACGTGACGGTTTATCATTCTGGTTGATGTCTTGTATAAACTGCGTTTTTGCTGTGTGGTATATACAATAATCTTTCCAACACGTAAGCAAGGGCATTTAGGAACTAATACATGTACTTACGACAAAGGCTTGTTGGGAGAAGTACGAACACATGGAGAAAAATAAGGATACTTAGGCGGAATTAACCAATATGGATGCGCATCCTTTGGCGTTAAAGTAATAACAACTTACCACCAAGATTAAGGATTATATCATGAACGAGACCTTTACCATTTCAAGAAAAATTGAAATAGACGCTGCTCACCGTGTTCATACACATAGCTCAAAGTGCAGAAGTCTTCATGGGCACAGGTACGTTATAGAAGCTGTTTGTAAAGGAGTTCTATCAGAGGATGGAAAACAAACAGACATGGTTATGGACTATGGTTTCCTGAAACAATGTATGATGGAAACAATACATCATTATTGTGATCATGGGTTGATATTGTCAGTTCAAGACAAGTATATGCTACAAGCCTTCATAACAAATTTTAAATACTATGACCATGAGATTTACAGTCAACGCAACCGTCTAGGTTTTTGGTCATCTATTGACTCAGAGATCAGTACTTTAGACGCAACGAAGGTTTACGTTATAAAGGATGTGCCAACCGCCGAAGTGTTAGCACGTCACTGGTTTCGGATACTTAAGGCTAAAATAGCACAATCATTTGGTAAAGACATCCTGCATAATGTAACGGTTCACGAGACCCCAAATTGTAGTGCGACCTATCCACATGATGGTTGATTTACAAACACCATCTAATTAATTCAGTTGGAGCCTCTTCAGTGAACATTTATCTTGATACTAGGGTCACGGGTAACCTTAATGATGGTTACCCACCAGAGAATATTAACAACACCACACTAGACCCGTTTAAGATAAAACATGGATGTACTGATGAAGAAGAATTTGTCACACATCTTGTAAGTGCTTATGAATCAAAAGCTGGTTTGCTTACAGTATTTGAACACGCTGTACGTGTGTGGTCTAATTGGGAGTTCCTAACAGTTGATAGAAAACGTGGCCGTAAACATAGAAGATGTGGTTACACGGGCACTATATGATACCAGACCCTTGATCCTTAGCCTAACACATTGTGATCAACAAGATAAACCTCTATACAAATACATATTCTCTAAGCTTAAACCATTGTCAATATCGAGTAAAAGGCAATCGTTTGAATCAGATGCTGCTAGAGTGTGGATAATGCTTGAGTTTGGAGAATTAGCTATTCATAACTTATAACCGTGTATGAAGTAATACAAGCCAAGATAACATCTGGGTTTCAGGGCAGATGAGACCCAGAGGTAACCTATTTATTATTCACTAGCAAAGGGCACACTATCAATGGAATATTTATTGTTTACCCATAGAAATAGCACAACAAACCTTAATTATACCCCCGAACTAAGCTTGTGGCTTGCTGTACTGGACAAAGCTTTATCCGACTTGATAGACTTGTCAGCTAAATATAATGACAAAAACGCGAAAGAACCGCGTTATTTGCTAAGATTATTATCTGTTAAAAAGTGGTTTTTAAGTAAGAATAGTGCGGTTGGATCCTACCAGTGGGTTATCGATAGTGCTACCAACCTTAATAGTACCTACCTAAAAAACTTGTTGAGACCAATGCTTATTGGAAATCCCCATGAAGCAAAAGAGGTAGCCGAGGCATTAGTTGAAAGGAAGAAATTAATGAATCGTAATAGTCGTGTTAAACATGGTAAGCCAACTAGAGCTTTGGCTGCGAACCAATTGGACATTAATGATGGATAAAAACCATTTTAGTAGGAAGCTTGGATTAATGATTATCCTGATTGTTGATCATTGTTACAGACAAAACAATATGGTTGATAGGTCATCGCTCAATAGATTCCTATTCTTTTCTGATTTGATATGGTTTCTTAGAACTGGGAAGACTATTTCGGAAGTGACCTATAAAAAGGAAGAATATGGTCCAACCCCTATCAACATGCGAAAAGTAAGGAGTGACTTGTTGACATTGAGTTTATTAAAAGAAGAGATGTACAATAGATATGGATATCCAAATTATTTATACACACCATCTCTTTCCGTAAGTATTGAGAAAGTTGAAATCATGCTTAGTCCAGACAAAGTAGGTGTAATCCGATTAGTCTCAAATAGGTTTGGAGGGTTGAAGAATGCAACTATGTTATTTAGTGCGTCCCATAGGTATGGACCATGGAAGTCTGCAAACTGGCATGACAATCTAGACTTTAGAAATGCTAAAACCGACTTAGAACTTCTAGATTGGTTAGAACTAGAAGGTTTATTGACACAGTTATCATCGGATAAGAAGGAAACCAAATGACTTATACAGAAATGCTTAAACGTTATGAAGAAATGAAGGGTGAATGCTCGGTTAGACGAGAAGCTTGGGACGCATCTATAACTTGGTTTCCGGTTGGTACCAATGAGCAATACTGCAACAAACCAATCATTAAAATATTCAATACTGAGCTGCCCCTATCTAAAATTGATTTTGATGCCAGTGATTGGTCTGTTCTACCAGCCTTATGTGATGGTATTAATCGTCTAAAAAATTGTTGAGGTTGCTAAATGAAAGACAAACTGAATCATTCCATTATGGAAACTGGTTTTTTGTATCATAAAGATGGTTTTGATCATACTTTCAACCAAGAAAACCAGCAAGCTATAGATGTTGAAGATAATTCTGTAAAGGGTTTGATACCTTATCTGGTAAGAAAGGCGTATCATAAATTTATGTGCAAGATAGGTAAGCACGAATGGGTTATAACCTTTGAACCAAATGAAACTTCTCGCTATTGTGAGAATTGTTTAGTAGACCAATTTTATGATAAATACGACGACATGTGGGTTAATCATAGACCCTTGGTATAGATCCTATATAAACACGTGCCATAAACACCAAGCTTGGTGTTTGATTGTTGTGTCCATCTTAAAAAGGTACTGGAAATGAAGACGATAAACTGGTTAAAAACCGTTCCTTGGATTGTGTTATCAGTGCATATTTCCATAGTAATTTACGCAGTCTATTTTATAGATACCATGCAAGACCGACCTACACTTTTGCCAGATTATTTATTAGACAGTATTAAAAGGGAGAAGTTCATCTATAGAGGTAAGCAAACAGACTACCGTAAATGGGTTTCTATAACCTCCTTAGAGGACAGCCCTATGCACTATGCAACTGTTACCTATGTATTAGCTAAACGTAGAAGTGCTGTTCTAGACAGAGTCTTAAAAGACGTTACGAAAAAAAATAGATCTGTTACGGAGCAGACTTTATCCACAAGAAAGGCAAATGCTTTCTTGATACCAAGTGAATCGTCTTTAGTGATGTATGATCACGTTTTATCTAAAGCTCTGATACAACAGTTTAAAAAGGTGATTTATCATGTTATGATGGAAAACCTTGAAGGTGGACTTTTCCTGATAACTACGAAATACCCTATTGACTACTTAATGGCATGGGTTAGGCAGGATGTATCTATACAGACACCTATATTGGTTATTGACCTATCAAAGGCTTGGGCAACAGATGTACCAAAAGTCGTTGCAGAATACGAAGCTTTATTGGAACACGAAGTTTATAGTAATGTTGTAAATGAGTTTAAACAGTTAGAGATCAACCTAGCACCTTTACCCTCGATTAAAGTATCTTCTCTTTTATACCTACCATAAGGGCACTTAGAATGACATCATTACCAGTCAACAAGTTACTTAGGTCAACACTCAGAAAGAGAACTGAGGGTCAAATGGTAGTCGTTGCTATACGACTAAATAGGGACAATAAACTATCTCCAGAACACTTGAAAAGGGTTAAATACTTACTAGGGGAATCAATGAAAGAAAACTCGTTTGTCAGTCAATTACACTTTCATTACAACCCAATAAATAATGGTAATGCACATTCAGACATGTTGGAGTCAATTCTATGAAAAGCGTAAATCCGGTATCTAAGTGGTTATACCTAACGTACAGTTTCGGAATCAATTGCCTGTATTGGTTAACACATTTTAAGGAGTATAAAAGAGCTAAAAGAGAACTTTGGTATATTATAGAGTCCGTGAAGACAGTTGAACACGTATCTGGTTTCATGAATTCTTATAAATGGGTACACGATAAATTTATTGATTGGAAACCATGGGTAATAACAGTTGTGGCTCGTAAGCTGATGGATGATTGTGATGGGGCTGCAACCCTTGGAAAACACCTTTTCAATAATATAGGAAGGGGAGCCGACCTTTACGTGTTGGATGGTAATAAAGGTCGTCATATGATAGCCGTTACGTTTGATGGTCAATATATAGTGTCTAATAACATTGTTCTCAAGACGCACGGCTACTGGGTAGACTACGTAATGAATCACTTTAGTGGGCAATATGATTCCATAAAAATGTGGTAATCTTGTTGTATGGTGTAACACGTTTCACTTAACAAACTGTTTGCAGATGTGTTACACTATGCCCACACGAAATATAAACATATTCCTTACTGATCTCTTTTATAGAAAAGGGTTAAAGCTGGTTGACTTTAAACTTGAATTCGGTGTTTCTATGTACGAATACGAAGAAGGTGAAAATTATGCTTGGTGACGAATTTTCTCTAGACAGTTGCAGACTACGGACAGAAGATGGAAAGTCTCTTGACAAGGATCTAGGACCGGTTATTGAAGGGTATACCAGTGCCTTAGAGACGTTGGATAATGTGGTAGATAAATCGGATGAGCTTGAACAAAAACCTAGGCTAGAAGAGAGGTATGTAGCAGAAATTGTACGTTATCCACGTTATTGAATTCACAAAGGAGACTTTTAAAAATGCAAACTGAAACCAACCCACCG
>JACKQG010000731.1_pt2 | contig 30145 bp, 24 predicted proteins | sample 8237621 | NCBI WGS metagenome assembly JACKQG01 (sample SAMN15677084, study PRJNA649215) | marine metagenome | biome: marine; feature: Black Sea; material: saline water; isolation source: suspended particulate matter (SPM) from the Black Sea western gyre | collected 2013-06-09/2013-06-10 | depth... | reverse complement strand
AACGTCTAACTCTCCCCGTTATTATTCAGCCCCTTCATCGAAAGCTGAATCCGTTTCCGGTTGATGTCAACATCCTTCACCTCCACCATCACCTTCTGATTTAGCTTCACAATGTCGTTCGGATCACGAACAAACCTATCAGCCATCTGACTGATATGAACCAGACCATCCTGATGCACCCCAAGGTCAACAAAAGCGCCAAACGCTGTGATGTTGGTTACGATGCCAGGAAGCTTCATGCCTGGATGGAGGTCGTTGATGGAGTGAATATTTTTCGCGAATTCAAAGAGCTCAAACTTCTTCCGGGGATCCCGTCCCGGTTTGGCCAGTTCGGTCACAATATCTTCTAAGGTAGGCAGTCCGGTCGTTTCGGTAACATATTCCTCCAGTTTGATTTGTGCTCTCAATTCTGTTTTTGCTATCAGGTCAGAAATCGCACAATGCAATCTCTTTGTCATTCTGCCAACCACATGATAACTTTCCGGATGAACAGCACTTCCGTCAAGCTGGTTTTCAGCATCCCGGATACGCAAAAATCCGGCAGCCTGCTCGAAGGCCTTTTCGCCGAAGCGCGTGACCTTCATGAATTCCTTCCGTGAAGAGAACGGTCCGTTTTCATCCCTGTAAGCGACGATGTTTTTTGCCAGATTAGGGCCTACACCGGAGACGATAGTCAGTAGTTGTTCACTGGCTGTGTTGACCTCAACCCCTACCTGGTTCACACAACTCTCAACGGTATCAGCCAAACTTTGCTGCAGTGCTGTCTGATCCACATCGTGCTGATACTGCCCCACACCGATAGATTTCGGGTCGATTTTGACCAGCTCGGCCAGGGGATCCATGAGTCGACGGCCAATGCTCACAGAGCCTCTTACAGTCACATCATAATCTGGAAATTCCTTACGTGCAAGTGAACTGGCTGAATAAACCGAAGCTCCACTCTCATTCACCACCAGGGCAATCAGGTCGGAATCAAACCGAACAGAGCGGATCAGGCGTTCGGTCTCCCGGCCGGCCGTACCGTTCCCGATCGCAATTGCCTCGATCTTATAGGCGTTGACCAATGATTTGATTTTGTTGATCGACTCTTTGACCTCGTTCTGGGGTGGATGCGGGTAGATGGTTTCATTATGTAATAACTTTCCCTGTGCATCCAAACAAACGACCTTGCAACCGGTCCTGAACCCCGGATCAATTGCAAGCACCCGTTTCTGGCCAAGTGGTGGCGCCATCAGCAACTGTCGCATATTCTCTGTGAAAATCCGGATTGCCTCTTCATCAGCTTTCTCCTTGATCCAATGTCGCATCTCCGTCTCCATGGATGGATAGAGAAGTCGTTTGGTGCAATCCTCAATGGCACGTTTAACCAGATCAGAAGAGGCATTGTTCTCCTTCACGAATATCTTCTCCAAAATCTTCTGCCCCCTGTCATCCTCCACATCGACACTCACCTTGAGGAATCCCTCTTTCTCCCCCCGAAGGATAGCCAGCACCCTGTGTGAGGGCGCTTTCCACAACAACTCATGGGTGTCGAAATAGGTCTTGTACTTGATCCCTTCCTCCTCTTTCCCTTTGACTACTTTGGAAGTAACCACAGAATCACGTTGAAAAAGGTGTCGGATCCGTTTCCGGGCGTAGACATGCTCGTTGATCCATTCTGCCATGATATCTCCAGCTCCTTTCAGCGCCTCTTCCACATCCTCCACCCCCTTCTCCGGATCAACATACTCCTCTGCCCTGATATCAATATCGTCATACCGCTGAGTCATGATGACCTTGGCCAGAGGCTCCAATCCTTTCTCCCTGGCCATGCTTGCCCTGGTTTTCCGTTTTGGCTTGTAAGGCAGATAGATATCCTCCAGTTCTGCCATGGTAGAAGCTTTTTCAACCGCCCGTTCCAACTCATCCGTAAGTTTCTCCTGGTCGCGAAGAGATTTCAGAATCGTGTTACGGCGGGCATCCAGATCTTTCAGCTGCTGCAAACGATCACGCACGCCGGTGATCACCATCTCGTCCATGCTGCCAGTCATCTCTTTCCGGTATCGCGCAATAAAGGGAATCGTTGCCCCGCCCTCCAGTAAAGAAATGGCGTTCCGGACAAATGCTACAGCTACGCCAAGTTCGGCAGCAATGACTTCAGCATAGGTTTCATTATTCATCTTATAAGTGTAACGGTTCCTTTCAATATAACATCACCGTTGGTTCTGATATCTTCTCCAAGAAAATCAACATAGACAACCCAGACATAGGTATCGGCTTCTGCTATCTTGTTTTTATAGCTTCCGTCCCATCCATGGTCGATATCGTCCGACTGGAAAACCAGTTGTCCCCACCGACTGTAAATATACATTTCAAACGTGATATTCCGGTATAACCCTACAACCCGGAACTGATCATTCAATCCGTCGCCATTGGGTGTAAACGCATTGGGGATGAAATACTCAAACACTTTCACATAGACAGAATCGGTATTGGTACAACAATTCCAGTCTTTGACTTCCACCCAGTAATCGCCCTGGGTTTCAACCTGCAGAACAGGCCCCGTATAACGTGTTGACCACCAATATGACTGCATATCTGGTGTCGCATAGATATTGACTGTGGCTCCGGAGTATAGCATAATGGTATCGCCCAGTTCGATCTGAGGTAAATCATGGATCACGATGGTACCCGTATCAATAAAGGTTTGACCGTTGAATGTTTCGGTCAGTGTAACTGTATAGGATCCCGGCTGTGCATATCCATGCACCGGATCCATGTCGCTGGATGATCCTCCGTCTCCAAAATCCCAGGAGACCTCATCGATGTTGGCATGATTGGTGATATGAAATTGGGTGGCATCCAGATAACAGCAGCTGTCATAGGTAAACACAGGGATATCCACATAACTCTGGATTACATTGGGAAGACTGTAAATAGCCGCTCTGCTCCCAAGCGGAAACCGGCTGCCCGGGATGTTTTCCAACCTGTTATAGTTGCATTCGGATCCCGGACGGGTTGGGTTGTAGATCACATCCAGTGAATCCCGCTTAATGAGAAGGTTAACTGTCCGTGAAATATAAATCCGACCATCCGTAGCAAGTTGCAAGGCCCCTAATCTGATCCCCACTGCTGAATCGATGACAACCGGGCTGGCCAACCCGACATCCAGATCGAACTGGAGGATATATGATGGTGTCGACGGCGGGCCGTTCCCGACAATCTGCAGCAGTGAAGCATAGAGTTTCCGGCTATCGGGAGAGAAAGCGATGCCGTAAGGACTGATTCCGCTTATCTGGGTAGTATACGATTCTGTAAACGTGATCTCCCCGGTCGTTTTGTCAAAGTTAAACAGCTCAATATTGTCGGATCCGGTGACTGCCAGGGCAAGTTGATTCCCATTTGGAGCAGCTTTCATATAGCCGATGGCATTCACCTGGTCAGCATATCCACCTCCCTGTACACTTCCCGTCGAACTGATCACCGGATCACTCATCCCACCCTGGTGTACCAGCCATACATAAAACTCATCCGAATCCCACTTATGTGCGATCACCCAGATATCTTTCTCATTCGCATGTCTGACCGCTGTTATTTTCTGGCAGGCAGGAGAAAGTAGCGGGCTGTTGATATAGGTTACAGCCTCTCCCATCCCTCCGCTCTTTTTCATATCTATCATTGTGAAGTTAATCCCACGAGTGGTATACGAATCATCCGGCATGAATGCCAGCACATCCACTGTAAAAAGATAATAGATACTATCCTCGCCGGGGCGGGGAACAATGATGCAGGGCTGCGTGACGCCTACATTGCCTGCTAGCTCAGTTGCTCCTGGCATCAGGTTAAACGATCTGTCCCATACTTTTCTTCCGTTGGTAAAGAAGAGCAGGTTCCCCACACTATCACACATGACAGAGCTGGCTTTGTAAGCTGTCATCACATCCTGATTGGTAAGTATGGTTGCTGATCCGGATGTAAAATCAATTCCGGCATGCTCTCCGAAATACCAGATATCTGCCTGCTTTTGAGAACGGGGGCAGTTTGATTTCTCCGGAGGCGTAAAGATAGATCGTTGTGCAGAAGTTCGCATTGGGATAAGAAGAATCCATACCAGCAGCATTGAGCAGATAAAAAACCGGCCTCTTCCCATCTATCTGACAATTAGTTTTTGAGTTAAAACTCCTTGAGTTGTCTTCAGTTTCAGAAGATATACACCTGCTGGAAGCTCAGACAGGTTGATCTCCATCTCCTCTGTTCCGGAAGTCAGTCTGGGTATGATGAGTTCAATCATCTGCTTACCATAGATATTGAGGATATGTAATTTACATTCACCGGGAACTTCACCCCTGTTCAAGATAACCATTCCGCTGGTTGGATTTGGATAGATCTGAATTCGCGGCAATGACAATTCGCCGATACCTACACAAGCCTCAAACGAGTAAATCACATTAATGGTGCCTGTTGATGTGCATCCAAACTCATTTGTTACCTCCACCGAGTAGGTTTGCACATCATACCCGATGCCGGTAGTTCCTACATGGATTGTCCGTGTAGTCGCTCCGTTCGACCAGAGGTAAGAAGCTCCCGGATTTTGGGCATTCAGCACAACCGTATCATAGATGCAAACGGTTGTATCCGGTGGGCCAAGGTAGATAAATGGCTGTGGATGAATGTTCACGGTTGTGCTTCCTGTAGTCGTATTGAACCCATCGTACACAGATACAGTATAGGTTGTATTGACTACCGGATGTACATAAGGATCCGGGACGGAAGAGGTAAAACCCGGAGGATCCGAAGACCATGTATACTCGTAGAAACCAACATTCCCACCACCAGCTGAAGCATATAAGTGTGTGGTATCCCCATTACAGATCCGGTCAGGAGTCGCTACCGGATTCACACTCAGCGATCCTCCGGTGACATCGATCGTTACATTCGCTGTGTTGCTACTAACACAATTTGTTGACAGATCCGTTACGACAAGGGAGAAGACCGTCGTGCTTTCGAGGTTGACTGTCTGAGGATTTTGCACGTTCGCATTAATAAGTTTGTCAATGGGTGACCATGCAAAAAAGTAGCTGGTTGAGCCACCACCGGTCACCGATCCTGAGAGGTAGGTATATGTACCATAAGGGATACTTTGGTCTGTCCCTGCATCAGCAACAGGTAGCGGAAGCACTGTCACCGTTACCTGGGAAGAGGCGGTGTTATACCCGTCATTGACAGTCACTGTGTAAATAGAGGTTTCGGAAGGTTGAACGGTTGGGTTCTGTAAGGTGGAGTAGAAACCACCCGGACCGGTCCATTCATAAGTATAGGTTCCTGCTCCACCCGAAGCGATCGCAGTTAGCTGGGATGTAGCTCCATAGCAGATCGAAGAAGGAGTTGCTACTGCATTTACTGCCAGTACACCTCCCTCAATGGTAACAGTTACCAGGTCAGTGGACTGGCAGGAAGCAGAATCATCCGTCACCTCCAGGGTGAACAAGGTTGTAGAAAAGAGGTTCACCGTTTGCGGATGCTGCAAATTCGGATCGACCAGTAGATTGGCAGGTTCCCAGTGATAGTTGTATGAACCGCTACCATTGGTGCAACTCCCGTGCAAGATAGCATAAACGCCGTTGGCAATGGTGGTATCGTTTCCGGCATCGGCTTCCGGGTCATAGATATACGCTGTGGTTATACTGGTATCAGCACTGGGCTGGCCATTTACCATGATTGTTAAAAAATAGTCGCCGGCATTGACAGGTGTCGCATCCGGGATCGTGGGATTTTGCTGGCTTGATGTGAAATTGTCGGGTCCCCACCAGTTATACTCTGCATTGTTAACGTATTCTGCAGAAAGCTGAAGGGTTTGACCCGAACAAATCGGGCTATTGTTAGTTGCCGGGGGAGGAAGAATGGTGCAGTCGGTGGTACCGGTTCCGCCGGTCTGAGAAAATATGATGTCGCATGCGTTGTTTGAGTAATTTGTGATGATCAGCATATAATACTCTCCGGTCTGGCCGTTTGGTATATAACACGTTTCATAGGGTAAGGGAGAATAACTACAATCAACCACCATAGCTCCTGTGAGATCGTTGCAACAATCTTTAGATGGAAATGGCCCCCAGCAACAAAAGTCAATATCTTCCTGTGGCACACTGTACATGTATATACTGATACTCCCCGGATCGTCAATCTTCATGTAATACCAGGCCGGGTTAGGGGTTGTTAACAGGCAGTTGTAATCAGGCCCCGTCTGCCCGTAGCCTGCATTTACGCCAGCTGGAAATGTGTAGATGGATCCTGTACAAAACGGATCGGCATCCTCGCAAAGATTATTCTGCCCATAGGATTGAGTACAGAGCCATGTAAATAAACCCATGACAACAAAAAACACAAATTTATTTCTCTTCATACTACCTCATGTTCCTTTGTTGATACTTATCATTCTTTACCATCCACTCCTTCTTCTCCTGTAATGTCATCTTCAGCGAAACCTGATCCGTTTTCTCTTTTAATGAGGCAAAAAGTTCAAGCACATCTGATTCATCATATTGCCTGCTGGCCTGAAACCATAATCGATCATTTGCGATATCGGGATCAATGTTTACGATTTTTTCCTCTTTAAAAACCAGGTTGATGTACCAGATCTTCTCAAATCGCGAATTAAATTTTGTCAGATCAACGATGAAATAATTCTTGGTTTGACTTTCAATAACTTTTACAGCTATGGCCTCTCCAAACTCAACGTCTGCATATTTCGCCCTGAAGTCAGGGTTTGACGGAGCGATCCACAGTTCGGACTCATGTTGAGCAACTATAAGTCCTGATGAACCAAGGAAAAAGAGCGAGAGGAAAAAACAAGTATAAATAAAGCTTTTCTGTTTCATATAAATTCTCTCTCTGTTATTCTATTTCAGAATGATTTTCCGGATTACGGATTGATGCTCTCCGGTGATTTCAACCAGGTATATCCCTCTTGGCAACCTGGAGAAGTTATACCGTTTCTCGAAAATTGAAATGTGCCCCGGATCAATGACTTCCAGGAGGACCTCTTGTCCATATAGCGTCATGAATGTAACAACAATGCGCTCTCTAACTGGTTGCAGGGAGAGAATCAACTCCCCGGAGGTAGGATTGGGAAAAAGCATCAGATCCATGCCCATGATGGTTTCATCAATGCCTGTACAGGCGGCAAAGGAGAAGATGACATTGATCGATGCCGAATCTATACAGCCATATTCATTAATCACATTAACAGTGTATGTTTGCACCTCGTACCCGATTCCGGCTGAGCCTACCTGGATGGTCGAACTGGTGGCGCCATTCGACCAGTAGTAAGTCGAACCGGGATTTCCGGCATCGAGCAACACGGTATCGTATATGCATACGTTAGTATCTCCCGGTCCCAGGTGGATCTGAGGAACAGGATTGACAATCACATTGACGGATCCACTGGCCTGGTTGTACCCATCACTCACCGTAAGGAAATAGGATGTTGTCTGCATCGGTGAGATCACAGGACTGGCCTCTGTTGAATTAAATCCAATTGGGAGCGAAGTCCATAAGTAGGTATAGTTGCCTGTACCTCCGCCTGTCATCGGTAACAGCTGGACAGAGCTCCCCTGGCAGACGATCGGGGGAAATGCTATTGGGTTCACCACCAGCTGACTTCCTGTCACTGTAACAAGTACTTCGTCCTGGATGCTCTCGCACCCAGTGCTTTGGTCTGTTACTGTCAATGTGAATATTGTTGTCTCTTCCAGGTTATTCGTAACCGGATTCTGCTGGATTGAAGTGAAACCAGGGGGGTTGGATGTCCACCACCAACTGTAACTTCCCGATCCTCCGGAAGCTGTACCCGTTAGCGTGGTGTTGGTTCCAAAAGGAATACTGATGTCGGAACCTGCATCAGCTATCGGAAGGGGATTAACAGTCACGGAAGTAGAAGCTGAGTTAGTGCTGAAGCCATCAGCGATCTCAACAGTATACGTGGTGTTGACGATTGGGAAGACGACCGGATCAGGCAATGTAGATGAAAATCCTGGAGGATCGGAACTCCAGGAGTAGGTATAATCTCCACTTCCACCTGAGCCGATTGCATTGAGCTGAACCGATTCTCCCAGACAGATCGTGCCCGGCGTGGCAGTAGCAGTGACGCCGAGAGGGCCTCCCAGTACCGTGACCAGTACATCATCTTCATCGTAACAATTCAGGCCATCAGTGACCGTAACGGTAAATTCTGTGGAGCCACCCATGGGTACTGTGGTAGGGTCCTCTACATTGGGATTTATCAGCAAATTAGCAGGTTCCCAGTGAAATGAAAGAGGCGGTGTGCCGTTTGTGCCGGAGCCGTTTAAAATAATAATAGCACCATTAAAAACAGTGGTATCATTCCCTGCTCCTGCTACTGGTGGGTTCACCTGAGAAATCTCAAACGGATAACTTTCATACAACGCAATATTGGAGCAGAGGTCACGAATATCACCTACGATACTTAAGGTATAACTACCTGTGTTTACAGCCGTATCCAACTGAAGATAAAAAAATGGGGACTGGCTGGCGCCGGTTCCGCAATCTTCACTGAGTACATCTGTTATAGTAATTGTACCACCCGGGCCATTCAATGAAAAATTCTCTTCATGATGGAAGACATCATCGCACATGACATTTTCGGAAAACCGGAAGTAGAGTTGAGTAGTCCCATTACAGGGAACCTCTTGCTGAATTGAGTCGATCACAGGGGGTATATCATCGTAAATGGTTGACGTGGAAGCACTGAAATCAAGTAAATACCCTTGCTGATTAGAAGAGGACCAGTTGCTAATGTTGATGAGGTAGGTTTCACCCGCCAGCACGTCCAGATCTTTGTTGAACGCCGGACCATTCGTGGTACCTGGTCCATTGCAATCAGTGTTATCACTCTGTGCAGTATTGATCCCCGTGGGACCATTATATCCTAATACTCCATATGAATTACAACTCACCTGAAGTTCCACCGCATTCGGATAGAGTTGTGAACAATCTGACTCGGTCATATTAAATACCGACCAGTCGTAGTCGTTACTAGAATTATTCGGTGTCAGTGTAAACCTAAGGATACCATCAGTCTGGACTGTGATAATGTAAAACACATCGTTGATCTCTCCGTCCATACAAAGTGGACATACACTGTTATTATGAATTTCGGGACAAACATTACCGCATCCAATATATGAGGCAATTGTGCTATAAATGGGTTGGCAAACAGGGATCGCACCCAGGCAATCCTGATTGTTAGGTGATCTGCTTGGGTCTTGAGCAAATGCAGGGCTAAGAAATAAAAATAAGCCAATCAAGCCTGCAATACAATGAGTTACTACAGTAAATGTTTTCCTAAATGGCATTAGGGTTTGCTGTCTCTTGGTACAAATATACAATTATTTACCACCCTGAAGCTAACACATCGATGATATGAATTGTTTGGATAGGTAACTGATGCTTATCAATATAACCCTGAAGGTGCATCAGGCAAGAGGAATCAGTAGAGACAATATATTCAGCTCCGGTATCAAGTGCATGCTGAACCTTCTGCTCTGCCATAGCAGTTGAGATCGGTTCAAACTTGACAGAAAATGTACCTCCGAACCCACAACAGACATCATGCTCTTTCATCTCTCTCAGCTCCAATCCTTTCACATGCGAAAGAAGTCGTTGTGGCTCATCTTTGAGGCCATATTCCCGCAGGGCTGCACATGAGCTGTGATAGGTTACTACATGTTCAAAAGTGGCGCCTGCATCTTCCTTTTTCAGAATATTGACCAGGAAATCGGTAAACTCATAGACGTTTTTTCGAAGTTGTTTGTATTCGTAATGGTAAGCTGTATTGTGAAATAACCAGGGAAAATAGTTCCGGATATATCCGATGCAGGAAGCCGAAGGACCTACTATCGGACGGTCGTTTGTAAAATCACCGATAAACTTCTCTCCCATCGCTTTAGCCTCCTCCCAGAAACCACTGTTAAAAGCTATCTGGCCACAACAGGTCTGGTTACCATTGTAATGAACTGCCACACCTAGTTTCTCCAGTACCCTGACCATATTTATCCCGGTCTTCGGATAAACCTGGTCAATGAAACAGGGAATGAAAATGTCGACTAACATGGTGGTCAAAAATACAAATTACAAATCACAAATCTCAAATAAATTCCAAATACCAAATTCCATATTATCATATCAACTTCACCTCTCACCTATCACCTTTCGCTTCTCACTTCTCACCTTTCACCTCTTACCTTAAATCCAACTTTCGTCATCTCCTCCCAGAATCCCGGGTATGATTTTGATACAGCATCCGGATTGGCAACCCGGACCGATCCAAGCATCAGCGCCAGTGGAGCAAACGTCATTATCATCCGGTGGTCGTCATAGCTCTCAAAGACGATGTTAGCATACTGGCTGAGCGAAGCCTGACTCTCTTCAACCAGATCAATACGATCACCTTCTCCAGTAACTTCCAGAATAATTCCGATTTTTCTGAGCTCATTTACTAAGGCGGTTATCCGGTTAGTCTCTTTGATATTCAGGCCCTTCAGTCCGTGAAATTTGCCTTTGATCTTCAATGCAGCACACGTTGTGATCACGACAGGGGCTATATCCGGGCATCCCCTGAAATCGTACCGGAACAGATCTGTTCCCATCTCTTTCTTTGTCAGGATGATGCCATGGAGTGTCTTTTCGGTTTGTACACCCAGAGCCTTATATACTATGGGCAACACGGCATCTCCCTGGATACTGGGCAGAAGAAGTCCGGGCAGGTGTAACTCCGAGTTTGCCGAAAGGGCGACTACCTCGTAACAGAAAGCCGCAGACGACCAGTCAGCCTCCACCGTATAATCTGCCCCTTTGTATTTGCCAGATTTTACCCGAATCATGTTTTGCTCCTGATGTAGATCAATGCCAAACTTCTCCATGAGCCTGATCGTCATCTCAATATAAGGATCTGAAACAGGTTTCTCTGTCATGGTGAGAGATAGCCCACCAGGGAGGATGGGAGCTATCATTAACAGAGCGGAAATAAACTGGCTGCTGACCGAAGCATCTACCTGCAGGTCACCGCCGCGTAAAGACCTTCCTGTGATCTTCAGAGGAGGGAATCCGGATGTGCCAAGGTATTCGATATCAGCTCCCAGGTTAATTAGCGCTTCCACCAGGAGCCCAATCGGGCGCTCATACATCCGCTCACTTCCAACCAGAGTCCAGCTCCCTGGTTTCACGGCTAGATAAGCAGTAAGAAATCGCATCACGGTGCCGGCATTATGGGTGTCAAGCGTACACACCGTTGAACTCCCTTGATGGCGGTTGATCGTAGCTAAATGTTGTGTTAACAGAGCTGTATCATCCGCAGCTGAAAGATTAGCTATCCGGAAACCAGTCTCAGAAAGGGAACGGATGATCAGCAACCGGTTACTGATGCTTTTTGAAGCCGGAAGTAGAATCATTCCCTTCACTGTCCGATCCTCTTTATATACTGTGCAAATCTTCATTGAATGAACTCCGATCAGAGGTCGTAATAATTACGAAAAGCATCCCGGATCCACACCGGATCACATACCTGGTTGATTTTTCCCTGACCGATTCGTGAAAGGAGAGTAAACCGAATCTCCTGCTGTCTGTTCTTTTTGTCGTGTTGCATCAGGTCCATCCTGACAGATTCATCCTCATAGATGAGAGGCAGTTTCCCAAACCCCGGCATCAGCCAGGCAATAATTGATTGCAACTCGACTGGATCCAATCCTGTCTGCTCAACAGAAAGAAAACTTTCGCAGATCACTCCTGCTGCAACAGCCTCTCCGTGGAGAACAGGAGTATCCCGTTGCAGGGCTATCGATTCAATGGCGTGACCGATGGTGTGGCCAAAATTCAACAGCTTACGTTGATTGTGTTCAAAAGGATCATTGCTGACGATCTCCTGTTTGATCCGGATCGTCTTTAAGATGAGATCCTTCCAGAATCGTTCCTCAAACGGGATAGCCAGCATCTCTTCTATTGATCTTTTTGTAAGCCAGCTCCAGAACTGCTCATCTTTAACAAGTGCAGTTTTAGCAACCTCTGCGATCCCGGAACGAAGATGTTTTGGATCAAGAGTAGCCAGAAAACCGGGCCAGATGTATACACCTTTAGGAAAAAAGAACGTCCCGACCTGGTTCTTCAGGCCATCCAGGTTCACACCTGTCTTTCCTCCGATGGAGGCATCGATCTGGCCGATCATCGATGTAGGGATATGAATCGTATCTATCCCTCTGTGAAAACCGGAAGCAACATAGCCTCCCAGATCTGTAATCATTCCTCCACCGAGATTAATCAGTAGAGAGTGCCTGTCAGCTTGCTTCCCGGCAAGCTCCTTCCAGAGATACTCCGCATTCCGCAAGGTTTTGCTCTCCTCACCGGAATCGATCGTTATGACAACAGCCTTTCCCAGTTCAGGACACTTGGAGACAAGCGCAGGAAGGCAAAAGCGGAATGTGTTGGAATCGGTTAACAGAAAAATAGCAGATTTGGTTTTCCTGTAGTGTTTCAACTCCTTCTGCAAGACAGTAAACACCTCCTCTCCTATATGGATGGGATAGCGTTCTGTTTTCACTGTTCTGGCCGATAATTTCATGCTTACCTGAGTGCAGCCATAAGGAGGTCAATATCCTGGAAAGGTAGATTGAAACTTTTGCTTATCGACATGTTGGTAATTGTTCCGTTAAAGAGATAAACTCCCTGCCTGACACCAGAATCCTTCTTAATCAATGATTCGATGCCTCCTTCAGAACAGATGTCCAGGAGAATCGGGGCAAAAATATTATTCAATGCCTGGGATGCAGTATGCGGGACTCGTGAAGCGATGTTTGGCACACAATAATGAGTGACTCCATACTCCTTGAATACAGGATTGCTGTGTGTGGTTGGACGCGAAGTTTCAAAACAACCTCCCTGATCGATGCTTACGTCGATTATAATTGTCCCGTCTTTCATCTCTTTGATCATCTCACTGCTGATGAGGCAGGGTGATTTACCATCCATTGAGTGAACAGCCCCGATAACTGCATCGGCTGTTTTTATAGACTCCAGCAGCACTTTCGGATGAAGAATAGAAGTGAAAATCCGTATACCAAGACTATTCTGCATACGTCGCAACCGGTATACAGAATTATCAAACACTTTCACCAGGGCTCCCAAACCGATAGCTGAGCTGGCGGCGAATTCCCCGACAGTGCCGGCGCCGATAATCACTACCTCCGACGGACCTATTCCTGTGAAGCCTCCAAACATCATACCCCGTCCAAACTCAGGGTTGGCAAGGTATTCAGCAGCGATAAAGATCGATGTGCTTCCGGCAATCTCGCTCATGGCACGAATGACCGGAAATGATTGTGTTTTATCACGGATCAGCTCATACCCGAGTGCTGTGATCTTTTTGTTCATCAGGGTTCGGAAATAGGTTTCCTGCTGAACAGCTATCTGTAGTGCAGAGATCAGGGTTTGCTTGGGGTGCAATAACTCCATCTCTTTTTCTGAAAGCGGAGCAACCTTCAGGATCATATCTGACTTAAAAACCTCATCCGGAGAGTAGACAATCCGGGCTCCGGCTTCGCTGTATTCATGATCAGAAAAGTGGGCAGACTCTCCGGCTCCTACCTCTATCAACACCTGATGACCCTGTCTGGAGAGAAGGTTGACTCCATCAGGGACCAGTGATACCCTGGTCTCTTCCAGTGTAATCTCCCTGGGGATACCGATAGAGAGTTTTTTCTTACGGCGGGCTACCTCCAGCATCTCTTCCTGTGGCATCAATTGTTCAGCTGTCGAAGGTCTGGTCGTGTCAGACATAGAGTCTTCCATAATGGGAAATTTTAGACGAAGTTACGAAAAAATACTGGACGCTGGATCCTGGATACCGGATACCGGATACCGGATTCTTGAATCTTCCGTAAGCGCAGAAGCTACTCAGCGGAGGCGCTGAATCTTGAACCTAATGCTCACTGTCGTTGTCGCCTTCCGAATGCTCTTCCACTTTCTCCGGGATAGGCTTGAGATTTGCGTGAGCAATCCATTTCCATTCATCGTCAATTTGGATAAAAATTGTCATTCTGGGTGCCGGCTCTTTGGAAAGGCGTACTCCATCAATTGTCTCTGCTACCGAAACGAAATAGGTGGCAATGATGAGATCCTCGTTGCTGGTGATTATCAGGTCGGTAATGGTATAATCCGACATCTCCAGATTGTAGATCAGCTTCATCTCTGCCTCCAGATCATTGGCTCCATACTGATGGATAGACTGAAATCCTGAAGCCATGCTTTTTTCAATAATCTCGAAATTCTTTTGCTTCAAGTTATTCCAGAGTTGATAGACCTGGGCTTCTCCTTCCTGTGTTTCGGGCATCTCCTGCTCACATGAAATGCTTAAAAGACTGATTAGGATAACAAAAATGATGGGTTGAATAAATTTCTTTGTTTTAATCATTATGACCTCCTTTTTTGGGTAATGAGGGTCAAATTTACAAAAAAGGTCAGAAACTAAAGGTCCTGATGGTATCTGAAGAGATATGTACGGTAACAACCTCCTCCGGCAACAACTCTCTCATCAGCTCAGGCCATTCGATTAAACAGTAGTGGCCACTGTGGATATATTCTTCATACCCGATATCGTAGATCTCTTCAAGTTTGTTGATCCGATAGAAATCGAAATGATAGACAGGAGTATCATCTTGAGTATGGTATTCGTTGACAATTGCATATGTGGGACTCAAAGCACTATCTTCCACACCCAGCTGCATGCAGAGCGCTTTGATGAAAGTAGTTTTCCCGGCGCCCATCTCACCGTAGAAAGCGAAAACCCGTTGATCGGGGAAGGCAGCAAGTAGTTTCCGGGCAATAGCGGGAAGCTCGGTTTCAGATTTTGCCCGATGTTTTTTTGGTGTTTCTACCATGACAATCTACTTATTCCGCAGAGTAATAAACGGCACCAAAATCTCCTCCATCGAGATCCCACCATGCTGGAACGTGTCTTTGTAATAATTCACGTAGTAGTTGTAGTTGTTGGGGTAGGCAAAGAAATCATCGCCCCGGCAGAAAGCAAACGTAGAGCTCACGTTGACTTTGGGAAGGAAAGCATCTGCTGGGTTTCTTACTTCAAACACCTCGTTTCGCTCATATTTAAGCGCTTTCCCTGTTTTGTATCTCAGGTTGGAACTGGTATTCCTGTCGCCCAGAATTTTCACAGGGTTGTTGACTCGGATTGATCCATGATCAGTCGTGATCACAACATTCACATTTTTCTCCGACAGGAATCGAAAGATCTCCAATAACGGAGAGTGCTGGAACCATGAAAGGGTCAGTGACCGGTAGGCTTTGTCGTCGCTGGCCAGCTCCCGGATCATCTCCATCTCAGTGCGTGCATGCGACAGCATATCTACAAAGTTGTAAACGATAACGTTCAGCTTATTCGTCATCATGTTTGGCATCAGTTCTACCAGTTTCTTTCCATACGACATATTGAGGACTTTGTAGTACGCGTGCTTGATATCCCTGCCATACCGTTTTAGCAACTCACCCAGGAGCTCGCTCTCACAATTGTTCTTTGACCCTTCCTCGTCTTCATTCACCCAGTATTTGGGGTATTTTTTTTCGATCTCGGTAGGAAGCAATCCGGAAAAGAGTGAATTCCGGGCATATTGTGTAGTGGTGGGAAGGATGCTATAGTAGATATCTTCCTCCTCCACCCGGAAACTCTCTTCGATGGTTGGTTGCAGGACTTTCCATTGATCGAACCGGAGGTTGTCGATCAGGATCACAAAGGTTGGTCTGTTATCCTGCAACATTGGGAAAATTTTCTCCTTGATGAGATTATGTGACTGAATCGGCCTGTCATCTGTCTTGCCATGAATCCAGTCAATGTAATTTCGCTCCACAAACTTGCTGAAAACCAGGTTAGCCTCTGTCTTTTGCATCTGTAATACTTCATTCATTCCTTCATCCTGTGAAGTTCCCAGGCGTAACTCCCATCCGATGATCTTTTTATACACATCGATCCACTCCTGAAAGCTTAACCGGTTGCTGATCTCCATTCCGATATTCCGGAACTCCTGCTGATATTGAAACGTTGTCTTTTCGCTGACGAGCTTTTTATTCTCCAATGTCTTCTTCAGGGATAGCAGAATCTGATTGGGATTAACCGGTTTGATCAGGTAATCGGCTATATTACTTCCGATTGCATCTTCCATGATCGACTCTTCCTCACTTTTGGTGATCATTACCACAGGGAGGTTGGAGGATTTTTCCTTGATCTTAGCCAGCGTCTCAATTCCCGACATGCCAGGCATCTGTTCATCCAGAAAAATAATATCAAAAATATTGTCATCCAAAAGCTCTAATGCGCCATGTCCATTGTTGGCTGTTTCCACATCATATCCCTTTTCGCGCAGAAATAGAAGATGAGGTTTCAACAGGTCAATTTCATCATCTACCCACAAAATATTTATCTTCTCCATTGTTCTCCTTATTTTTGTCCTAAGTTTAATGTTGGAATTAACCTTTTATTGCCTGTAAGTACTAATTTTATGTTTCATTAACAAAGGTATTGGAAATCATCAATAAAAAGAAAAATATCAATGATCCCATCTACGGTTTCATCACAATTCCTGATGAATTCCTTTTTGATGTGATAGAACATCCCTGGTTCCAGCGTCTGCGAAGGATCAAGCAGCTTGGAATTACTGACTATGTTTTCCCTTCTGCCACACATACCCGTTTTCAACATGCACTGGGTTGTCTTTTCCTGATGAAGCAGGCGATTCATGTCCTCCGTGGAAAAGGGGTTGAGATCACTCCTGTTGAGGAGCAGGGTGCCTTACTGGCGATCCTGTTGCACGACATCGGCCACGGTCCTTACTCACACACACTGGAAAAATCGATTATCACAGGAATCCCACACGAAGAGCTATCCCTTCTCTTCATGGAGAAGTTAAACAATCAATTTAACGGAACACTGGAGACAGCGATCCGAATCTTTACCGATACCTATTCCAAAGGATTCCTTCATCAGCTTGTCTCGAGTCAACTCGACATGGATCGGCTCGATTACCTCTCCCGTGACAGTTTCTTTACCGGTGTCGCAGAAGGGGTGATCAACACAGATCGCATCATCAATATGCTTGCAGTGGTGGATGACGAACTGGTTGTGGAAGAGAAAGGGATCTACTCCATTGAGAAATTCATCCTGGCCAGGAGGTTGATGTACTGGCAAGTATATCTCCACAAAGCAGTGCTGGCAGCCGATGTCATGCTCTCCAACATCTTCACAAGATCGAAACAATTGGGAGAAATGGGGGCAGAACTTTTTGCAACTCCTGCTTTGAAACGGTTTTTACAGGAACCTGTTCATGATAAAGAGGTACTTTCGAGGGATGATTATCTGGATGATTTCTCCAAACTCGATGATTCTGATATTTTCTCATCCCTCAAGGTTTGGATTCTCCATGATGATCACATTCTTTCTGAGCTCAGCAACCGGCTTGTTAATCGCTGCCTCTTTCGGGCCGAGATCCGGCACAAGCCCTTTGATCCATCATATGTTGAAAAGATCAAAACTGCGACAGCTGAGAAATTCAGGTTGAACGATGATGAAGTCGGGTTTTTCGTCTCTGAGGAACTAGTTTCCAACAATGCTTACAACCCTGACCACGACAGGATCACCATCAGGACACGGGATGGTGATTTGCTGGATGTATCGGAAGCTTCCGAACAATTGAACATTTCGATTCTCTCCACGCGTTCGGAAAAATATCTCCTCTCATACCCGAAAGATTTGTGAAAAAGCAATGTGTTTCATTGAAGAAAAACCACTCGTTTTCGAAATAATTGGTAACTTGCACCGCTTTTCCAGTAAAGTAAAAACCTCTAAATCAAGCTAAATGGAATTTACCGCCCGTCAGATTGCCGAGTTACTTGGAGGCACTGTTGAAGGGAATCCCGATGCCAGGGTTTCTAACCTCTCGAAGATCGAAGAGGGAATTCCCGGTACGCTTACTTTCCTGGCAAATCCGGCCTATACAAAGTACATCTATACAACAGGAGCCACCCTTGCAATCGTCAGTAAACATTTTATTCCCGACAAACCGCTGCCGGACGAACTTACCCTGATCAGGGTAGAAGATCCTTATGACGCGTTTGCTAAGTTGTTGGAGCTCCATGACAGCATGAAAGACAAGAAATCAGGAATCTCCTCTCAGTCATTTGTCTCTGCTTCATCCAAACTAGGTAGCGACCTCTACATCGGTGAGTTCGCCTTTATCGGGGAAAATGTTGAGATCGGTGACAAGGTGCAAATCTACCCGCAGGTCTATATCGGAGATCATGTAAAAATCGGGAACGAAACCGTTCTTTATCCCGGTGTTCGGATCTATCACAACTGCCTGATCGGAAACAACTGTACAATACACGGCGGTGCTGTGATTGGTAGTGACGGATTCGGATTCGCTCCGCAGGATGATAAAAATTACCGGAAGGTTCCTCAGGTAGGGAATGTGATATTGGAAGATAACGTGGAGATCGGGGCCAACACGACCATCGACAGGGCAACGATTGGATCTACTCTGCTGCGTCGTGGTGTAAAGCTGGACAACCTGATCCAGGTTGCTCATAACGTGGAAATCGGTGAAAATACAGTGATGGCAGCCCAGACAGGCCTGTCGGGATCTTCCAAATTCGGAAAGAACTGCATGGTTGGAGGACAAGTAGGGTTTGTAGGACATCTTGTTGTCGCCGACAACGTAAAAGTAGGCGCCCGTTCTGGTGTGGAGAACAGTCTCACAAAAGAGGGTGGTATGTATTTTGGCGCCCCGGCTATTGACGTTTCTAAAGCCCGTCGAAACTATGTCCATTGGAGGAATTTGGATGATATCGTACGTAAATTAACTTCATTAGAAAAACAGGTAAAAAAGTTAATCCCTGATGAGTGAAAAACAGAAAACCATAAAAAACTCCGTCAGTATTGAAGGGGTTGGATTGCATACCGGAAAAAAGGTCAAAGTGACCTTCAAGCCTGCTCCGGTGAATTATGGATACAAATTTACCAGACTCGATCTGAACTCAGGAGTCCTTGTGGATGCCGATGTCGATAACGTGATCGACACCTCACGTGGAACCTCCCTTGAACAGGATGGTGTCCGTATCGAAACAGTTGAACACGTACTGGCAGCCCTTGCCGGACTAGAGATTGACAATGTACTGGTTGAACTCAACCAATCGGAAACACCAATTCTTGACGGTAGTTCCCGTATCTATGTTGAGAAGCTACTGAAAGCAGGCATAGTACAACAAAAAGCGCTTAAGAAATACATTGAGCTGACATCTAACCTCGCCTATACCGATCCGGAAAATAAGGTTGAAATTCTGGCGATCCCTTCCAAGGAGTTCAAGATTTCTGTGATGATCGATTTCGAATCAAAGGTCCTTACTACACAAAATGCCACACTGTCGCATATCAAAGAGTTCAAGGATGAGATTGCTCCGTGCCGGACCTTCGTATTCCTTCATGAGTTAGAGTATCTCATCAACAACAACCTGATCAAAGGCGGCGACCTCAACAATTCAATCGTCTTTGTCGACCGGATCATAGCACAGGAAGAGCTCGATCACCTGGCAAAACTCTTCAACAAACCAAGGGTTGAGGTATTGCGGGAAGGTGTATTGAATAACCTTGACCTGATTTATCCCAACGAGCCTGCCCGGCATAAACTTCTCGACCTGATCGGCGACCTTGCCCTGGTAGGCATGCCTGTTAAAGCACACATCATCGCTACCCGCCCCGGGCATCTTTCCAATATCCAGTTTGCCCGGATGATCAAAAAACAGATCCGGAAAACATCCCGTAAATCCCAGACGATTCATACTTTCGATCTCAACAAAACCCCACTCTACGATATCAACCAGATCCAGGAGATACTCCCCCATCGTGCTCCATTCCTGTTCATCGACAAGATTCTGGAGATGGGACCGGATTATGTTGTAGGATTAAAAAATGTGACCATGAATGAACCATTCTTTGCTGGTCATTTCCCAGGAAATCCAGTGATGCCTGGTGTAATCCAGATTGAAGCGATGGCCCAGACCGGAGGCATCCTGGCATTATCTACAGTGGATGACCCACAACATTATACTACTCTATTCGTTAAGATTGAGAGTGTCAAATTCAGAAATAAAGTTGTACCCGGAGATACTGTCATTTTCTACAATCAACTCAACGCTCCCATACGAAGGGGATTAATCTCCATGCGAGGCCAGGCTTTTGTCGGCCAGAAGTTAGTTATGGAAGCCGAGATGCTGGCACAAATCCAACGCAAATAACATCCAATGAATCAACCTTTAGCATACGTACACCCTCAGGCAAAACTCGCACCCAATGTGGTTATTGAGCCATTTGTAACTATCGATAAGAATGTAGTGATCGAAGAGGGCACATGGATCGGCTCCAATGTCACTATCATGGAAGGAGCCCGCATTGGCAAGAATTGCAGAATCTTTCCAGGTGCTGTGATCTCTGCAATCCCCCAGGATCTCAAATATGCAGGAGAAGATACGATCGTTAAGATTGGCGACAACACCACGATCCGTGAATATGTTACCGTAAACCGGGGTACCAAAGCAAATAACGAAACGGTGATTGGGAACAACACCCTGTTGATGGCGTATGTTCATATTGCCCACGACTGTATAATCGGAAATAACGTCATTCTTGGAAATGCGACAAATCTGGCCGGGCACATAGAGATAGACGACTGGGCCATTATCGGAGGCATGGCAGCCGTACACCAGTTTTCACACATCGGCATCCACACGATGATCTCCGGAGGCTCCCTTGTACGGAAAGACGTACCGCCCTATACCAAAGCAGCCCGGGAACCCATTTCCTATGTGGGAGTTAACTCCATCGGATTGAGAAGAAGAGGGTTCACAACGGACCAGATCAACCAGATTCAGGATATCTATCGCAGCATCTACCTGCGTGGTCATAATGTATCACGGGCAGTGGCAATCATCGAAGCTGATGTGCCAGCCACCCCCGAACGGGATGAGATCCTGAGCTTTATCACTTCTTCCAGCCGGGGAATCATGAAAGGCTTTTCGAAAAATAACCGCGAAAAATAAAACCATACCGGCATGACGATCACCCTTACTGGGATCGGAAAGAAATTCAGCACCGAGTGGATCTTCCGCGATCTGTCCACCCGCTTCGACCCGGGTAAAGGATATGCGATTCTGGGGCGGAATGGATCAGGAAAATCTACCCTCCTTCAGGTCCTTGCCGGGAATATCCACTCTACCTCCGGAAAAATCAGCTATATCCAAAAAGGGAAAGAGATCCCCGATCCTGAGATATTTCGTCACCTTTCGCTTGTCGCCCCCTACCAGGAACTCATTGAGGAGTTCACACTTCGGGAGATGCTGGAGTTCCATTTCTCCTTCAAACCTATTGTCGACGGATTTACGATTCCAAGAATCACTGAGTTACTAGCTTTTCCACAATCGAGAACCAAACAGATTCTGAAATATTCCTCCGGGATGAAACAACGGGTCAAACTGGTTTGTGCTATCCTCAGCGAAACACCCTTGTTGTTCCTTGATGAGCCCACAACCAATCTCGACAGCACCGGAATTGCGTGGTACCTGAACCTGATCAATGACCATAGGAAAAACCGGACGATCATCGTCTGTTCTAACATGCAACAGGTAGAAACCGGGTTTTGTGAAGAGAGTATTCAGATTGAGGATTATAAATAATATCCTTATTTTTGCAACCCGAATTGGGTTCAATCACAAACTATATGGCAACAACTGCAGATATCAGAAACGGGCTGGTCATCAACTTCAACAACGACCTCTTTCTGATCGTTGAATTTCAACACGTAAAGCCTGGCAAAGGAGGTGCTTTTATCCGTACCAAACTAAAAAGCATACGTACAGGACGAGTAATCTCCAATACATTCAACTCAGGGGAAAAGATCAATATCGCACGTGTAGAGCGAAGAAAATATCAGTTTCTTTACAAAGATGATACCGGGTATCATTTTATGCATATGGAGACTTATGAACAGATCCCAATCCAGGAGGAGCTGATCAGTGCACACCAGTTTCTTAAAGAAGGCCAGGAGGTTGAGATTGTTTTCCATGCCGATACGGAGACCCCTTTGAACTGTGACCTGCCAGCGTTCGTGAAATTGGATATTACCTATACAGAGCCTGGTTTTCGTGGAAATACAGCCACCAATGCATTGAAAGAAGCAACGATGGAGACAGGCGCTGTCGTGAAAGTCCCTCTCTTTATCAACACGGGCGAAAAGATCAAAGTTGACACAAGGACAGGAGAATATGGGGAACGAGTTAAGAAGTAGGTGATTGCCATGAAGTTTCTTCAACCAATTACTGTGAAAGATATTGCCGACTCATTGTCAGCCAGGTATATTGGATCACAGGATCAACTTATAACCGGCATTAACGAGATCCATATGGTGGAACATGGTGACCTTACTTTTGTTGACCACCCGAAGTATTACAACAAGGCATTGAATTCAAATGCCACGACAATTCTGATAAATAAACAAGTTGATTGCCCGGAGGGTAAAGCATTGATCATCTCTGATACTCCTTTTGATGATTATGTTTCGTTGGTGAAACGATTCCGCCCGTTTGTGCCGTCCAGAGCGTCCGTTAGTCCAAATGCGAACATTGGAGAAGGAACGTTGATTCAGCCCGGAGCTTTTGTAGGGAATCATGTATCCATAGGAAAAAACTGCCTCATCCATGCTTCCGCCAGCATTTATGATCACTGTGTGATTGGTGATGATGTCATCATCCATTCGGGCGCTATCATTGGGGCAGATGCCTTCTATTTTCAACGACGTCCTGAAGGCTGGAAAAAGCTGGAGTCGTGTGGGCGAACCGTACTGGAAAAACATGTTGAAGTTGGAGCTCTAACCTCCATCGACAAAGGTGTTTCAGGCGACACGATCATATCCTGCGGCACCAAGATCGACAACCATGTACAGATCGGACATGATACATTTGTAGGTAAAAATTGCCTGATCGGAGCTCATACTGCTATTGGAGGTGTGACCCGGATTGAAGATGATGTAATCCTCTGGGCCAGGGTGTCGGTTGATAAAAACCTGGTCATCGGTAAAGGTGCTGTCGTCTACTCCATGTCGGGTATCGACAAATCCCTGGAAGGTGGAAAAACCTACTGGGGTGTTCCTGCCGAAGAAGCACGCAAGAAGTGGAAGGATATGGCGAAGTTGAAACGCTTGATTGAGTAAGATAAAGCGTGAACCTTGAACCTTACCCCTCTTCCTTCGTCCCTGACTCTTTATTTTGATAAAGATCTATCGCCACGAGCATAGCAATGAATGCCCAGAAGGGAACAGAGGCTTTGTCGGTATCGAGGAAGTTGTTGAGTGTCCCATGCAGAAAATAGGTGATCAGGCCAAGCAGGATAGTGAGGCTTAGTAGTTTGATTTCAGGTGTGATCGAATTTTTATATACGCGTAATCCATAAACAATGGTCATCACGGCAAAGGCTAACATGATCAGCATCCCAAATATTCCTTCCTCTGAAAGAGGCCCGATAAACTCACTGTGTGCATTGCCGCGGTCCCCGACATTGGTGCTGATGAGGGTTTTTTCAAGCGATAACTGGTATGGAGCATATTCAAACTGATAAGTTCCGGGACCAAAGCCAAAGACGGGTCGATCCTGGAACATTCGCAGCGCCGATTGCCAGCGGTTGATTCGTTCCAGGTTAGAGTTGTCCGTAGAGATGTTGGATATCGATTGAACGTGTTCAATAAAGTTCCCGGAGGCTCCCTGTTTATTCCGCTCCAGTACATCCCAGATCTGGTTCTGAAACATAAAGAATAAAAACAGAAACGATCCGATCACAACCACGATCCATTTGAATTTGATCTTGAAGATGATCACCATGAAGACCAGGAAAGCAGCCACCACACTGATCCAGGCTGCACGGCATGAAGAGAGGAATAGCGCAACGATCAAAATCAGCAGGATGATCACCGAAAAAAAACGCGTGGTTTTGCTGTATACATTGGTGAAGCTGAAACCTGCAAACAACGGAAGGAAGAGAGCCAGGATGGCGCCATATGCTGTGTGATCATTATAAAATGGTTCCATTACCCAGTGTCCGGCCTCCTCCTCAAATCCAAATGTGGAGTGTGAATAGATGGTATAGAAAATCACACCGAGCAGTGGGATCGTATATAACCAGATAAATAACCGGATGTTCTTTGTTCTCCGAAAGAGGTGTATTCCCAGAAAATAAAATGGGATCACAAACCACAACCGGGCCACTAAGTATTTGAACGATACCAGCGGGATCTGGCTGGTCAGACTGGTGATAAACATCCAGATCAGGGAGATAATTACAATGATACTGATTGGATGTGTCCAGATTCTGTTATCAAAATCGTTCTTGTAAAAAAGCTTCAGAATAAACATCAACAATACACCAAACAACATTGGTTCGGTAGGGACAGATATACCTGCTCCCAATTCGTATTGAACAAAGTTGACTGCAATGGGCGTGGTAAAGGCAATTAGAAGCAGCACCCAGTCTAGCCGTGTGAAGTATATGTATAGCAAGATCAGGATGATTGGAAGAGCGAGTGAATAGTAGAAATCCTTGTAGATCAAATAGGCATTCAATGAAATATAGCCTATACAGATGAGATAGATCCACACAACCTTATATTTCTCCAGAACGTTGGAGATGCCCGATCCAGTTAGCAGGTTAAGCATTCTCAGCAGGAAATGTTTTTGCGTATCTGTTCTGCTCAATAATTCCGATGATTATGATAGCCAGAAACAGGGCAGCCAGCACAGAACCCACGACGATAAGCCACCGAACAGGATAGCTCTTCTTATCAGCAACGTAGGGTTTCGTCAGGATATTTATGTGAGTATACTTCCGGTTGTAGTCGAGCAGAGCTCGATCGAAATCAAGCTTAAACAGTCCTAGTTCATCAGCATCTGCCCGGATCATCTCCTGGATCAGATACATCTCGCCCCCTTTCTCTTCGATATTCTTTTTGTATTTTACCGCTTCACCATACCGGCCACCTGATCCGAGCAATGCACGCATCACCTCACGTGTTTGTGCCTGGTAATCCATCAACCCATATCTTGTTCCCAGCTCCTGTGCCCGTTCTTTTAGTGAATCAAGTTTCTGCTTTCTGTCATTGACAATAGCCTGATAGTTGACAACTACCTCATAGAACTTCTCTTTATGTAATCCTCTAACCTTTAGATTATAAAAATCCAGGATTGCGTTAGCTATGTCGTTAGCCATCCGTGGATCCGGATCCCACACCTCAATGGTAACAGCTTCGTAAGGTGTTTTGGCGATTTTCACCCGCTTCGAGTAAATCCAGTACAGAGTACTAGTGAAATATTTATAATTTGAGTCGATTTCCCAATGCTTCGCCAGATCAAATTTCCGGATCACATCATCGCGGATATCTCCAGCATTAAGTATCTCCATCATTTGTTCTGTTTCGTTTTCATCAGAATAGGGAAATACATTCGAGGGGTAGACAACAACGTACGATTTATAGAGTGGAGTGATGATCATCGGGCTGGAGAAAAAGACCGAGAGGATCACGGCAACCACTACAATTACTGCCAGATGGATCTTCCACCGGAAGAGAATATCAACGATGTTTTTACTGTTGAAAATGGTATCCATATATGTTCTTTTTGTGGTTTACGATTATATCTTCCGTTATTCTTGTCCGAGTTGAAATTTCTTCCGAGCATTGGCCGCTGCAATTTTCTCAATGATCATGATTACAATGATGGTTAAAAACAGTGCCGACAGGGTTGACACAACGATAACTAACCAACGGATCGGATATGATTTTTTTTCGGCTTTGAATGCATCACTTACGATAAATTTCTGTGGAAGGCTCTCCCGGGCATCTACTGTAGCCTCTTTCAATCGTGCCTGAATCATTGTCAGTTGTTCCGTTTTATATTCGAGGGCATTCTTCAGCGACATGTAGATGCCGCCATATTGCCCAAGAATATCAAGCCGTTTCTGGAGCTGTCTCTGTGCTTCAGTATTCCCCTCCATGATAGCGATAGCCACCTGTTGGTTGAGTACCTGTGATTGGTATTCCACATCGTTCACACCAAGTTTCCCAAGTGTAACGAGGGAGTCAACAATCGTATTCACCTCCTGCTGAAGAGCTTCATGCTCAATTTCTACCACAGCTAGACCCTGGATCGCACGCTCATGCTGCATTTCATTCTTTATAGAATCCAGCAAAGCAGCAATGGTATTTGCGATATCAGCAGCCAGTTGCGGGTCGGTATCAAATACGATGATCTGCACAGCCATAAATGGAGTGCGCCGGAAGCTGATGTTTCTCTCATACTCATTGAAAAGTAAGGAGTATTTGTACCGGGCAGTGGAGTCGATGTCATAATGTTCCATCAGGTTGAATTTCCTGGCCACCCGGTCGCGGATCTTGTTGGAGTTGAGGATTTGCATCATCTGTTCTGCCTGCTCATCCTCACCAAACGACATGATATCCTGTCCGACCTGCCGTTGTTCAGTCAGCAACGCTTTGGATACCGAGTTCGTACTTGCCGGAAACATGACTACGGTAGATTTGTACTTGGGTGTAATAAACCAGGGCAGTGAAAAGAACCAGGAGCCGATAAGAGCTACAATTATCACAATGAATAAAGGTTTTCGCCATTTGTACAGGAAAACTACAATATTGGAAGAATCAAAGTCTTCCCATTTTTTTGGATCATGGATCATAGCAAACCAATCAAAATTTCGCCAAAGATAAGAATTTTCCTGAACCTTATTAGCTTTCCTGACGCAGGATCCCGATCAATGAACGGAAATGTAAAAGCCGGAGAATGACCGCTAATAAGAGGGAGGTAATAAGTGCAAGAGCGAAGTTCAGTAGCCATCCGAGATCTTCGGGGATACCCGGGATAGAGATAGTGAACTGGCGCGAGAGGTAAACGACCAGGATAACACCGCCAACAAACGATAATAACGTAAAGATATACGAGTAGTTGACACGAAACCTGAAGATGCGTTGCACCAGAACGACCTGCGCAGCAGCAGCAAAGAATTGGGTTGTAAGGCTGGCTATGGCAGAGCCAAGTGCCATCAGGTGAGGGATCAGCAGGATATTAATTGCCAGGTTGATCCCCAGGCTGATAACAGCGATGATATTCAGCTCTTTCAGATTCCCATTTGCTGTAAGCAATGTCCCGAAAATATATGTCGTCGATATTGCTACAAATCCCATCATGAGAAGCTGAAATACAGGCACCGACTGTGAGATGTCGTCATTATATAACAGTTCCATCATCTCCTGGCTGTAAAAAAAGGAGACAGAAGACACAATAACAGCCACGGTAATGATCAGGGTGAAAGAGAGCTTGAGCATTTGCTCGACAGACTCTTTCTGTTTGAGCATCTTGGAAAAAATCGGGATCAATAGGATCGCAAAGAGGAATGCAATCATGGTCGCAGCATCCAGCAACCGAAAACCATGTGCATAAACTCCTGCCTGTTCATTTCCCAGACGCCCTTCCAGGATACTCCCCAGTAATACCGGATCGAGCCGGGTGTAAAACATCATCAGTAGCACCAGCAAAGCAAAGGGCATGCTTTTTTTTATGATCATCAGAAAGAAGAGCCAGTTCCAGTTCAGCTTTCGGAAATTCGCCTTCCGGATGACAATGTAGAGCGCGATCAACACGGTGATCAGGTAGGCAACCGTTTGACAGTATACAAACCACTCTATGCGAAATGCCTCTTTGGTCACATGTCCCCAGAGTAAAACACCACAAAAAAGGATCATCAGGAACCGATCGAGGACAGAGAGAATGCTGTCGGTTTTAAAAAATAATAACCCTGAAATGTTCGATCTCAGATAGAGAATAAATGAGATAAGAAATTGGTTAAATCCAAGGAGTACTAAAAGTTTCAACTGATCCATGGAGAATCCCCAAAGGAGCGCTGCCAAAAAAGTAAACAGGAAATAAACCACCACCAGGAGAAGTTTCAACACCAGGATCCCCGAAACGTGCTTATTCAGGAGGTGGTTGTGTTGCGCGATGTTCCGGTTATTGAAGTTGGTAATCCCGAAATCAAGCAGTATATTGAAAAGAAAAGAGAAGTTGAAAACCACAAAATAGAAACCATACTCCTCGACGCCAACTGTATTCTGTACGGTCCGGTCGATACCGAAAATCCAGAACGGCTTGATGAGAAGGTTCAGGAAAAGAAGCAATCCCAGGTTTGTCAGAAATTTACGTTGCATGAATGTTTAGAAAAATCCCGGGTAAGATAAGAAATCGGTTTAAACTTCGAAAAAATAGTGTGATATTTGCTACAAAGTTATGAAATAATCCACATTCTTAAACAATCCCTGTAGATGAATATCGCGGTTAACACCCGTTTGCTGTTAAAAAACAAGCTCGAAGGAATCGGTTGGTTCACGTTTGAGTCCCTGAAACGGATCACTACCCAGCACCCCGAACATCATTTTTTCTTTATCTTCGACAGGGATTTTTCAGAAGAGTTCATATTCTCCGACAACATCACACCGCTGATTCAGTTTCCACCAGCCCGACACCCGTTCCTCTTTTTTGCCTGGTTTGAATATGCGCTTCCATCTCTGCTCAACAAACTCAAACCTGACCTTTTCCTCTCTCCCGATGGATTTCTCTCCCTCAGGTATCAGGGGAAATCGATGAATGTAATCCATGACTTGAATTTTGAGCATTATCCCGAGGATCTCCCTGCCCTGATACGGTGGTATTATCGCTATTATTTTCCGAGATATGCAAGAAAGGCTGTGAGGATCGCAACTGTTTCAGAGTTTTCAAGGCAGGATATCGTCCAGCAATATAATGTATCCGACGATAAAATTGATGTCGTTTACGATGGCGCCAATGAAGAGTACCATCCCCTTACCGAAGAAGAAAAAATTGCAACACGCCAATTCTATACAGATGGAAAACCCTTTTTCCTCTTTATCGGTTCACTCCATCCCCGGAAGAACCTTTGTAACCTTTTTCGCGCGTTTGACCTCTTTAAGAAAACCAATCCATCTGAAGTTCAGCTAGTTGTTGTAGGTGCAAAAAAATGGTGGACACCGGAGATCGACTCTGCATACCAGAAGATGATCTACAGTAACGATGTGATCTTCACCGGCAGGCTCAACACTGAACACCTCAGGTATATACTCGGAAGCTCATTAGCACTTACTTATGTTTCTTATTTTGAAGGATTCGGGATTCCCATTGTGGAGGCTTTCCGGAGTGGAATTCCCGTAATCACGGCTAACGTCACCTCGATGCCCGAGGTGGCGGGAGATGGCGCTCTGCTGGTCGATCCGTTTGATCCCGAATCAATTTCCATAGCGATGTACAAGATTTATCAGTACAACACGATACGGGAAGAGCTAGTCAAGCGGGGACATGCGCGGGAAGGGATGTTCACCTGGCAAAAGACAGCCGACCGGCTCTGGGAGTCGATTGAAAAAGCAATAAAAACGACATAGACGATGAATATTCTGCTCTTGGGTGCAGGAGGCCGGGAACATACCCTGGCCTGGAAACTTGCACAAAGTCCACTCTTAACCAATCTCTACATTGCACCGGGTAATGCCGGGACAACCACCACGGGCACCAATCTGAAGTTGGATGTAAACGACTTTGAATCGATCAGGAAAGCCTGTCTCGACCTGGCTATCCAGATGGTGGTCGTGGGACCCGAAGATCCACTTGTGAAAGGCATCCACGACTTCTTCCTGAACGATTCTGAACTTGCTGATATCCATGTGGTCGGACCAACCAGCCGAGCGGCCATGCTGGAAGGGAGCAAAGATTTCGCTAAGACATTCCTTCAGAAATACAATATACCTACAGCTGCCTACCACACATTCACACCGGAAACGCTTGCAGAGGGTCTCGAATTCCTGAAAACGCTGAAGCCACCATATGTCCTGAAAGCTGACGGACTGGCTGCCGGAAAAGGTGTTGTGATTTGCCATACAGAAGAGGAGGCTGCCGCCGAATTAACAGCGATGCTTAAAGATGCAAAGTTTGG
>JACKQG010001669.1_pt1 | contig 30150 bp, 30 predicted proteins | sample 8237621 | NCBI WGS metagenome assembly JACKQG01 (sample SAMN15677084, study PRJNA649215) | marine metagenome | biome: marine; feature: Black Sea; material: saline water; isolation source: suspended particulate matter (SPM) from the Black Sea western gyre | collected 2013-06-09/2013-06-10 | depth... | reverse complement strand
CTTAGCGTATACCTTATACTTTTTGATCTATTCTCTCCCTTATTTCACCTAAAATTCGTTCGCTCACTTCTTCAAGGTCAAGACTGCCTAAATCACCGACACCATGACGACGAACACTAATTTTGTTCTCTTCAACCTCTCGGTCTCCAAGGATAAACATATATGGAACCTTTTCAAGCTCTGCTTGTCGGATTTTCTGACCAATTTTATCATTCTTCCAATTGGCTTCCACCCGAAATCCAGCAGCTTTCAAGTGATCAACTACTGCCTGACCATAGTCTTCGTGACGATCAGCAATGGGAATAACCTTTACCTGTACAGGGGCCAACCACACCGGCATGCGGGCGGCATAATTCTCCACCAGGATACCCATAAAACGTTCCAGACTTCCTACCACTGCCCTATGGAGCATGACCGGACGGTGAGAAGCACCGTCTTCACCTGTGTATTCCAGTTCAAAGCGTTCTGGCATGGAGAAATCCAACTGACAGGTACCGCATTGCCAGCTTCGATTCAGTGAATCCTTGATATGGAAGTCAATTTTTGGACCATAGAAGGCACCATCACCAGGATTCAGCGTATAGTCGATCTCTTTGTCTTCCAGCACTTTTTGCAATATTGCTTCACTCTTGGTCCATGTTTCAGCAGAACCAATAGCCTTGGCTGGTTTGGTAGATAGCTCAACATGAACATCATCGAATCCAAACGCATGATAAGCTTCAAAAATTTGATCAAGTACCAGACTGACCTCATCGTGGATCTGTGCTTCAGTACAGAAGATATGTGCATCATCCTGGACAAAAGTTCGAACCCGGAATAAGCCGTGAGTCACACCTGAGCGCTCATGGCGATGCACCCGGCCGAATTCAGCCATACGGATGGGAAATTCTCTGTAGGAATGGGCAGAATCACCAAAAATTAAGAGGTGACCTGGACAGTTCATGGGTTTCACGGCAAAATCACGATCATCAACTTTGGTGAAATACATATTATCACCATAGTTTTCCCAGTGACCACTGCGATGCCATAGTTCCTCTGAAAGGATCAGGGGTGTTCCCACCTCTTCATATCCATACCGCAGATTACTTTCACGCATGTAATCCACAATTCCGTTGTATATCTGTGTGCCTTTGGGATGAAAGAAGGCGTTGGCTGGTGATTCCTGATGAAAACTGAACCAGCCTAATTCTTTACCAAGCCGACGATGATCGCGCCTCTTGGCTTCTTCCAGCAGATTGAGGTACTTCTTGAGTGCTTTTTTATCTGGAAAGGCTGTACCATAAATGCGAGATAGCATACGGTTGTTTTCATCACCCCGCCAGTAAGCTCCAGCCACATTCAAGAGTTTGAATGCACCTGCTCTTTTGGTCGATGGTAGATGAGGACCGCGACAGAGGTCAATAAACTCACCCTGCTCATATGCTGATATAATCTCATCATCGGGCAGTTCAGAGATGATTTCAACCTTGTAGGTTTCATTCATTGCTTCGAAACGCTTAATGGCCTCATCTCGAGAGAGCTCCAACCTGTGGACAGGTAGGTCTTCTTCAATGATTTTCTGCATTTCGGCTTCAATAGCTATGAGCTGCTCATCAGTGAAAGGTTTTTCAATATCGAAATCGTAATAGAATCCATTCTCGATGGAAGGACCAATGGTGACTTTTACTTCGGGATAAAGACGTTTGACAGCCTGTGCCATGATGTGGGAAGTACTATGAAGCAGAATTTCGTGGGCTTCAGGATCAGTTCTTTTAAGAAAGTTTATTGAAGCATCTTCTGTAATCGCAGTGGCTAGATCTACCACATCACCATTAACGTTTGCAGCAATGAGTTGTTTCTCGAATTGAGGGCTGATCCCCTGTGCAATTTCGAACGCACGAATCCCGGACGGCAACTCTTCAGTTCGGCCATCTGGGTATGTGATCTGTATATTCCCATTCGCGTTCATATCCTGTGGGCGATACTGGACTCGAACCAGTGACTCCTTGCATGTCAAGCAAGTACTCTAACCACCTGAGCTAATCGCCCCCTTTAAATCTACCTTTCACAATTAGGATTGAATGGCCTCTCTTTAAATGACCAACCGCTCAAAAACAAAGCGCAATCCTCCTGTGGCACCAACTAGGATGCGAAAAAGCGTGCGAAAATAACTGCCCGCCTATGCGTGGGCAAGCAGATTTACCAGCTTTTTGAACATTCTTTTCTAATAAAATAAAGGACTTGGCGGTCTTAATCCTATTTCAGGAATTGATCGGCCACAGATGCAGTAGATTCCTTGACTTCTTCAGTTACCTGAGTCGCCATGCTTACTGGACTAAATTCTTTCTGTACAAGATCCATTTCATTGAGAACGACATCGATAGCTTTAGCAACATTGGCTTTTTGTTGTCTTGCTAAAATGGTCAATGCCACGGCAATTCCCACTATCACAGAGACGACAAAATTTCCGGTAACCATAGCTGCAGACTCGACGCCTGTACCACCAACCATCATAAGAATGAGGAGAGTGATGATTGAAAATGACACACCAAATACGAGGGATGCCATGATTTGGAAGGTTGAATTGACTGAATTAATTTTGGTAACGAGTTCTTCGATTTTGTCCCAGTCACGTTCTCGCACAGGCAGAGCACTCTGCTCTTTGTGCTTACGCAAGATGAGATTCGCCGTCAGATTAAGTTCATTCATAAGTTGCTCCTAAGTCCAAGTTATTCATCCCCCAGGAATCCAGAAACATAAACGATTCGACGTCGATTATCTAACAATGGATATACGCTGAGCTTTTCTCTTTAAAATCTAGCCTTCAATGCTAATTGCTGACTGGCAAACAGTCAAGCAAGGAATGGAGCCCAGACAGGTCTGCAAAAAGTTTTTGCAGCTTTTGATCCCCATAATTCTGGCACGCAAATAAGCTATAGCAATAGCAATTCTTTTCCTTAGTCAGCCAGATCAGCGTGACGCTTAGCCAGATCGAGGGTTAAGCCAGCTTTCATGAGATACCAGGCCCCCATGGGCGTGTACAGCAAATAGTTCATAAGATGCATAACAATGGCAAAGGCTTTCGCCGCATCATTGTCGATACTAAATATCATCAACGCTGCCAGAACCGCCCCATGATACGTGCCCACATAGCCAGGTGCTGCGGGAACCGATAAGGACAGAGTAGTGAAAACCAACAAAATGGATGACACCTTCCATAGTTCTACCAGATCCAATCCGAAATCAAAGGCAGCCAATGCCAGAAAAGTGACCATAAAATAGAGCAACCAGAGAAAACCAGTTTGAAGGATTACCACTAAGGGTTTTGGCATATGCCACATGGTCTCAAGACCTTTAAATATCGATACGAGATGTTCAGCTCTTTTGGGATGCCCCCCATCGATAAAACGCTGACGCCAGGCTTCAACACGGACTTGAAATTTTTCGTGCTGGCGATTGACCCAAAAACCCAATATGATGATCAAAAACAGGGCACTGAGACCCAGGATGGCCAGGAGACGTGCAGAATCAAATGTAGGAACCAGAGTTGCATAGATACCAGCCAGGATGAGAAATGAAAACATATCCAAGGCCCGCTCAACCACAATAGAAGCACCGACACCGCTGACTTTTAAATCATGTCGCTTGGATACCACCATGGCTCTCAACACTTCTCCCAGTCTAAAAGGGAGCACATTGTTGCCCATATACCCCATCATGGTAGCTTCAAATAAGTGATTGGTTTTAATTGTCTTTTGTGGGCTTAATAAAATTTTCCAGCGAGCAGCCCTAATCACATTGCTAAAGACAAGCAGAAAGGCACCTGCGGCAAATAACCAATAATTTATAGACAACACTGCTTGCCAGAAAGGTTCCCATTCAAGATCCTTGAAGGAATAATACACCAGTCCCAGACTCACTGCGATGGATATTAAAAATTTCCAGGGGTGTTCTTTTACCAAATCAAGCATTCGCATTACTTCCCCCTCAAATCTGCAACCTGATAATGCAGATAGTCCTCATCAATTTTTGGGATGGAAAATCCATCATACCCAACTAAATAACTCAAAGAGATGATATATTTGTTTCCATCATAATCAACCAGAATGAGTTTCTCAAGCTCATCATCAATACCTAAAACGGTAGAGAGACTTTCCCAATCAGAGAAATCACTGGCAAATGAAAAATTAAGTCTGCGCCTGCCATCCCTAAGTTTTTTCTCACCTTTGAAGCGAGCCTGATTCAGATCTCCGCCCACAAAGAGTTGCTTCAACAAGGCATCGGGAGTAGTGTTTTCATACAAAACCTGTTGCCTGATGTGATTGAGCGTAATCATCTCTTTTTCAGTCACAAATATTTCCATTCCGAAATCGGCCAACATCACGTGAAAATTGCTCCCACCATTGATATCCATTTGGATTCTAACGGTGTCGCTTTTATCTGAAAATCGCCAATCAATGACTTGATTGATTTTTACGCTTGTGGCTTCCAGGTTCATAAAATGATCTATGACCTTTGAGAGTTCTTTAGGTGGTTTAGCAGCGGATAGCGAAACACTCATACACAGAAATATTGCCAACCCTGAGAGGGTTACTATTATGGAACGATATGGTTTAATGGGAATGATTGCGGACTTAATCATCAAGGATATCTTCATCGAATGAAGGGTTATCCAGGACTTCAGGTCCTACCAGCACATCGCGAGCCTTGCTACCCGTATTAGGTCCCACTATTCCAGCACGCTCTAACTCATCGATAAGTCTTCCAGCCCTAGCATAACCCACACGAAGTCTGCGCTGAATCATACTCACCGAGCCTTGTTGATGAAGAACTACCAGACGATAGGCTTCATCAAATAAGGGATCAAGCTCTCCTCCACCCTCAGTACCAGCGATGGTTGGATCCTGTTCATCAACAATCCCTGGTAACAGTTCTTCCTCCGGTTTGGGTTGCTCCTGAATATGATCCAGGACATCCTCAATTTCTTCAAGAGTCACAAAGGCATTGTGAAGACGGACAGGTGCCGGTGCTCCAGGTGCCAGGAATAACATGTCTCCATTCCCCAATAATTTTTCAGCACCATTTTGATCCAGGATGGTTCTTGAGTCGTTCTTCTGTGCCACCTTGAAGGCAATACGTGTTGGGAAGTTGGCTTTTATCACACCAGTAATAACATCCACAGATGGACGCTGAGTAGCAATCACAAGGTGAATACCAACAGCACGAGCCATCTGAGCCAGACGTGCGATGGGCTCCTCAATTTCTTTGCCTGCTGTGATCATCAAATCAGCCAATTCATCGACTAATACGATGATATATGGCAACGGAACGTATCCATCCTTGCCAGTAGCGCGTTCGTTGTATTGATCAATGTTGCGAACTGTTTTTTTGCTGAGCAGGTTATAGCGTTTCTCCATTTCCAACTCAGCGGAACGCAGGGCATGAATGGCATTCTTAGGAGTTGTAATGACATATTCATCAATGGACTCGCTGGTAATCAAATGATAGCCCTGCAAGCGCTTGTAAGTAGAGAGCTCCAATTTCTTGGGGTCAATCATGATGAATTTTACCTGATCGGGTCGTGCACGATAAAGGAGTGATGTGATGATGGTATTGATGCATACAGATTTACCTGAGCCGGTGGCTCCAGCAACCAGCAAGTGAGGCATCTTGGCCAGATCAGCCACAAATATTTCGCCAGCAGTGGTCTTGCCCAGTGCAATTGTCAATACTGAGACAGGTTCAGAAAATTTTGGTGAATTGATACCACTTTTAAAATACACAATTTCCGGCTTATCATTTGGAAGTTCAATACCCACGGAATTTTTTCCAGGGATGGGTGCAATGATACGGACAGATTGGGCTTCCATCACTCTGGCAATATCATCAGAGAGATTGGCAATTTTTGAAACACGAATTCCTGGACCGGGTTCGACCTCATATCTGGTAATAACAGGACCTGGAGCAATGTTGGTTACACGCCCATCCACGCCAAAAGTCTCAAGCGTCTGAATCAACAACTCAGCCTTCCTTAGCAGAATATCCTTGGACTGACCTTCTGAAGTTGGAGGTGGTTCCATGAGTAAATCAACTGAGGGTAGTTTGTACTCTCTTTTGGGCACAATGTCCTGAGTCTCATCATAGTCCACTTCATCTTCAATCACAGCGTCTTCAATTTCTATTTCATTGGGTCTCAGAGTGGTTTGTTCGGCTTTGCCTAAATTTTTTGGAGGCATCTCTTCACGCTGTATCGGTGGAGGCACTGCTTCGGCTGCAAGTTCTGGTTCTGGAATAGCTTTTACTGGGGCAACTTCATCTTCCCTCTGAATGGGAGCCTGTGATCTTTCTTTGAGATCTTTAACCTTTGCTCGTTTCTTGCTGGCTACTTTGAGTTTATTGCGAAGTCCAGAAACTCGATCCTCGATCCAATCGTTGACATGACGGAATGAAAAACCGCGCCAGCCCTGAATGGTGACAACCCCAATACTCAACAGAATGAGAATGGCACCTGGAAATCCCAGAAAATCCTTTAACAGTTGACCGATGTTTACAACAAGATACCCACTATGTCTGAATAATTGTTCTGAAGTCATCCCACTCTTCTCGGCAATCATGGCGAAGAGTGTCATCAGGATCAGTGTGGTTCCAAAACTATAGCCAGTTAAGCGGAAAACTGGTTTGAAATCTTTCTCAGAGAAAACCACATAGCCCCAGATACCAATTAGAATAGCAATGACCAGAGAACCCCAACCCAGGAACATTTTAAACAATGCCCAGGAGATAAAAATCCCCACATATCCCATCCAATTATGGAAGTGTACTCCAGGCATGATGCTGAGTTCTTCAGTTGATTCATGACTTACCAAACTGAGGAGCACAAATACTCCCACCACCATGGTGAGAATACCCAGAATTTCGCGGCTTTTTTCTTCTAAACTAATTTGTTTCTTTTTGGCTACCATAAATTCAACTGGTTTTCTTATTTATAAACGGTGGTTTAATGACTTTAATATCAAGACGACGACCTCTGATATCTATGCTGAGCTCGGTATTCACTTTGTGATGCGGTTTATCAATATAAGCAAGTCCAATCCCCTTTTTCAAAGATGGACTCTGACCACCTGATGTGACTACACCAACTTTATCATCCCCTGCAAAAATTTCATATCCATGACGTGGCAGTCCCCGATCCAGCATTTCAAAGGCAACCAGAAATCGAGAGAGTCCAGTTGCTTTCTGCTTAATCAAGGCATCGCGACCTAAAAAATCCCCATTTTCAAGATCCGTTGCCCAACCCAAACGGGCTTCAAGGGGCGTGGTAGTTTCATCAATATCGTTTCCGTAAAGACAGAACTTCATTTCCATCCTTAAGGTATCCCGGGCGCCCAGACCAATTGGTGCCAATCCATATTCTGCACCTGCTTCCATCAAAGCACTCCAGAGTTGTTCTGATTCCGCAGGATCATGGTAAAGTTCATAACCCAACTCACCTGTGTAGCCAGTTCGAGAGATCATCATGGGTAATCCATTCACATCACCTATCCCAAAGTGATAAAATTCAAGATTTTCCAGGTTGGCAGAAGTCAATTTGGACAGAATATTCATTGATTCCGGTCCCTGTAGAGCGAGCAATGCAATTCCGTCAGATCCGTTTGTGAGTTGCACATCTTGAAACTTCTCAACCAGGTCGGATAAATGATTCCAATCCTTCTCAAGATTTGAGGCGTTTACAACCAGCAAAAAACGATCTGCAAAACGGTAAATGAGAAGGTCATCAACAATGCCACCATTTTCAAGACACATCGTTGAATACTGTACCTGACCCTTTTCCATGGATGCAACATTATTTGCTGTGGCATATTCTACAAATTCCAGAGCTTGCTCCCCTGTCACCCAGAACTCTCCCATATGGGAGACATCAAACAAACCAGCCTGATTTCTAACTTTCTCGTGCTCAGCAATGATACCTTCATATTGGATGGGCATTTCATACCCTGCGAATGGTACCATCTTTGCCCCAAGTGATTTATGAATGGCATTAAAAGCGGTTAGTTTCATGAGTGTGGGTCCTTACACAATTATTCAGCTTTGAATCTAATGGTGATAAGATCAGGTCAAAATTGAAAATCAACCCAATATTGAGTATGAAGAGCGAATAAGCCTTACTACAGTTAATATTTATGGCATTTCAAACAGATTCAATAATCATACTTCCCTACCCACAACAATGAATTATATTGATAAAAAGGGATTCATAATGTCTTTGCTCAACAGACACTCTCTGGCGTTCGTATTCTTCCTTGGAACACTTTTTGGTCAGGCTGATATGCCCTCATCAATTAGATTTGCCTGGCTCACAGACACCCACGTAGGCGCAAGGACTGGGGCTGAAGACCTAAGTATCGTTGTACATGATATTAATAAAAACGACAGTATCTCATTTGTTATCGTTTCTGGAGATATCTCTGAGCTCGATGTTGGCCAAAACCTGTACCAGGCCAAATCCATTTTAGATAGTCTCACATCCCCATATTATATCATCCCAGGAAATCATGATTTAAAATGGTCTTCGTCTGGCGGCCAACTCTTCGAACAGTTGTGGGGAGCCGACAGGTTCAACTTCGAAGTGGGAGATTATCGTTTTATTGGGTCACACCAGGGTCCCCTCCTGAGGATGGGCGCTGGCTATATTGATCCAGCTGATATTTCCTGGGTCGAATCTATTCTCCAATCCTTGCCTGATCCTCGACAAAAGATATTTATCGTCATGCACTACCCTCTAGATCCATCAGTTGACAACTGGCATGCACTCCGGGATGTCCTGCGCCCTTTTAATATTCAGGCCGTGCTACATGGACACGGTCATTCCAATCGAGCCACATCCTATGAAGGCATCCCTGGTGTCATGAGTCGTTCCATTTTAAGACGTGGAGAGCAACCCACAGGTTATAGCATTGTTGAACTATATCCGGATCATGCGAATTTTATTGAAAGGATTCCACTGGCAGACAGCACTCATCTCTGGAACAGACTACCCCTTGGCGATAAAAACGCTCAGGATTCCTTGAGTCTGCCCTACCCTGACTATTCGGAGAATGATACGTCTGGTGTGGAGGTTGTCTGGCAACACAAAACTGGCTCTCTCATCACGTCAGCTCCAACGGTTGATGTTGCTCAGGTATTTGTCAGCACAGTCGGGGGCGAACTCATAGCCCTGGATATTGAAAGTGGCCACGTGAATTGGAGTTGGCAAGGAGGTGGAGCCATTCACTCCACGCCTACTGTGAAAGGGTCACGCGTTGTGATCGGCTCAGTGGATTCAACAATTTCATGTATTTCGTCAAGGAATGGTGAATTGCTGTGGCAGGTTAGAAGTGAGGCCTCTGTTTTTAGCTCAGCGCTGGTAAAGGGTAGAAAAGTTTATATGGGGAATGGAGCAGGCCAGATTCATGCCCTGAACCTGAGAAATGGAAAAAAGAAATGGACCTTTCGTGGAGGATCAGGATACATCGAGACGAAGCCTGTTCTAGCCAATGGCAAAATAATATACGGTGCTTGGGATGAATCAATTTATGCCCTTAATGCCAGGAATGGGCAACTCGAATGGCAATGGTCTGATGGTAGATCTGGTCTGTTATACTCACCAGCGGCTTGCTGGCCAGTGGTGGCGGATAATAAAGTAATTGTCGTAGCTCCTGATCGTGTAATGACAGCAATCGATATCTCCAATGGTGAGACCATCTGGCGGAAATCTGGTCACAAGGTCAGAGAATCTATTGGGGTATCTGAAGACGGGATGCAAGTTTTTGCCAGAACCATGCAAGATTCAGTCATCTCAGCTAAAACCGCAGGTGATAGCTTTGATTTGGATTGGGTTAAACATGTGGGATTCGGTTATGACATCGCACCCAATGCCATGTTGGAGAAAGATGGTTACATCTTTTTCAGCACAGACAATGGGAGTGTTTTTTGTCTGGAGCGAGCCACTGGGGACTTGGTCTGGAGACACCGGATCAGCGATGGTTTGGTTAATACACTTGCAGTGATCGATTCGAAACGCGTGATTTGTACTGCCGCAGACGGGAAAGTAAGTTTACTACGCTTTGTGGATTAGTTCTGTTTCAGACAAAAAAAGAGGAATCCCAATCTTTAATTATCCAGCAGGTATGATATGAGTTGGACTAAGACTCTTTTTAGATGGCTACCAGCTCTTGCCATTCTATTTGGCTTGATCACCAGATTTGGTGCTGAAAATACATGGTTGATTCAACCTAGTCTCATGGTGATCATTTTTTATACTTTTATTGAATCTAGGGCACAAATATGGAAAAATTTGTCAAAGTTTCATTTGTATGTGATCCTGGGACAGGTCAGTATCGCGATAGGAATCTTTTTTCTTCTAAATTTAATTTCAGTTGAGGTGGCTGCTGCTGGATTGGTTATCGCGCTCTCACCCACGGCAGTATCTGCAGGGGCAGTTGCGTCTGGGTTGCGGGTAAATATGAGTCATATTATGTCTGTGATCGTCGTGAGCAATCTATTTGCCTGCTTCACATTCTCAATCATTCCACCTTTAATAGGAAATGATTCCTATTCATTCACCTCCACCATGGAACCATTTAGAATCGTAGGTATTACGGTCGTTATTCCATTTATTATTTCAAAAATTTGGCTTCGCTATGGGCGATTTTCAGGTGACTGGAAACCAAAGCAATATGTCGGTATATTTGTTCGAATTTTATGGGCTGCTATTTTGGGTGTATCAGCGTCTAAAGTTGGTGTGTGGTATTTTGAAAACACCCGATCTGGTTTGATCGATTTAGCCTGGCCACTTTTGCTGGGAATGGGGATATTTGCAATATTCGCAGCAATAGGTTATTACATCCCACGCGAGAAAAAAATAGGATCGCTCATATCCTTTAGCCATAAGAATTCAGGATTAGCTCTTCTGCTAATTATCAATACCTTCCCAATGTCTGCAGTGGCAGTTATCCTTAGTTATTCACTCGCACAGAATATATTTTTCTCAATGCTTATTGGACGCTATGCTCCCAAATAGCAGCAGAACCCCTATTCTTGTTTGTTAGTTTAGAGCGAAGTTTTACTTCTGCAGAACCTTCTTGATGAGCTGTTCGACGGAGAGCTCAGAATCACTATCCTTGAGAATTTTACGAATCTTTGCAAACACTTCAGAACGAGAATAGCCTAGTGCCTCCAAGGCCAAAATAGCCTCATTCTCAACACTATTGTCTTCTAACTGAGCAGTAAGCCCACCAGGTTCCACGTTGCCGAGACCCTTCTCTATCTTGGGCTTGAGTTCGAGAATAAGCCTTTTTGCAGTTGTGGGGCCAATTCCAGGCGTTTTAGCAATGGTTTTTGCATCCTCGGCCATGACCCAGTTGCTAATATCTGCAGGGGATCCTCCAGAAAGGATGGCCAAAGCGGCTTTGGGTCCAATCTTTGAGATTCCAATAAGGGTATAGAAGAACTCACGCTCAACCTTTTTTACAAAACCATATAGATCAAGTATATCTTCCCTCACATGTAGATAGGTATAAACGGTCACAGAGTTTCCAGGAGCGGGCAACTGCTCAAAAGTACTATGGGAAACCTTTAGCCGATACCCAATGCCTGATGTTTCAACAACAATATAGTCAGGTTGCTTGTCTACCAACTTACCAGAAATAAACTCGTACATTAGATACCCAACTTTGATAATTTGTAATTTAAGCCATGACAGATGGCGATCCCCAAGGCGTCAGAAGCGTCCATGGTTACTGGATCTTCTTTAAGCTTGAGTAGGCGTTTCACCATATATAGAACCTGTTCTTTATCTGCAGCGCCATTGCCGGTAACAGCAGATTTGACTTTACGGGCGGCGTATTCATGAACCTCCAGGTCGGCATGTTTTCCAGCCAACATGGCAACACCTCGGACATGGCCCATGAGTAGGGCGGTTCTCGCATTCTTTCCATAGAAGGCTTCTTCAATAGACAATACATCCGGTTCGAACTGCTTGATAGATACCGCAATTCCCTTATAGAGAACGGCTAATTTATCTGACAATGGATCACTGTTTTTGGTTTTAATGACGCCTGAATAAACTGATTTAAAACGATTCCCGTCGTAGTCAACAACCCCAACACCCAGAATCCTCAGACCAGGATCAATGCCGATAATCCGCAGGTTCTACTCCAGACTTTCCAGCATTTCATCAGTGAAATTCACACTGGCTGATAGTTTCTGCATATCGTCGTGATCATCAAGGAGTTCCATTAGGTGAACAACTTTTGGAAGATCCTCTGCACTAACTTCAGTGAAATTATTGGGTATTTGTTGAATCTGGGCCACCTCCACCGAATAACCGGCTTCAACAATGGCCTCATTTACTGTATTGAGATCATTGGGGGCAGATAGAATTTCAAAAAAGTCACCTTCATTACTCATATCTTCAGCTCCACCTTCCAGGGCAGCCATCATGAGTTCATCTTCATCGACGCCTTCTGTTGGAACCTGGAGGATACCCTTGGTATCAAACATCCATCCCACAGCGCCAGCCTGAGCCAGATTCCCACCATGTTTACTGAGTAGATGACGAATCTCTGAAACGGTCCGATTGCGATTGTCTGTTGCAACCTCCATCATGAGCGCCACACCACCTGGACCATAGCCTTCATAAATGATTTCTTCAATGATGACACCTTCGAGATCGCCTGTGCCTTTTTTAACAGCTCGTTCGATGTTGGCGGTTGGCATGTTGGAGGCTTTGGCTGTAGAAATAGCTGTCCGGAGACGTGGATTTGTTGCTTCGTCACCACCACCAGCTCGAGCGGCAATGGTTAATTCTTTCGCTATCCGTGTAAATACTTTGCCTCTAGCAGCATCAACAACGGCTTTTTTTCTTTTAATGGTGGACCATTTACTGTGACCGGACATAATTCTCCCACTCTAATTTTCGAATTCTGGTGTATTCTCAGTCCTGATGACCCATGCTCGTCGGAATCCATTTTGAAAGGCAAATTGCTGCAAACTTTGGGCATCTTCTCGATTGTTCATTTTCCCGACTCTGATTTTGTAATAGGGACTGTCAAATTGTATCATGATTTCGTCTTCAAAGGTCGAAGCAGCTCTGGTTTCCAGTGCAATAGCTTCATCATAATTATTTGTGCTGCCCAATTGAACACGAAAAACAAAACTGGAGTATTCGGTAACCTCCACAGTATCAATGTCATCACCCATGCTGGTGTAATAAGCTCTTAAAGATTTTATTTGTTCAATACGGGCTTTTGAACTGGGCCAATCATGCAATGTAGTCGGGTCAAAAGACTCATCTAATTTGACCTTATTCTGCCCCAACATGACGAGGGGTAGAAGAAAACTAATATAGACCAACAGCTTCATGAATTATCCATCCTGTTTTTCCATCTTCCAATCTAAGTTCATACCAGGCATCTGTCGCATCTAAAATTTCCGCCGAAGTCCCTTCATGTATCACAAATAAAGTACTGGAACCTGGTATGGGTGCGCTAGTCACTTCCGCTTCATCGACCAATAAAATGGCGTGTTTCTCATTCAAGGCTATTGATCTGTCCATGAGCCATCCCCCTACCACTAGAAGTAGGACTCCGGTAACAATTGTAGCCGGTGTAATCACGCGTCCTATGGAATTTCCTCGGGTAAGACGGCTGAGGATGATTCCTAGAATCAGCAGACTAAATAGGATTTGTTCGAGTAATTTTAATTCAGCCAATGACAGACTTTTGCGCAGCGCTTTAAACCAGGCGATAAATGGCATTGGTTCCGGCAACTCAAAGCGATCTTTGAGAAATAGTCTCGAGTATTCAAGGTTATGCAAAACATCTGGATCCCTGGGGCTCAGTTGTCGGGCTTTTTCAAACTGTAAAATGGCTTTCCCATACTCCTTCTCAGAAAAATAGGCGCATCCCAGATTGTAATGAAGGGCGGTAGATACCATATCTGTAGCCAATACCTTTTCATATGAGGTGATGGCAGATTCAAACTCCCCTTTTTCATAATGACCATTCCCCTGAGCCATCAGACCCTGGGCATCAACTGCAAATACAGAATTGACCATCATGAATAAAAGTAAAGGCCAAACCAGGAAGGCTCTCATTACAGGACCCTCCTTAATTTTTGGAAGAGTTCTTGAGTGGCTGAAATCCATTCTGAAGCTGATCGCTTCACAGCCCCGGGAGCAAACCGATCCATGGCCAGATCCTCTAGAAAAGTTCTGTTTTCATCAACAATTTCTTGAGAAATGCCATGTCTATTTAACAATTCAGTAAATTCTGCTGTATCTAAAGTATTCTCTGCCACATTAAAACGAGCACCAATAAATCCAGTGATACATTGGTGGAGCAATGCTCTTAATTCTTCTGAATCTCCAGAAAGTTTTTCGGCCTTCTTGATTTGCTTCCTGGCTTGTTTAATGGCATTGGTCCGTCGGCGAAAATCAACATTTCCCTCAAGACGTCGAGACTGATATTCATAAGCAAAGGCTCCACCAAGAGCTAATACACCAAAAATGTGAAGCATCCAGAATGTTCCCCCCATTGAGGAGGTCTGGGCTCTGGTAAATTTTGTATCTGCAGATTTTATATAACGGATGTCTTCCTGCATTAGTTCGACTTCTTCCCTGCTATACCCTGAGGTAACCACAGGTTGGGAACCTTCGGCATCATAGACGCTCATTTTAATCTTGCCTGAACTCCTGGTGACATACTTCTGTGTTTTCAGATCGAAGTAAGTGAATTCAATAGGATCAATGAGAATTTCACCAGGGATACGAGGTACCAGTAAATAGGTAGATTTCTTTGAGCCAGTGTGCTTCATTCCCTTAATGCTGACGTTTTCAGTTCTCTCAGGCTTGAAAATGTCAACTCCTTCAGGAAGCTTTGGCTCAGGAAGTTGCAGGGATTTAAAATTACCTGATCCAGTGAGAGAGATACTTAATCCAACAGCATCATTGGCAAATACAGCATTGGTATCCAAACCGGCTCGAATTTGAAAATTGCCTACTGCACCACTAAATTTATACGGTCTGGGCTCTGGCAAACTCTTCACATTTATCTTTAGGGGGTTGGAGAGAAAGTTTTTGGTCGCTTTTCTGTTACCACTAAAGAAGGGATCATTAAAAAAAGGATCGTTGAATCGTCGAGTACTCCTCTGATTCGATTTAACCTCAATTTCCAATTCGGTTTTTAAAGGATCTATGACCAATTCACCAGATCGAGTTGGATAATACAGCACTGTTTTCAAAATTGCAGTATTGTAACGAACACCATTAACCACCTCAGAAACCAGTCTTGGCTGGGCAGACTGTGGTATTTCTTCAGCCCAGAAACCAACAGCATCTGGAAGTTTCTCCACCTGATAGTTATAGACTCCAACTTTTGTAAACAACTTATAGCGAACCGTGAGAGGCTCGCCCACATAGACACTGGATTTAGATGGGATAGCCCGCAAGTAGACGGTTTGGCTGGTAGGTGCCTGACTTCCACCAGATCCGCGAGCCGCTACAATCTCAAGCCTCAAGGGTTTGGTTTTGTAACTTTTGTTTCCCAGATTGACATCCACTGAGGGAAACACAACCTGACCGGGTTCCATGGCAACAAAGGTATAGCTTATGGTTTTTTTACTGCTGGTTTTGCCATTTACAATGGTGTAGTTGGATGATTGCATGGGTCCTGAGAGAAGGGCAATCTTATCAATATCTCCTATACGAACGTTGGGCATAATATCACTACCTTCAACTTCCAGTTTCCAGGTAAATGATTCCTTTACCAGAATCTGCTTGGCATCCAAACTGGCGGTGACACGGACCTGCCCATATGTCACGGAATTAATACTGAGCAAGATGAGGATGAGGAAATACTTAAGCTTCATCACATTACCAATCTTTCTCATTGTCTTTACCTGAGGTCTTTAGCCTGATCTGTTCGCGCATATTTTCAGTTTCACGATCCTTCAGGGCATCCAGCAATTGCTGGGCATTCATTAACTCTTCCTGATCCACAGGTTCCTCGCCATCTGAGGGATTCTCTTGCTGCTGTTCCTGCTCATCCTGGTCTTCCTGATCCGGCTCATCCTGAGATTGCTGTTCATCTTCCTTATCGCTCTCAGACTCGTCTTGATTCTGTTCTTCTTCCTCTAGTTCTTCGTTCTGGTCTTGAGATTCAGAGTCTTGTTGCTCTTCCTCCTCCTGTTTATCCTGTTTGTCCTGCTTTTCCTGGTCGTCCTCTCTATCCTCAGAATTTTGGTCTTGAGGAGGTGGTGGAGGCATATGGTTTAGCAGTTCCAGGTTGGCTTTTGCATCTTGATCATCAGGGCGAATTCGAAGCGTTTGTTTATAAAAGTCTCGAGCCTTCTCCACATCCTGTTTATTCAAATAGGCATTTCCCAGGTTGTAATATACATCAGCCAGAGCATTTTTATCCTTCAGACTCAAAGCCTGCTCATAAGAGCCAATAGCTTCATCCAGATTACCTAATCTATAATTGGCATTCCCCTGATTATAATGAATATCTTTTAAATCTGGATTCTCTTCCAGCAGTTTATTCCATGCTTCAACTGCCTCCTCATACTTCTGTTCATCGAAGGCTTTTTTTGCATTGGATTGACCAAATACATTGAACAGTGGGAATAAAATCAACATCACATAAATAATAAGGTTTCTGGTAAGGCTAATCACTGACGTAATTTCCTTCCCAGTTTCTTTCTGTGCTATGTAAATCCGTTATCAATAAATCAAGTACCAGAAAAAGGAGGGCAAGCCAGGTGAACCAATGGAATTGCTCCTTAAAATTGGTGAATTCATGGCGACTGAATTCCTTCTGCTCCATTCCCAGGATATCATTGTAAATTTCTTCCAGACCAGCTGTAGCCGTGTTGAGATGTACAAATCTTCCACCGGTTTCCACACTTATGGTTTGGAGCGTTTCTGTATAGAGTCGAGTTGTTACGACTTCACCCCCTCTGGTTTTACGATAGCTTTTTATAGTTCCTCTATCATCGTAGATAGGGATGGGCGTACCAGAGAAAGACCCAATTCCAGCTGTATGAATAATGACATTTTCTTTGCGGGCTCTTTCGAGAACCTCTTCAAGATTGCCTTCGTGATCTTCACCGTCTGAAATCACAATCATGGCCCGATGTTGTTGATCGTCTGGATCAAAGGCACTGAGCCCAATTTCCAGAGCATTCTCAAAGGAGGTACCCTGAACACCAATTAAGGACTCATCTGATATATCTAAGAACATGTCAAATGCTGAATAGTCCAAAGTCAGGGGCGTTTGGAGATGAGCTTGTCCTGCAAACACCACCAGTCCAACCCTATCTCCCCGTAATTCTTTGATCAATTTCCTTAATTCAAAGCGAGCCTTCTCAAGGCGATCAGGTTTAATATCCTGAGCGCGCATTGAATTGGATACATCCAGAAGCACAACGATGTCAACCCCTTCACGATGAATCTCTGTTAACTCATCTGAGAACTTGGGTCCCCACGCAGCAAACAGGAGTACCAGGATGGCAAGCAGGCGCAGAATATCTTTGGCTAATCTCTTACGCTTGCTCACACTTCTGGAGAGTTGTTCAATCAGTTCAGGATCGCCAGCTCTCTTCAACAAATTTCTGCGGGAGAAGCGAAACCAGATTCCAATCAATATCATGAGAGGGATTATCGACCAGAGCAGACTCTGTAGCCAGATGGGATATGTTTCAAATTGAATCATCAGGGGAATCTCCTGAAAACCAGTCGTTCTAAGACGAACTCAATCATCAACAGGAAAAGTGCCACAAGAAGTGGATAATAAAAGAGTTCAGCGTGCTGTACATATTCCCTCACACTATACTCAGTAGTCTCCATCTCGGATATTTCCTGGTAAATGGCGGCCAAACTTTTTTCATCGGTGGCTCTAAAATAGTGTCCACCTGTGATATCAGCAATTTTCGTCAGGGTTTCTTCATCAATATCTACCTGAACTTGAACTTTTCTTACTCCAATAACTGTTTGTACTGGCATGGCAGCGGTGCCCCGGGTACCAGCGCCAATGGTATAGATTCGAATCCCAAACTCTTTGGCCAGGTCAGACGTGGTTATAGGATCCAATTCACCTGCATTATTGCGACCATCTGAGAGCAACACAATGACTTTGCTCTTCGCGTCCGAGTCACGCAATCGATTGATGGCCCCAGCCACAGCCATCCCGATGGCAGTACCATCAAATTTTTCATTTACGATTTCCAGACCTGCTATAAATTCATTGAGCCGGTTCAAATCAGTAGTCAGGGGACATTGCATAAAGCTTTCCCGAGCAAAAACATTGAGTCCTATGCGATCATTTTTTCGTTGGGAAACAAATTCCTGTGCAACCTTTTTAACGGCTTCCAGCCGGTTGGGTTTGAAATCCATGGCGCGCATGGAACCAGAGATATCTATGACCATCATAATATCAATACCCTCCGCATTTACCTCTTGCAAGGCATTGCGCTCTTGAGGACGCATCAGGGCAATAAAAATGGCCGAAATAGCCAGAATTCGTATGGAGTAGAGAATATGTTTTCTCCACATACCTGAGGTTTTGGAAATCCCTTCAAACATAAGCAGGGATGAAAATCTTAGCGTTCCGAATCGCTTCCGAGAGTAGAATACATAGATGATGAGCAAGGCGGGTATGCTCAAAAACAACCAGGCTAATCCGGGGTATTGAAAGGCGAGTATCACTATATTTTAAACCATCTTTTTTTTCATATTTACCAGCAGTCTATCTAAAACACCCTTTATAGTCTTTGACCTATTATTTGTTTCGCAGGGCAGGGATTTTTTTTCGAGAATATCCTATGCAGATGGAATGAATATTAAATCCATGTATTGAGCTTTTCAAAGCCCGGCAAATAGAAATTTTATAATATTCGGATAGGTAGAATTGAGGCAACTTCTACAATTTCAGAATGAGGTTAGTCTTCTTTTTTTTCAGTCTTTTCTTCGGCTTTTTCTTCAGCTTTGGGTTCAGCGGGCGTATTACCAGCTTTTTCAATCTCATCAGTAATACCACTCAAGGCACCCTTGAATTCTCGGATACCTTTACCAAGACCCTTGGCCATTTCAGGTAAGCGCTTTGCTCCGAAAAATATCAATATAAATAAGATAATTATTAGCCATTCCCAGCCACCAGGTAAACTCATGGATTACTCCTTAATAAATATTTCAAATATGCTTTTATTCACCACTTTACTAGACACGATAATAACGCAAAAGATAATAGGCTACACCCATTCCAACGACACCCATAAAATTTACTTTTAGAGTAAATCCAAAGGTAAGCGAGAAAATTCTAAGATCGAGAACAAAGGGTTCGGCTAATCCATATTTTGCTGTATCGAAGGATAGTACAAAGAAATTTCGGACCACACTTTCAGGGAGTAAAGCTGCTGCAACATCCCCTAATACGGAGCCAATGATGGCACCGCTAAAGATCATGAGAACAATTATTTTAATATTTCGGCGTCTTGGATCCATTACTCAATCCCAACCTCATCATCACGCTGGGTTCTGGTCCATTTCAATAAGCTTGAAAGAATCATTAGAACCGCCAGAGGAAACATTAGGAAGCCCTTGCTGACAAATACCAGAATAACCATAGCTATACTTGATATGAGTACCCATTTCTCCTTTGCTGTCCCCTTCAAACTCATGGGAGGTGATTTTGCGAATGGAATCTTTGATAGCATGAGGCTTGAAATGATCATTACTAGGGGTAAGACAAATCGAGCATCACCACCGGGTTGACGAGGTGTCCATCCCAAAAATGGATATTCATGTATCTGACTCATAAAAAGCCAGATACCAACGACTGTGAGCGCCATCAGGGGTGTAGGGACACCAAAGAATTGACCCTTTTGATCACCCTCAGCTTCCAGATTAAATTTCGCCAATCTGATTGATCCCAACATGAGAGGCATAAATGCATAGAATCCACCTACCAGTTGCCCGAGGGGTTCAGCCCAGACCATATAAACAAATACTGAGGGCGCCAGGCAGAAGGTGATGATATCTGCCAGAGAATCAAACTGGATTCCAAAATCAGATGTACTATCCAGGGCACGGGCGATTTTTCCATCAAATCCATCAAAGATGGCGCCAAAAATAATGAACCAGGCGGCCCAAAAATAATCACCATTGGCAGAGGAGATAATGGACATAAAACCTAGAAACATATTAAAGATTGTAAACGAGTTTGGGATAAACCTTCGACGTGGATTTTCTTTTAGGGGTCTTCTTTTACGAGCCGGATCTCGAACCATAATTAATCCATTTTGGCCAGGACGGTAATACCACCGCGCACGGGCTCTTTCATTTCTACCAGAATATTGGCAGCTCTGGGGATAACAATATCCATCCGACTTCCAAATTTGATAAGACCATATCGGTCTCCCTGGGTTACCTCGTCAGCTTCCCTGAGGTAATTAATAATTCGACGAGCCACTGCACCAGCGATCTGGGCAAATTTAACTTTCATTAAATCGTTTTCCATACCCACCACACTTTGCTCATTCACCTCTGAGGCATCTTCAGCAAAGGCTGCCTTGAAGGCACCATACTTATAGTTGACAAAGCCAATTTTCCCAGAAATAGGTACTCGATTGATGTGAACATTTAAGGGAGATAAAAACATGGTGATGAGAGTAGCCTTACCCACATAATCATCCTCAACATCCTTGATATCCACAATGACTCCATCGCCAGGACTCAAAATATGTTTGGGGTTGATGACAATATCACGTTCTGGATCTCTAAAAAAATACAAAGTAAATAGTAAGAGGCCGCCGCTCATCATGGATGGGATTTTCCAGTAAAGAGAACCCCCATTGAAAAATGTTATTGCTGTCAGGATCAGTGTAAGCCCCAACACAATTGCGATATTTACATATCCTTCACGAGCCATAATTATTTGAATAATTCCTCTCTCTTAAACCGCGCAAAGATAAGCGGGGGTGTCCAGAATAAAACACGCTTTTCCATGGGAAAAGCCAAGAATTACAAGGAAATTATCGATGTTGCTTACTTGCAAAATATTATCTATGGACGATGGAAAATCTGAATTGTTTATCACTCAGAGGGTACAACCGTTTCACCGAGGATGATGGGCAATGCCATACTCTCTGCTTGACGTAAAATGTTTAGAGTAAGCTGATCGCCATTCTTCAGATCCTGAAGGTTAAAATAGGTGAAAATATCATCATCAGTCTGGATCTGCTGACCATCCAGACCCACAATGAGATCACCAACTTCCACACCTCCTCTATGTGCAGGTGAACCATCTTTCACTCCCACAACAACAACACCTACATTTGATCCCAGGTTTAATAGTTGAGCAGTTCGGGGGTTGTTGGGGCGATAGCTGATCCCCGTAGAATAATTTCTATCAACAAATCCCTTCGCTCTCAATTCATCTATAATCTCTATGGCTCTGTTGATGGGTAAGGCAAATCCAATCCCAATGGAACCACTATGATTCCCACCTGAAAAGATAAAGGTATTGATTCCCACGACCTGCCCATCAGCATTGACCAGCGGTCCCCCACTATTTCCTGAATTGATTGAAGCATCAGTTTGAATCATGTCCTGATAAATGCGACCGGATTGCTGGAATCCGAAGTCCATATGAAGACTGCTGATAATCCCTGCTGTCGCGATGGGCATTTTGCTCTCACTAAAGAGGCCAAATGGGTTTCCCAGGGCGATGACCCACTCACCCAGAATAATCTGATCGGAGTTGCCTAATTCTGCAGCTGGATACTTTCCAGGATCAATAATTTTAATAATTGCCAGATCTGTTTTTTCATCTATCCCCACGACCCCGGCCTTGTGCTGACTTCCATTTGCCAGGGTAACCATAATTTCCACAGCATTTTCCACAACGTGGGCATTTGTTATGATATATCCCTCCACATCATAAATAAATCCTGAACCGATTACCGCTTCTTTTTCCTGGAACCATCGTGGTGTCCCGGGCATGATGAAGCGCCAGAAGGGATCGGACATGAGTGGAGATTGAGTGTATCTAATCTGGGTTGTAGAGATACCAACAACTGTTGGTGAAACGTCTGCTATGCCCTGTGTAATGGCAGTTTCCCGTGATTCGTACAGAGATATCTTCTCGGGAATCTCAGCAGGGGAAATACTGGACGGCACCGGCTTGTCATCTACAACAATTGCTGTGGTATACTCGCTAACACCAGGTATCTGCCAGTTTCTTAATTCTCTGAGGGAAAGGGTCAGCATTCCCAGGAACAGGGCCAGTGCGAAAATAAGTGTGGTAATTTTTTTCATTGATGTATTATCATTTCAAGTCTTGAATCTAAATAATAAGCTCTAATACTTGATCAGACAAGTGCATCCTTTGCAACATACCATGAGGGTTGAATGTCTTCTGGATAGCTAACCTGCATGAGCGCGAGTCCATTGGCTGGAGCAGTGACGGTGTGTGATTTTCGATTCGGTTTGTTCAAAAGCGTTGAGAAGTGTTCAATGTCCCACTTCCCCCGGGCAACTTCAATCATACTTCCCACAAGCATACGTACCATATGGTGCAGAAATCGATCACCTGCTATGGTAAATTTCATAACGCCTGATGGATGTACATCCCAGGAAGCCAGTGCCAGGTTACAGACCATATTTTCTGTCTCAGTCCCAGCGTAGCAAAAACTTGAGAAGTCATGCTCACCCAAAATAAGTTCCGATAAGTTGTACAGTTTGGAAATATCCAGAGCGTGTCGGATATACCATTGTGTATTACGTTCCAGCACATTGGGGGCAGTGGTAATTTGATATAGATATTGGCGTTGTACTGCAGCAAAGCGGCTGTGGAAATCATCACTAACTTTTGATGATGCCATGAGTCTGATGTCATGAGGAAGTTGGCGATTAAGTGCTTTCCAAAGATTTTTAATTGGAATAGAACACGCTTCAACTTCAAAGTGGGCAACCTGACCTAGAGCATGTACACCACTATCTGTTCTTCCCGACCCAATCAGGCCAATTTCCTCATCGAATACCTTGCATAAGGCTCTCTCTATATGACCCTGTATCGTTTCAGGATCTTTTTGAATCTGCCACCCGTGGTAAGCCGACCCATCATATTGAATGAGCAGAGCTATCTTCATGCGATAACTTCTCTTTGCCTGGCAATGCTGACCAACCCCATCCAGATGGTCATGGAAGACCAGACAATGATCATCGTTGCATTCAATGCAAGAAAGAGCAATCCCAGACTCAACCATGCGCAGCTTAATAGAAGCATATATTTTGATTTATTATATGACCTCACCGTGGGTAGCCCACGTATGGCAAGTAAATCACCCAGCGTCATGGATCGATGAATAGTGTGAGAAATCATCACCTTAAACACCCCTTGCCAGTATCTTAATCTTTGGAGATAAGTTTTTCTGGGAGCACCAGAAATAAAATAGAGTTGAAATCTTGAAAACCGCTGCCACTCCTGCCTAAGTGAAGGAATAAACCTCAACGACAGCACCACTAAAGTCTGCAATTTGCCGATCTGAAAACCCAACCATCTCAATGGCGACAGGAGTATCGTCAACTGGGCTATGGTAGCTGGATTACTCAATCGGGATTGAAAACTTGATACAATAACCAGGGGCCAGGCAAATCGTTCTACGGCAAAAAGTAAATACTGCCAGTCTGACCAATAAAAGCCCTCCTCCATGGATTTTTGAAAAAGCCCTCTCATAAAGGGAGAGAATATGATTTGCAGCAGGGCCAGAAATAAAACCAGACCCAGGATGAAAGCCAGTGTCTTCAGAGGAGCTGGAGAAGTTGTGAAGAGAACTCCCAGCGTGAGTACCGTGATCCCAATGTGCCATATGGATGATGAAACAATAAAGAGCGAGATAAATATGAGGGCTGAAACAAAAAAGGTGAACCAGATCAGCCAGGGATCTACATCTGCATTCGAATTTTTTATATAGGAATTATTATCTGCCAAATCAGTCCAGCCATCAAAAGGTCAGAGCAATTCTTAAACCAGCGCTTCCATCCGTCATATCAGTTTGAATGATCATTGTCGTATTCAAACGTTTTAGATAGAGTGCATCCATAGTGCTGACCAGGTGATTCAGTGCGATAGCGCCAAAGGTGTAGGTCAGGCGTTGTCTCCATAGATAACGTTCGGTTTTTATGTCAAAAAATTCATGACGTTTTTCATCTGATTCCCAATTCCAGTCATAGCCATTTTCAGCTGAGTAGACCCGATCCCACTGTCGATTCCGGAGCATCTGCTGATTATAGGCCTCCATACTTTCATGTTTGGACACGCGATCTAAATAGACATCTGACTTATTTTGGGGATCTGATATATGGCCATATTCACTGGCGAAGTAATACAGATCATTTTCATGGTTCGTGGCCGTTGAGCTGGCGATACCAGCAAATATCCACAACGCGGCCTCAATGCCATTAAATAGATAACCTTTGGTATGCGCTCCGTAACTGTGCTCTCCCCACCCTGGAATCAGCGTACTTTTCAGGACTGAAGGTTTAGACATCAGACCATCAGAAGATTCCCCAATTATTGGGAAGATTACCAATATGGCTACCAGTACTAGTTTCGTGTTGAGATGTCGCAATTTTTAAGTCCTTATAAAAAAGAGTGCTGCACCGAGGGAAAATACACCTAGTGTTGTCAAAACAATCAGGATTCCTGTAGGCTCACCACTGGAATAATCACCCCTCACCGTGAAAGGGATATCTTCATCAAGAAGTGATTTTAACTGAGCCTTGGAAAGATTGTCTGAAATTGTTCCCTTCCAGGCATACTCAGTCTGTTCATACACAAATTGTACATTGAGTTCTAACTGACGAAGGTATCTTGAGTTCCGCACAGAATTTGCAGGGGTATGATTTATTGATAGGGTAATATCTTTAGTCGTGATGCCAACTTGAACCATCTCCGTCTGACTTCGTGTGTGAAGTAGACATGAATTTAAAAATGTCCCCAGAGTGGATTCATCAATGAATGATACATGCAGACTATCCCGGGAGAGCGATGTAGAATCAGCAATCGCCTTATGCAAATCTTTGAGGAGCTCGGTAGTCAAATCCCGATGACTGGATTGACCGAATCCAATTCCGCATAACAAAGAAAAAATCAAAACATATTTCAAGATGGAAATCCCTGAATTGACTGAGGTAGAGACATAAATATTTATACTGGTTTAGAGGATTTGCCCAGGACAACCCAGAGAAGTCCCAGTGAAGAGAGCAGCAATATAGCAAGTGCAAAAACGTTTCCATGCCTACTGTAAAAGGTTCGCTCCAGACCTATGGGGGCATCGTAGACAATCTCACCTTTTTCTCCGAGAGGAATCGAGGCTGCTATCCTGCCACTGGGCAATATCATGGCGCTAACACCAGTTTGAGCAGATCTTGCAATACTTATGCGATGTTCAATGGCTCTGAGCCTTCCTGCTGCCAGGTGTTGATATGGACCAGGTGAATTGCCCAACCAGGCATCATTTGTGATGATGGACATGAGATCAGCATCATTATTTATAAAGGTTCGGAATATGTAAGGATCGGCAGATTCGTAGCAAATTAATGTACCAAGATCAGTGACCTCATCTCGACTTCCCATGGGGTAAACAACTGATTCATCGCCTGGCTGAAAATTGGCTTGTCCAAAATTTAGATTTGCTAAGATCGGGAAGGTTTCAACCATGGGAATACGTTCTGCAAAAGGAACCAGACCCTGTTTACTGGAAATTACAACTGGCAAACCTGGAGAATAATAGAAGGCTGAATTGAAGAATTGATAGTCCCCATTTTTCTCTTCGTGATGAAGAGCGCCAGTCAGGATGGATACGCCATTATTCTCAACAAATTTTCTGATCTTGCGATCAAACTGTGGGTAGTAATGCAAATGAGCTGGCACAGCACTTTCTGGCCAGATTAAAATGCGTGCGCTATCCTGAACCACCCGTCTCGATTGCTCCAGAATGGCTTCAACATGCTTGGTTTTTTTTGAGCGCACCCATTTTTGATGTGGATCCAGATTGGTCTGAATTATTCCCACCCTGATGGTTGACTTGCTTAACTCTCCCACCAGTTTCATGCGAACCGCTCCGAAAATGAAGGACCCCACAATAATGAAGCCCAAAATACCCCAGACCAATTGTTGGGTTCGAACAGTGAGCTTGCCAAATTCCAATTGAAACAGAATGGTGTTGATGGCAACTACCCAAAAACTAACGGCATAGATACCACCATACTCAGCCCATTGTTGGAGTGGCAGGGCAAAATTCTGAGTCATGGCAAGTGATAACCACGGGAATGCTAAAGTATATCCGTGATAACTGTACAGGAATTCAATGGAAACCCAAAATGCTGGGGCCATCCAGAGCCCCTTTGTACCAAGATTTCTACCTGTTCTGGCAATCATCGATCCGAATAATCCAAACCAGAGTGACATATAGGCCACGCTGCCCATCATGGACGCTGAGGCAACCCAGATATTGGTTCCTGAGTTATTTGCTATCCAATTCAGGCTGGTCAGCGTGAAAATAAATCCAGTGATATACCCTAGTTTGAAACCTCGCTGCCATCCACCCTGCTGCAAGGCCGCCCAGAGTGGTATCCAGGCTACCCAGGCAATAAAGAACATATCAAATGGCGGAAAACTAAGGGTAAGTAATAACCCTGAGATGATGGCGAGTGTCTCTGGTGTGAATCTCTTCGTCATGATATTTCTACCGCTTAATTATCCTTGAGTTTCCTGAAGATATTGTTTCAGTATAAGGGCAGCCGCAATTCTATCGACTGCACCTTTATCATCACCAACCTTTTTGCCCATACGATGCAATGATTCCTCAGCTTCCACTGAGCTGTAACTCTCATCAATGGTAAACACAGGTTGGTCAATCCTGGCCTTCAGTACCTCAATAAATACTTCGACCCGTTTGGCTTGTTCACTTTTTTCTGCCCCAGGCCTGAGAGGTACTCCAACCACCACTTCTGTCACTTGCTCCCGTTGAATGACTCCACGGATCTGTTCAACTGCATCATCATTACTCGAAATCAGCAGTGTCTCATAAGGACTGGCAATTATCCTAAGAGGATCAGTGAGGGCTAAGCCCACACGTCTCCCACCGGGATCGATTGCTAATATTCGCCCTTGCACGTGACAGTGTGTCTAAAGGTTTAGTCTACTGGTTGTTTCAAGACTTCTTTTAGCAATTTACCAGGTTTGAAATGCGTTTTTCTTCTGGCAGGAACATAGATTTCTTCGTTTGTGCGAGGATTTCTAGCCCGTGGTTTTGCTTTGGTAGGCTTGACTTCAAAAACACCAAAATTCCGGACTTCAATTCGTATTGAAGCTTCATCACCACTCATCATTTCGCGAAGAACGGTGAAAACGCCATCGACGATTTCTTCAGTCTGGAAGATTTTTTGGCCGAGTTTCTCAGCAGTTTTTTTTGCAACATCTTTTTTTGTGTATGTGATTGACATGGGGTATCCTTTCTTAGCCATGGCTCTACTCGCGCTCTACGCTTATCACGCCTTCTGACGAAAGTAGTTTTGCTTTTAATCGATCTAATTGTTTGACACCTTCTACCTCAATAATGACCAGACCGGTAACAACATCACCGTCGACCTTCATGGATAGAGTATCAATGTTAATATCATAGGCAGAGATTGTCTCTGTGACGTCCCTGACTAAATGTTTGCGTTCCTGTGCCAATATCTTGAGGCGAACGAGGAATTTCTGTGAACGAGCGGCAGCCCAATCCACATCAATAATGCGTTCTTCCTCTGGCAGGTTGGTTCCGACAGTATCACAATCTTTATGATGAACAGTAATTCCCCTACCCCGTGTGATAAACCCTAGAATGGGATCACCAGGAATTGGGTTACAGCATTTGCCAAAGCTGATCATCATGTTGTCTATGCCCTGGATGGAAACCCCTTTGGTATTCCTCCTGGCTCGATTGAGAAATGATTCAGCGTAATAGCTCTCAGATTTTTCCTTCCTTGGTTTGGAATATTCTTCCGGGAAGAATTTACCAAGAATGGAGGATATGGTTCGATGTCCCGAACCAATTGAGGCAATCATTTTCTCTTCGGATTCAAATTTTAGCGTGACATACGCATCTTTGAGATGCTTCCATTCCTTGGCTTTCTTAATCTTGCGCAATTCGCGTTCAAGAATCTCTTTTCCAAGTCGCACGCTTTGCTCAAACTCTTGACCTTTGATCCATTTCCTGATATTGGATTTTGCTTTGGAAGTTTTTACAAATTTCAACCATGAGGAATTGGGCTTTTGAGAATCACTAGTTATGATCTCGACCTTATCCCCGCTCTCCAATTCGCTATTTAGCGGCTTAATGCGCCCATTAACCTTGGCACCAATGCAGTGCAAACCCACCTGAGAGTGGACATCAAAGGCAAAATCAAGAGGTGTGGCCCCCAGAGGCAAAATTCGAACCTCACCTTTTGGGGTATAAACAAATATTTCATCTTTGTAGAGATCAATTTTCAAGAGATCCATAAACTGATGGGAGGTGGTTTTATCTTCGGTCTGCAGAATGTCCACCAGATTCCTCAGCCATGTTACCTGCTGATCAATATCTTCCTGACTTGATTTTGAATCCTGTTCTTTGTACTGCCAGTGGGCTGCCACGCCCTCCTCAGCCGTATCATCCATTTCCCTGGTTCTGACCTGCACCTCAACGGGGAATCCATCAGGACCTACCACTGTGGTTTGGATGCTTTGATATCCGTTGGATTTGGGTTGAGCGATAAAATCTTTAAAGCGTTCCTGAATGGGTGTATAAAAGGCATGGATGAGCCCTAAGACGCTATAACAGGCTTCTACGCGGTCAACGATGATTCGCACTGCATAAATATCGAAAACATCTTCAAATGGTCGGTTCTGATCCTGCATCTTGCGAAAAATGGAATAATGGGATTTGAATCTACTTTTATAAGCGGCTTCAAACCCAGCTTCTTCCACTTTTTCTATTACAGGCTCCAGAAACTTCTGTACGTATTTCTCAAAAAATGCCTGTCGCTTTGGGATGAGTTTATTCAGTTCCTGTGATGCCTTGGGCTCAAGGATATCAAAAATAAGATCTTCCATTTCAGATTTTATGCGATACATCCCCAGACGATGAGCCAGCGGGGCATAAACATCCCTGGTTTCTCGAGCGATTCGTCTTTGTTTCACAGTTGGGAGATGCTCGAGAGTGCGCATATTGTGAAGTCTATCAGCAAACTTGATAATTATAACCCGTATATCAGCTGCTACAGAGAGGAGCATCTTTCTAAAATTGACGGCCTGTTTGTCTTCCTCACTGCGAAACTTCATATCTGAAAGTTTTGTGACCCCATCAACTAACCGCGCAACCTCTTCTGAGAATTCTTGCTCCACATCCTTATGGGTGTAGCCAGTATCCTCAATAACATCATGAAGCAATGCAGCTGAAATAGTGACGGGATCCAGCTTCATCTCAGCCAGAATCGTTGCCACTTCAACACAGTGACTAAAGTAGGGTTCACCTGACTTTCTCAACTGGCCCTGATGGGCTTTTTTTCCAAAATTGTAAGCGCGCCAGATAAAATCTTCCCCACTGGGACCCACTGAATTGCTGCCACCCATCATTTCGATGATGTTCTGGAAGTCATTGGGATACTTGGCCCCATCCGTGTTCAGGATTCGATCTAGTATTGCTGCAGCCATTAGAAGGGTTCAGGAGCTCCTTCGTTGGGTGGTGGAGATGGTGTATAATCAGAAAGATTTTCAAAGGAGGCAAATTTATCAATAAAGCTGAGCCTCACGGTTCCTGTAGGGCCATTTCGCTGTTTGGCTACAATAAGTTCTGCAACACCTTCCTGGGTATTCCCATTGTCATCGAGGACACCATATTTTTCTGGACGGTAAATAAACATAACCACATCAGCATCCTGCTCAATAGAACCTGATTCACGTAAATCTGAGAGTATGGGGCGTTTATCCCCTCCCCTTGTTTCAACAGCTCGAGATAGCTGGGATAACGCAACGACAGGAAGGTCGAGTTCCTTAGCCAACATTTTAAATGAACGAGAGATCTGACTAATTTCCTGTTGTCTACTTTCAA
>JACKQG010001668.1_pt1 | contig 30151 bp, 20 predicted proteins | sample 8237621 | NCBI WGS metagenome assembly JACKQG01 (sample SAMN15677084, study PRJNA649215) | marine metagenome | biome: marine; feature: Black Sea; material: saline water; isolation source: suspended particulate matter (SPM) from the Black Sea western gyre | collected 2013-06-09/2013-06-10 | depth... | reverse complement strand
TTTACATAAGCACATTTTAATTTGCTTCGTTGAAAAGCACTTCTATTTTACGTGATCACTTTAAACAGATACGGATATTCAAGTCGATTCTGTATTAAGACAATAAAACAAGGAGAGAAAATGATGAGTAAGCTTTTGCGCGTATTACCCCTTCTGCTGATGATCAGCATCGCATTTGGTGGCGGTATGGTAGAAAACACGAATCAGAGTGCTGAACAAATTCGCATGATGGCTCGCGGTGCCTCTACAGATCTTGACGCCGTATTCTTTAACCCAGCTGGATTGACCAAACTGGACAACGGGATGCATCTATACTTGAGTAATCAAACGATTAGTCAGGGTAGAACGATTACCAGTGATTTAGGGTTCCTACATAGTGATACCTATGAGGGGACTACCTTTGCACCTGTTTTTCCCAACTTTTACTTCGCCTACAAAATGGACAAACTGGTTTTATCAGCCGGTTTTGTACCTGTTGGTGGTGGCGGTGGGGCTGTATTTGAAGATGGTTTACCTTCCTTTGAAGGTCCAGTATCGGCTATCCCTGCTGGCTTAGCTGCCGCAGGAATCCCTACCACTGACTACAGTTTTGATGTTGATTTTACAGGCTCATCCATCTACATGGGCGGTCAGGCTTCTGCTTCATATGCCATCAATGACATGATTTCCGTGTCTGCTGGTGTGCGCTATTTTATGGCCACAAACAATTATGAAGGTTACATCAAAGATATCATGATCGATCCCACCTATCCTGGTGTTGCTGATGGATCCATGACATCAGCCACAGTATTTTTTAGCACAATAGCTGGTGCCTTGAATGGTGCTGCTGCTTCAGCCACTGGTGGCGCTGCTGCACTACAACCATTCGTTGGAACAGCTGCTGAGAATGAAAATTTTAACAATCTGGTTCTTGGTGGTCTAATTCCTCAAGCAAATGTTGATGCCATCGGTGCAGGTTTTGCACAATTAGGTGTTCCCGGATGGGATCCCGCAACCTGGACCCCAGCTATCGCCATTGGTGCTTATACTCAAGCTGCAGCAGGTTATACTGCCAACGCAGACGCTATGACAACCAACGCAGCCCAAACTGCAGATGTTGAGGTTGAGGCCAAGCAGACCGGTTCTGGTTTTGCTCCTATCGTTGGCTTGAACATCAGTCTTATGGATAAGCTCAATATTGGTGTTCGCTATGAAATGATGGCACCTTTACTACTCACAAATGAAACCGTAGTTGATGGATCAGGTCTTTTCCCTGATGGTGCTGAGACTAATGCTGACATGCCTGCCTTATTGGGAATTGGATTGTCCTACCTGGCTATGCCTTCACTGAATATCGCTTTTGATTACAATATGTACTTCAATGAAGATGTTGATTGGGATGGTAAAGAAGCCAATGTCGAAAATGGTACTGAAATTGCTTTCGGTGTTGAATTTGCACTGAACGAATCTCTTCTGCTCAGTGGTGGATACCTCATTGCTACAAGTGGTGCCCTGGAAGCATATCAGACAGACCTTAGCTATAGCCTGAATTCAAATACAATGGGTGTTGGAGCAAAATACAGCCTGAATCCAAAGATGGCTGTAACCCTTGCTTTTTCAAACACAGCTTATGAAGAAGGTTCAAAGGCTAATGTGTTGTACCGAGGTGGTGCTACTGGAAACGAAACCTATATGAAAACCGCCACAGTTATTGCATTCGGTCTTCAGAAAAGTTTTTAAGTAATACGTTAAAGATGTGCAAAAAGGCCGCTCCTGCGGCCTTTTTGCTCTTAAGGAGTGACTATCATGTTAAATATCATTAGAGCTGGATTAATCATTTCAATCATTGGAGGATTGTTGATTGGCTGTGAGGATGATGAAGCTACTCCTGAAAACAACCATCCGCTGACTGGAGAATATACTTTAGCGGAGATGACCATTAATGTGGAGGCAACCACACTTCGTGACACAACCCTGGCCTTTATTACTCCCCAGGATGGTGTGGACTCTGTTACCATTACTGCCGGGACATTGATCCTGGTTGAATCAGATCTTTATACAGATACGGGTGCTGATTCCATCGGGGGTAAAGTGACTTTGAGAGATGACCTGACTGGGACCCTTGCTGGTAGATTACCAGTTAACTGGGGAACCGGATGTGAACCAATTATACTCGTCTCAGATCTTGGATCAGACGGAATATGGTCTGCTGATACCACCACAGGTGTATTCACCCTCGATCTAGTCCTTGATGCTTTAGATATCGACGGAACCTTAAGCGTATCAAGTGATCATCTGGAAGTCATCTATGAATCCATGCTAAGCAATGATGAGCGTACGATTTCCACTGTGAATGATATTGCTATTAATCCTGCCTGTCTACCTGTCTCAACTGTTACAGAAAGAATTCTCACACTCACTTTTAATTAATGGTTATCTAATGTGCTATATCCATTCAATCATTTAGCCCATGGATATTAAAAACTCTAGAAGACTCACCCTTCGGGCACTCAAAAAGGTGCTCCCCAAAGCATCCGTATTTACTGATCTGATCCACCGCTATGCCTATGCCAGGGATGCCGGGTTATACCGACTACTCCCTCAAATGGTTATCAAAGCCTCAACAATAAAAGATATCGCTCATATTTTTAGAGAAGCCAATAAGCGAAACCGAGGCGTGGTATTCAGGGCGGGAGGGACCAGCCTTTCCGGTCAAGCTATCTCCCATGACATTCTGGTTGAGGTCAAACAGGGCTGGCGCAATATGGACGTCCTGGAACAGGGCCAGTACATTGTTCTGGAACCTGGTGTTGTGGCTGCCAGAGCAAATCAGCGTCTCGAAGCACTTGGGTATCGAATTGGTCCGGACCCCGGCTCCATACGTTCAGCCTTGATTGGTGGTATTGTGGCCAATAATGCCAGCGGAATTGGATCTGGAACACACTATAACAGCTACGCCACCCTGGCCGGCATGGAGATGGTGTTACCAACTGGTCTGGTTCTCAATTCTGCCAATCCCCAGGATAGAACGAAGCTTCAGTCTCAAGCTCCCAAAATACATGCAGGCCTCATTCGTCTCCGGGATCAAATCAGGGACAATGAGACTCTCAGGCAACGCATTCGGGATAAGTACAAGCTGAAGAACACCATGGGTTACTCCTTGAATAGTTTTTTAGACTATGAGGAACCTCTGGATATCCTGGCACATCTCATGGTGGGCTCTGAGGGCACCCTGGGATTCATCTCAAGAGTGACATTAAAAACAGTTCCTCTTTATTCACAAAAGGCTACCGCCCTCATATTTCTCCCTTCCATCATTGAGGCAGCTCGTCTGGTTCCAAAACTAAAGAAAGTCGGAAGTTCTGCTCTTGAAATCATGGATGATTCAGCTCTGAAAGCTGTGAGACATCTCCCTGGTTTACCCTTTGATAATAATTTGTATATAGCTCCAGGTTCTGCGGCGCTATTAATCGAATATCAATCGAATGACACTGAGGAATTGAACGGCATGGTGGAATCAGCGGTACAGATTATCAACGAGAAACATGCCTCCAGCATCCCCCAGTTTTTTAGCAATCCCATCCAACGGGATCGGCTTTGGAAGATTCGACGAGAATTGGGACCCCACCATGCTGCTACGCGACCTTCTGGTACTTCGGTGCTCAGCGAAGATATCTGTTTCAAGGTGAAAGATCTCGCCAGGGCCATCAAAGATCTTCAAGCCTTATTCGTTCGCTATGCCTATGATGATGCTGTGATTTTTGGCCATGCCGGCGATGGAAATCTTCACTTCAAATTGAGTCTGGACCTAGATCAAACCGATACTCTTAAAAATTATGCGGCCTTCATGTCTGATCTGGTTGAGATGGTTGTGGATAAATATGATGGTTCCCTCAAGGCAGAGCATGGCACCGGTCGAAATATGGCGCCTTTTGTTGAGAAGGAATGGGGCGCGACAGCCTACAAAGTTATGCAGGATATTAAAGAGCTCCTGGATCCCAATGGCATTTTGAATCCTGATGTACTTATCAGCCGAGATGATCAAATACACTTAAAAAACATCAAACCTATTCCGCTGGTTGACGACATCATTGATCCCTGTATTGAATGCGGACTCTGTGAACCGATTTGTCCCTCTGAAGACTTCACCTTAACCCCACGTCAACGTATTGGTGTTTTACGAGAAGTTGAAAGCCTGGGGGAGATGCCTGGCAATGAGACCAGCATCAAACGCCTGAAGAAGTCCTATCGTTTTTACGGGATTGATACCTGCGCAGTAGATGGCCTCTGCAGCATGAGTTGCCCTGTGGATATTGATACCGGCCTGATGATGAAGCAATTGCGAGTAGAAAGCCATGGGACTCCTGCAAAGGTCATTCATGGAATTGCCCAGAAACATTTTACCTGGACCGTACGCAGTGTAAGAGCTCTACTCCGCTTAATCACCCCTCTGAGATATGCTATGAGAAGTGAGCATATTCAGCGAGGTCTGAAAGCATTAAACAAAATATCTCGAGGTTCCATCCCTGCTCTAAATCCACAACTGAAATCGGCCACGGGAGTATTGCCTCCTCAGACCAAAGAATTGGATGTGATTTACTTCCCCTCTTGTGTGACGCGCAGTCTGGCAAATCCTGATCAGGATGGTCTACCTGTTGCTGATGCTTTCGCAGAAATACTCACAAACGCTGGTATTGGTTTCGGATATCCCCAGGACGTTTCAAATCTCTGCTGTGGTCTCAGTTTTAGTTCCAAAGGCTATTCAGAAGCCGCCTTGCAAGCTGCTATTCATACAACCGAGAAACTCTGGATCAGTTCCCTTGAAGGTGAGTTGCCCATCGTCATGGATACCAGCCCCTGCTCAAAGCATCTTGGCTATTATGATGAGATATTATCTGGAATCCATCTGGCCCGATGGCGGGCACTAAAAATATTTGACATGGTGGAATACCTCCATGATGTGGTGCTTGAAAAACTCAGTCTGTGGCATGTGAAGCAAAAGGTGGTTTTACACATGACCTGCTCAACTCAACATATGGGTCTTGGGGATAAAATGGTCGCTATTGCCCAACGTTGTGCCAAGGAGGTCATCGTTCCTATGGATACTGGTTGCTGTGGATTTGCAGGGGATAGGGGGTTATTGGTTCCTGGATTAACTGAAAGCGCTACTGAGATGGAGTCAAAGGAAATTGTAGACGTTAACGCCGATGGGTATTATTCAACCAGCAGAACCTGTGAAATGGGGATGACTCTGGCTACGGATAAATCCTACCAGTCACTTCTATCCCTGGTCCATGAAGCCATCATCAAGCAATCGGTGTCGTAGAACCCTCTGCTATTCGTAATTTTCGTAAGATTTATTGAAAAACAATCAACGGAACTCTACCCTTTACCCCCATATTCACTTCCAAAGAACCTTTTAAACTGAGGAGCCAATACCCTTCGAGAACACTTCGACGAGCTCAGTGTGACACCTCAGGGAGACAAGCAGACGTGTCTTGCTGAGGCTCTCGAAGTATGACACGTTACGTGCTGCTTGGAGGTGAAATTGGTATTAGAACGATTGCTAAATCAGATTATGACAATGGTATGTTGATCTAGTCGATTCTTTCCCCGGTCTCCAGGTCAAAAAATTGATAGGTCTCAGGATCTGCAAATAAACTGAGCGGTGTTCCAATCTTGCGAGGTGCATTATCAGTAACTCGGGCAATAAATGCATCTATCCCAGTAGAGCAGTATAAATAGGATTCATTTCCCATGAGTTCGCTGACTTCAAGAGTTGCTTTTATGCTAGTAGGGGAGTCCATCAATTGAAAGTGCTCTGGACGAATTCCCAGGCTAACCTTGCGACCATCAAAAGCTCTTAATGTTTTTGGATGCGCATCAACTATGGGTAATGAGAATTTCTCATTCACCAATTTGCCAGCTTGAATCTCCACTTCGAAAAAATTCATCGATGGCGAACCAATAAAACTTCCGACAAAAAGGTTTTGTGGACGTTTATAGATTTCCAGTGGTTCATCAGCCTGCATGATGTAACCATCCTTCATAACTACTATGCGATCACCCATGGTCATTGCCTCAACCTGATCATGAGTTACATAAATCATGGTCGTTTTTAGCTTGGAGTGTAGTTTTTTAATCTCGGTTCTCATTTGAACCCTGAGTTTTGCATCAAGGTTGGAAAGGGGTTCATCAAATAGAAAGACAGAAGGTTTTCTGACTATAGCTCGACCCACAGCAACTCGCTGCCTCTGGCCTCCTGATAACTCTTTAGGTCGGCGATACAAATAATCTTCAATGCTGAGAATATCTGCAGCTTCTTCAACACGATCCTTTATGTCCTTGTCAGAATATTTCCGGAGACGCAAACCAAAAGCCATGTTCTCATAGACGTTCATGTGGGGATAGAGGGCATAATTTTGGAAAACCATGGCGATATCGCGATTTTTTGGCTCTACATCATTTACACGCGTATCACCAATATATACGTCGCCCCCGCTGGCCTCTTCCAGACCTGCTACAATTCTCAATGTAGTGGATTTACCGCATCCAGAAGGTCCCACCAGGACAGCAAATTCACCGTCTTGGATTTCCAGATCGATACCATGAAGAATTTGTGTTTCACCATAAGACTTATCTAATTTTTTAAGGGTTACTTGAGCCATGTTAGCTTCCTTTCAAAATGATTATGTCAAACACCAACTGACATTGCCTTGTCCTTCTCGGATCACTACGGGTTGGTCATCATCAGTCATATCAATCACCGATGATAACTCAGCCCAGGTAGGACCTGAATCCAGGATGAGATCAACCTGACCTTCATAATATTCAGAAAATTCTTGTGGATCACTTGCAAAACTTTTCGCGCTAATATTGACACTGGTTGAAATAATGGGATTTCCCAGAGCTTCAACAATGGCCAATGTAAGGGGATGGTCAGGAATTCTAACACCCACTGTTTTCTGTTTTGAAAGCAATACTTTAGGGGCTTCTCTAGTTCCAGGCAGGATAAAAGTATAGGGACCGGGAAGATACTTGCGCAGATTCCGATAATTTACAGTAGAAATTTTTGCATATTTGGAAATGTCTTTTATGTCTGAACACACAAAGCTGAGGGGTTTCTGTTTTTCCATTCCCTTGACCCGGTAAATTCTTTCGATGGCAGCTTTTTGAGTAATATCGCATCCCAGTCCATAAACAGTATCGGTGGGGTAGATGATGAGACCACCACTTCTCAGAATATCCACGGCTTGGTCGACAATTCGATCATTAATGCTGGTACCGTGAATTTCAATTCTCATGTGGTTAGATAGCCCTTTATGATAGCCATACTATCAGCAGGTTTTTCAAAGGGGAAAAGATGACCTGCAACAACGCTTTTAACAATATGATTTCCCCTGGAACGCATAAGCCGCTTAAAGCCACGCTGATTCACAGTATCTGATTTTTCACCTATTATGAAAAGGGCCGGGACTGGTAATTTTTTAGGAAGGGACCAGACATTTAATGGGATAGACTGATAAATACTTGATTCCAGTTGTGGTGCGCAGGACAACTGGACCCCCCCCTGACCATTTTCATGGAGACAGGTCTCCACATATGCCTCAAGAAACTGAGGTTCCCAGCGTGAAAAAATAGCCTTTTTTGAATAGTGTTCCAGGGCGGCAGCTCTGGTTGCGAAATGATTTCTGCGTCGGGCTGCTGCACGAGTCAGAGGAATGATATGGGTTAATGAGAGGAGCCTCAAAATCCGCATGACTGCCAATATTCTTTTGGGAAGTATAACGGGATCCAGCAAAATAATTTTATGAAACCAGTCAGGTCTTTGAATTGCCATGAGCATGATGACTATCCCACCAATTGAATGACCCATAGCGATCATAGGTCTTCCTGGTGGATTTTTCTCTAGATAAGCAATATAGTAATTTGCTAAATTTTCCCAGGCTTCAACGCGACCATTCCAGCGAGAATCACCATGACCTGGTAGATCAGGTGCCCATATATCATATTCTTTAGTCAAGGGCTCAAGAAAGGGTAGGTACATTTTTGAAGAGAAGCTGTTGGCGTGTAGAAAGAAGAGAACTTCTCCCTCTGGATCACCCCAGCGATTCATGGTGGGCACGGATGGAAACGGTATCTGCATTAAAACAAAATAAGGCGAATGCACTGATGGAGAAGGGAAAAGACACTTGTTTTGGATTCGTGTCCTTATATTCAAAGAAGCATAGCATACCTGTGTTTGCTCAAAAATATTGAAAGTAATGCTTAGATGAAGACTGGAATTCAATCCATGATTTCAATGATGCTGACCTTGTGCCTGGGGCTGATCACATCTGCTGTCTCTGGAGCTGAAACTGTGAATCAAGTTGGTGATCCAAGCCTGAAGCTTGAACTCAGCCAACGTCAGGACAATGCCCTGACTGGGACGGTCTTCGCCAGTTCAATTGAATCCATGGAGCTGATTCAAAGGGAACAAGCCATTCTTGCTGAAATTTTAAAAGGAAATATACCTGGATTCCTCAGAGAATTGGTGGCAGTAGAAACCAGTTTAACCATAGAGAATACGAGATACAACCTGACCTTCTTTGTCATGCCAGATTATTTATCCATTGGCTCAGATGATAATCATTTCCTGATACCCATGACGCCCATGCTGGCTCAACAGGTTGTGGATCATATCGGTGGTATTCTGCCCACGCGTAAAATGGTTGATCTCATCTGGAATGCATCTGAAGTCAAGCTGTCACCCCAACCCATTCCCCCCAGCCCTGAGATGGTCACCATCGATATCTTTCGAGAGCATAACACAAGGGTAGAAATAAGCAGAGCCAACTTCATATCTGATCACCCCCTTGGTTGTCTAGTTAGTGGTCACAAAAAGGATGTGATATTGTCGAATAATATTACTTCCAAACCAGATAAGGTGATCATTTATGGCTGGCATTATCAGAATGGCGAGCCAATCCAACCACTTTATAGTGGGCATATAAACTGGTACGCTGATTATAGTCACGGGATTCGAGTCATCTTGAATAAGTGTTTGTTGAATGAGTCAGTTGTAGAGCTACCACAAATTTTAAAAGATCCAGTCCTACATCGGCTCATTAGTGATGAATTTGGAGTCATGGAAACCACACGATACGACACAGCGCGATCAAATTATCCCTGATCTCTGACCAATCGTCCCCTCTAAAAACCCTTTAACGAAGTAAATGACCTCATCTGTCATTGGGATGACAACATTGAGGTCTCTTGTCTGTAATTTATACTTGGATTACTTGAAATAGACGGCTGCGGAATGTTGATACGCATCGGCGGTGCTCCAGAATAAAGATGGTGGAGTACTGGTAAATATCCGTCCGCAGCCGAATTTTAGTGATCAATATATTTTATGTCGGTGCTAGTTCTTAAAGTGTGAAACTATAAACTTGATGGCTGATTCAACATGAGTTTTCCAAAAAGCATGGGAATGTGTCCCTGATTCTTCCCTGAAGACACTTTTGTATCCCATGTCTTCCAACATTTTGGCCATCTCTTGATTCTCTTTAAACGTGAAATCATCACGTCCACACACAAGTAGCATGTTAGGGCTTTGACGAGGCGCCTTTTTTTCTGCGAGATGGAGGGGATTGTTTCTATTCCATCGATCAGGATCTTCAGCATACAATCCCAGTGCGCCAGTCAGGTGCCAGTTTTCAGTATGGCGAGTCACATCCATCACGCCACTCAAGCTGGCAGCGGCTGCATAATTATCTGGATATCTCAAGGCTTGCGAGATGGCACCAAAACCACCCATACTGAGACCCATCACGCCGTGGTGCATGGGATTCATAGAGCCATTAAAATTCTCTACCATCCAGATTTTAAGCTCCTGGTGGATGTGTGTATCATAGTTGCGTCCTGGACTGACCTCTGAATCGACCCACCACCCATCATATCCACCATCTGGTAAAACCAGCAGAACCTTGTAGGTATCGCATAACATCTGCAAATCTGAATCATCTTCCCATTGGGTTTCATCCCCACTCCAACCGTGCAGCATGACAATAAAGGGATATCCATCTTTTTGTTGAGGATCAAACTGAGTGGGGGTGGCCACTATGACCCTGTTACTGTCAGACAATGCTATGGAGGGTGTCTTCTGGTGTAGAATTTCCCCCAGAATCGGTGAGAATGAAATCAAGCTTAAGAAGATCGCCATCAGGCATGGAGAAATTTTTGTAAATGGTTTCATAAGGGCAAATATGCTCGCTATGATCTTTAGGTCAAAGCACATATTTGCGTATTGTCAATTGCCTCGAGGGAAATGAAAAGCAGTTTTATCCGCCATTGGAATGCTTAAACTGATCTCCTAAGAATTTGAAGCTGAAAAGGGTAGTGATGTCGAAGAAAAACAGGAATATTGTATTGTGGTTAGGTCTAAATATAATTGCCATGAGTTTGATCGTTCTTCTCAACCTATAGACCCTTGGGGATGACCTGGTCCTGTCCCAATCATGAAATGAAAACTGCAGCATGAGTGGAATAAAACACGAACTCAACTTAATGAATACTCCAGTAATCATCATGATTATACCCGGTTTTCCTTTATACCATTGTGTAGACAGATACAGTCACCCACTCTTGAATCCCTGAAAGGATAAATCATGCGTCATCACTTTATAATTAGCATACTTCTTCTTAGTTTTATAGTACCGGGGTTATCATGTACCTCCGCTGTTGTGAGCGGTAAGGCCACTGATGACGGTAGACCATTGCTGTGGAAACACAGGGACACAGGCGATGTTGAAAACAAGCTGGTCTATGTTGAAGGCAGTAAATACGATTTTGTCGGTGTTGCCAACAGGGTGGATACTTTATCCCAACAAATCTGGATGGGCTCAAATGAAGTTGGATTTGCCATTATGAATACAGCCTCCTACAATCTGAATCAGGGGCAGGTTTGTGATGTACCGGATGATCAAGAAGGTTTGTTCATGCGAGCTGTGCTTGAGGTCTGTACCGATCTGGATGAATTTGAAGCTTTCATGGATGCATCGGTCGGGACCTGGGGTCTGGCCGCCAATTTTGGGGTTATTGATGCCAAGGGAGGCGCAGCCTATTACGAAAAAGGCTATTATGATTATACCAAATATGATGTGTCTGATTCGGAGGTAGCTCCTGAAGGATATCTCATACGCACCAATTTTTCCATGTCAGGCACAGAGAACAAAGGCTATGGATTTATTCGTCATGGAGTGACCAGTGAGCTCTTCGAGGAGCAGGAGCATATTTCTGTAGATTTCATCCTGGAAGCAGCGACACGGAACTTGAAACATGGTTTGTTGAAAAAAGACTTGAGATCGGGTCAATTGCCCATGGATAGAAGTGATGAGCAGTTTGTACTTTTCCAGGATTATGTTGTCCGAACTGCCAGTGCTTCAACCCTTCTGATACAGGGTGTACTGCCCTCGGAAGATCCACAACTCACAACTTTATGGACTGTACTCGGTTGGCAGCCGGTAACATTGGTAACTCCAGTGTGGGTGAAGTCTGCAGCCCTGCTCCCAGATATTGTACTTTCTGTTGATGGTGCACCTGCTCCAATTAATGCTGCTGCCATGAAGTTAAAGCAAAGTTGTTTTCCTGTTAAAAGGGGCAATGGTCAGGACTATTTACTCCATTCTCAGTTGACCAATCAGGCAGGAACAGGTCTACTGGATATCGTTCTTCCCGCAGAAACTAAGATTGTTAAAAAAACCAAAGCCCTTCAGAATAAATGGCGCAAGAAGGGTATGCGCGATCGGGACTTAAAGAAGTATAACAAGTGGTTGGATTCGCATATTCGTGATACCTACAAAGATGATCTAGGACAATGGATTGACGAATAATCCAGAGATAAGCGCAATTCTCAGGCGAATAATGATTTTAGCTGCAGTCTCGGCAGGTATTTTTGCCATCAATAGACTCCTCCTGATACCCCTCCTTCCAGAGCTTGGATTTTTTAGAAAATATTTTGGGGATGTATTGGCTCTTCCAGTATATCTACCACTCTCATATTATCTAGCCTGGCGGCTTGGTCTTATCATGGACGATTTCCGGATAAAGATCACACATGTTTTAGGTGCCGGGATCATTTTCAGCCTTCTATTTGAAGGCCTGATACCGTTTATCGATGAGTCCTCTACCAGGGATCCAATGGATATTCTGGCTTACTTCGCTGGGGGTCTGGTGCTGTATATTGTGGCCAACACAGGCAAACAAAATTCAATCAATTAATTATGAGGTGATGCATGCGACCCTATTTATTAGGTGAAAGCACCTGGAAGCAGGTCAGAGAACAAGAAGTAGAACTGGTGGTCTTACCCTGGGGTGCCACTGAGGCACATAATCTTCATCTCCCATATGCTACCGATGTCCTACAGTCGGATCATCTCGCAGCTGAAGCCGCTCGTCTGGCATATGAACAGGGTGCGCGGGTGATGGTGTTACCCACTATTCCTTTCGGGGTGAATACGGGACAGACGGATATTTATCTGGATATTAATCTGAATCCCAGCACCATGACGGCTATTGTCGGGGATGTTTTAGAGACCCTTGATAGACAGGGTATTCGCAAATTTCTGGTCTTCAATTCTCATGGAGGCAATGATTTTAAACCCATCTTAAGGGAACTAGGCTTACAGTATCCAGATATGTTTCTGGCTTTTACCAATTGGTATTCGACCCTTGATAAATCGAAATATTTTACCAATGGGGGTGATCATGCAGATGAAATGGAGACATCACTCATGCTGCATATCAGACCAGATTTGGTGCGCCCACTCTCTGATGCAGGTCCGGGAACAGAGCACAAAATAAAAATTAACAGCATCAAGCAGGGCTGGGCCTGGACTGAGCGGAAATGGGCAGAAGTTACTGACGATACGGGCATAGGCGATCCCAGACAGGCTACAGTTGAAAAAGGTGCGGTCTATTTTAAGGATGTCACTCGCAGGATGGCTGATCTGTTTGTTGAAATCGCCAATGCAGATCTCAATGACCTGTATGAGTAGTCCTATCCATTAAGGAAAACTCCACTAGAGTGTCTGGGTGCAGAGCCACCGGAAAAGATTTTTATTATTAAATGTAAGCTTCGGTTGATTTGCTTTTGTGTGTTATCCTTTGGGCGATAACGACCATGATGTGGAAGCGGTTCTTCCTGGAGAGGTGCCGGCCGGCATGGCTTCCAGAGATTATTCTCAGCTAGAAGGGAACTTCCTCCTCTGCTTCTGCGACTGCAGCGGTTGCATCTTCTTCAGCACCCTTTTTCCAGCCACCAAGCATGGTGAGTTTTTCCCCAACAACCTCTGTCATGTAATGACGCTTCTCTTCTTTGTCATCCCATGAGCGCGTCTGAAGCCTTCCTTCCACATAGATCAAGGCACCTTTTTTGACGTAGTTTTCTGTGAACTCAGCGGTCTTTCCGAAAACCACAACTCGGTGCCATTCTGCACTATCCTGAAAATCTCCTTTCTCATCTTTTTTGGTTTCTGTAGTGGCCATACTGATGGTGGCGATGGCCATTCCCTTTGTTGTGTAGCGTACATCAGCATCGCTGCCTGTACGTCCAACCAATAGCACTTTGTTCACGCTATTGCGCTGCATAATACCCTCCTTTTGTTGGTTTGATTGATGGTATTTTATAGTCAGAAGGAGCCAGAAACAAGGAAAAACTCAATCAAAGTTGTTAATAATTTAATAATATATATAAAACACCGTAATGCCATTGACGTGTATCATTTCATATAAACAACAAGTTTTCCCCTACAGTAAAGCAGTTAGATTAGAACGTATTTGTACAATTACCCGAGTACAGAAAAGGATTGTAATGTTAATATTTGACCAGATGTTTTTAGTGAGCACCTCAATTGTCTCAGCAATAGCCTTATGGCATCTAGCGAATCGTAATCACAGTTTGATCCAGCGACCTCCCTCAGAATATTATCATGGCGTCGCCCTGGCAGTTCTGGGTATTGCAGCTCTGTTATTGACCTTTTGGGGATGGGGTATTCTGGGAATTATGGGCGAGGGGACAAGCAACAAACTGGTAGCTATCGTGTCTTCCTTAATTCCATTCTCCTGGGCTACTGCATTCATCTCAAAATTTTATCCAAAACATGAAAAGGTATTTCTCGGTATTATGATTCTCGGTTTGATTCTGATTACTGCGAGTCGATTTATGGATGCACCGTTAATGGCGAGAATTGTTTATCCCGTGTTTCATAGTACAGCAGCAATCGTCGTTATTGCCACCCCGATCATCGCAGTTAAAAAGGGACTAATGAATTTTCATTTTCTCTCGGTTTCTGTTGGAGGTGCATTGATAAGTGCTGGGGGTATTTCCATGGCCTTCTTATCCGCAGGTAAGCAGTTGCTGTTTTTTTCCCAGGGATTCGTCCTGATGATTCTAGCCCCACTATTATTTTCCACTGGTGTGTTGTATTACTGGGGTTTGTCTCGTGGAGAAAACCAATAGAGTTTAGCGGTTGAGCACACTAGATGGAGCTTGAAAGAGCAGCGCGCATTCATTGTATTTCTTGAATAATTGGCTTATATAAATAGAGATTATTACTGATAACCCCTGAATAGGGAAAATTCCATTGGGTACCCTATGAAAAATCGTACTTCGATCCTCCAAGATCACCTAATTCACCATGTCCTTCTTACTATTGTTCTGTTTGCAGTTCCATCAACTCTTGCCGCGGAAAATCTGGATTCTCTTTTTACTGAAGCGCGTCACGCTGCCACAGAAGTGGGTGATAGACAGCTGGCCATTGAAATGTGTCAACATGCCCTTGATGTGAACCCTAATTACCATGACTTTAGAATCCTGCTTGGGCGCTGTTACAGCTGGGATGGAAATTACACTCAAGCTGAAGCGGAACTTATTGTGGTTGTGGAAGCAGTTGAGAGCTATCAGGACGCTCGCAATGCCTTATTAGATGTCTATATCTGGTCAAAGCAAGATGAGAAGGCTCTGGCGTTATTAGAAACCACTGTCCAGATGTATCCCAAAGATGTAGGCTATAGAATCAAACAGCTTCAGATTCTTGAAAAGCAGGAAAAAATCCCTGAAGCCACATCAATTGCTCATGCAATTATAGAAATTGATCCAAACAATAAAGCAGCCCTCGACTTTAAAAACCGCGTTACTGTATCTGAGATTACACGCTCTACCACTCTGAACTACGCCTACAATCGTTTAGCTGAAACCAACACAGAATGGCAATTTATTGTGGTTGAACCCAGTCTTGACCCCTGGCATTTGCTATCTCTTGAACATAAAGAATCATTTTCATTTGGACCTATTATCATCAAGCTGAATTATGCCAATCGATTCCAAAAAACGGCTACCCAGATCGAAGTTGAATCATACCCAACTCTTAGAAAAGGTACTTATCTCTATACGGGTATCGGTCTGTCAAAATCAGATTTATTCCCATCTTTTCGAATGGGACTTGAGGTATTCCAGGCACTGGCCAATGAATTTGAGGCCTCGCTTGGTTTTAGATATCTGGAAGTCCCCAATAAGCAGATCCCCATTTATGTGGGCTCACTGGGTAAATATTGGCAATCCTACTGGATCAGCCTGAAAGCATATGTGTCTCCTTCAAATTCAAGTCTCTCAAAATCATGGATATTCGGAGTTCGTAAATACCTTTCTACTCCTACCGACTATTTCGAAGTATATGCAGGTTCAGGTGTCTCACCGGACACTAAACTAGGTGGCGAAGAGATAGACTTTTTGAGTAGTCGTAGCTTTGGTATTAGCTATAAACTTGAGATTAAACCCCAATATGATGTGAATCTTGGCCTTCATTTTTCCAATCTCGAAACCAGAGCTGATGCTTTTCGCGGTGATACTGGATTGCAGTTATCATTTACGAAACACTATTAGCAGAAACAATGGAGCTGTGGTAGATGGAATCGGGCTCACGTAAGTGACATATATTACATTGAGATATGCTTAAAAATATCTTGATTGGGTTTTGAGCTGTTTCAAGTCATCTTGAACGGATGAAAGAAATAAACAGGGGCTAAAAATGAAAAGACACACACGAATAATATCACTCGCCATCCCATTTCTCATGACGGGAATTCTTAATACTTGCACTGAGCCTCCAGAGGATGGCCGAATTATCCTGGAAAATAATTTATCAACACTCTCAAATAGGGTTACTTACGTCAATCAAGCCATTGAAATTGATACAACGCTACAAACGGGAGGTTTGGCAAAACCTGCTGTTGATCCAGTTAGTCTGGTTTTAATTGCAGAGGTTGACCCACCTACCATTGATGGGCAAGTCTTGCAAGCCACCGATATTTATATCAAAAAAAATAAAGCCTATGTTTCCTATAATATGATTGGTGAGCCTTATCTCGGGGCAGTCGATATATTTGATATTAAAGATGAAGAGGACCCTGAGCTCGAATCATCCATGCTTTTCACCGATTCAGACATCAATGGCTTAACATTTAAAGACAATTATTTGTATTTGGCCATGGCTACCAATCGCGATGAATTTGACTCTCCTGCTGTTGTAGAAAAAGTCCGTGTTAGAAACGATGCGCTGACGGATGAAACAGAAACTTTTGACGTCCCCAGTTGGGCAGCCACAGATGTTGAAGTGACCGGCAACCACCTTTTTGTCACCTCAGGAGCTGATAGTGGTCATGTGACTGTCATAAGACTTAACAACGATGAAGTTGTCTTTTCCTATCCCGTTGAAGATGCTCGTGGTGTTGCTACCGACGGAGATGATGTCGCTGTTGTTGCCGGTACACCTGCCCGGATGGTTACCTTCGACTATGATTCAGGCGAACTGCTTAATGACTATGAGCTGGAAGGTGCATCAATTGATTTTTCAAAATCAACCATTGAAATTCATCGCAAAAAGGCTGTTTTAGCCCTGGGAGATGGTGGTACGCAAATTATTTGCCTGGAAGATGGTTCGGTTGTCGAACAGATTGCTCCCCCAGTTGTTGATGATCTAGACCCCTCTGTAACAGTGACCAATGCCGCCTCAACTGACAGCAAGACCTTGTACATGTCTAATGGTGAAGCTGGCGTGTATGTTGCCTATACCAGAGATAAATTTAATTCAAGAGATTGTGATGTTGATGATCTACAGTTGATAGGTCAGTTTCGTTTAGATGATTTAGAATCAGTCAATGCTGTAAAAGTTGATGATGACTATTTGTTTATAGCTGGTGGGCTTGGTGGTTTGAAAATTCTTGAAGTTACTGAAGAGGATTAAGGCTGGCCAATCAACATAATTGGTATTGTTACTAGAATATTGATCTAGTGCTTATTTTATGATGGATCAGAAAAAATAAGCGTAAAGGTTGATCCAAAACCCTTTTCGCTATCTACCTTAATTTTCACATGATTCATATCGAGGTAGCGTTTGGTCAGGGCCAGTCCAAGACCAATACCCTGGTAGTCTTTTGCCAGTCCTTCACTCTCTTGTGAAAAGACCTGGAACATCCGCTCGCGATATTCGTCTGAGATGCCAATCCCTGTATCTGTAAATGTTAGTTGGAGCTTGCCATCCACACGGTCAAGCAGAACTGTCACGCTGCCTTTGTCCGTATACTTAATCGCATTTTGAAGAATATTATGGATTGCATGATATATGGAATATTGGTCAAACTGGATTTCATCATCTTCAGTAAGAATCTGGCATCCTAGCGTGAGACCCTTCTCCTCGGCGTCAGGAGTTAATTTCTCGCAAAGTAATTGAATGAGTTGACCCAAACGGTGCAATTTTGAATCCAGCTGAAGTGTCCCTGCTTCCAATTCCGAAATGTTAATGATGGAATCCAGAGTGCGAAGAAGGCGCTGGCTGCTATTGTTAATAAACTTAAAGTAATCTTCATCAGCCGGCTTCAGATTTTCTCCAAGACTCTCTTTGAGTCGACCAGTAAAACCAGTAATTGTAGTGAGAGGGGTGCGGATTTCGTGGGTGATATTGGCAATAAACTGGTCTTTCACTTTGTTGGCATTTCTGGCATCGATGAGTGCTTGCTCCAGACTCTCTTCAGCTCGTTTCCAGGCTGTGACATCACGACTTACTCCCAGTACGGCAGTGACATTCCCAGATCGATCCCGAACAGGGTTGATGGAGGTACTTACCCAGATTGCTTTGTTCGTCGTGGGCATTGGGGTTTCATAGGTAGCGCTTTCACCGCTGATAAAGGTCTTATTCAAAAAGCCCTTAAAGGTTTCAACCGTCTGTGGTGGAAACAACTCAGAGAAATTTTTACCTTCAATCTGTTCAATCTCCATATCAAGATATTTTGTTGCTGCACGATTGACAGATTGCACCACACCCTCGCTATCAATGAGAAAAATGATATCAGAGGAGTTTTCTAGCAGGGTACGGTACTTGGATTCATTCACAATATGGGCAGCTTCCATCTCCCGTTGTTCTGATAGGTCTCGGACATAGATACGAGCCCCGACGGGAACCTGCGCTTCATCCAAAACAAAGGCACCCTGGCATTCACCAAGAAAGCCGTCTCCATTTTTCTTCTTCATCATGAAGTCATAGAGGTCTTGTTTCTCATAGCGGGTATAGGCTGTGCGGTTCTGATAATTTTCCAGACCAAATTTTTCAGCCATCTTGATGGAACGTGCATATTCATTGTCATTTTGAAAGATGTCTCTCAGGGGCAGACCAGAATCGATATCAGCCTGTGTGAACTCAAAAAGACTAAAAGCGATGCGGTTCATGTATACTATACTACGACTCGCGAGATCAACCTCTATCAAAGCACCAGGTAGAAAATCAAAATATTGATGCTCTTCTCGTATGTAGTTGTGCATAGCTCAGACTCTCCGCCACTAGTTATCAAACGCTTGAATGCGAAAAAATTTGAGTTGAGGAAGGATTTTGCAGATGGGAGAAATGATGCGTAAACCCCCATGATGACTCAGCATCAACCTGTTAATCGCATTTTCCCCACTCGATTGGAAAAAAGATAAACCATGCTTGCTACACCAGCAAGTCAAGAATTTTCACCACATTGTGGTGAAAATAATCAAAAACAGGGAATAAAGTTTAATCGTTAATCAAACTATAGTAGTTTGAAATCCGCTTCCAGTAAATCCTCTGAGTTTGGGCCTACAAAAATTTTAAAATCGCCAGGTTCCCAGTTGAATCGCATGTCCTTATCCCAAAAGCGCAACTCCTCAGCACTCAAGCTGAAACGGAGGGTTTGTGATTCATTGGGGGCGAGCATTATTTTCTCAAATCCTTTAAGTTCCAGTACAGGACGAGTCACGGAACCTATCATATCACGAACAAATAATAGGACAACTTCTTCACCGGCAACAGGACCCGTGTTGGTCACCATCACTTCAATAGAAATGCTCTCTTCAGCCTGAAAACTGGCCTTATCCAGCAATAGATTGCTGTACTCAAAATCAGTATAGCTCAAGCCATATCCGAAGGGATACTGGGGACCATAGTTCTCATCAATGTATTTTGTGGTATAGCGATCAGCTGGGTCAAACGCCCTGCCAGTATGCTTGTGATTGTAGTAAATGGGGATTTGTCCCACTGAACGGGGGATGGTCACAGGGAGTTTTCCTGATGGGTTGTATGCACCAAAAAGAACATCAGCAATAGCTGGGCCTGATTGCACCCCGAGATGCCATGTTTCAAGAACGGCATCACAATTCTCGTACATCCAGGGTTCAGCAATGGGTCGTCCATTCATGAGAACGACCACAACAGGTTTTCCAGTGGCTTTGAGCATTTGGAGCAGTTCCAGCTGAACACCTGGTAGACCAATATCTGAGCGACTTAGGGCTTCACCACTCATCATGGCTTCTTCACCCACAACGGCGATAATGACATCAGCCTGTTTGGCAATGGAGCGGGCTTTTTTAAAACCGGTCTTGTCGGGAGAATTGACTTCACAGCCATTTGTGCTCAAAATCTTTGTGTGTTCACCTACTGCCAGCTTTACGCCCTCCAGCAGGGTCGTGACATGTTCCTTTTGCCCCTGAGCTGACCAGGTTCCCAGAGGTGTGACAGGATCATTGGCCAGGGGACCAATGACAGCTATTTTTGCCAGATCCATATCAAGCGGAAGGGTGTTGTCACGATTTTCAAGCAACACGATGGATTTTTTGGCAACCTCTCTGGCATGTTTGAAATGATCATTGTGGAGAACATATTTAGCTTCTCTCTCTGGGTCACTATAACGATATGGGTCTTCAAATAGTCCAAGGTCATATTTGATTCCGAGAATTCGTTGTACTGCGTCATCTATCATGGCAAGATAGGATGCATCTTCGGCTACCAATTCCTCTACATAGGTCTCATAGGTTGTGGACACCATTTCCATATCACAACCTGCAGCCAAAGACAATCGCGCAGCTTCCTTGTCAGAAGCAGCATAACCGTGATCTGTCATTTCCTGGACAGACGCCCAATCTGAGACCACAAAACCTTTGAAGTCCCATTCCTTCTTCAGAATCTGACGAACCAACAAGTGACTGGCTGAGGCTGGAATCCCATTTAGATCATTAAAGCCATTCATAAAAGAGGCAACCCCGGCCTGAGAAGCTGCCATGAATGGAGGTAAATATATTTCTCTGAGAGTTCGTTGGGAAACTTCAGTGGTATTATAGTCGCGACCACCTTCAGCAGCACCGTATGCTGCAAAATGCTTCGCAGTGGCGGCAATGGTCGTGGTGCTTGAAAGATCATCTCCCTGATATCCCTCAACTCGGGCAACGGCTACTTTTGAGCCCCACCAGGGATCTTCACCGGCACCTTCCATGATACGTCCCCAGCGAGGATCTCTGGCGATATCTACCATAGGAGCAAAATTCCAGTGCACACCTGCGGCCGAAGCTTCTATGGCTGTGATTTCGGCAGATCTTTTTATGAGATCAAGATCCCAACAAGCTGCTTCTCCCATGGGAATGGGAAACGTAGTGGCATATCCATGAATCATATCATAACCAAAGATCAGTGGAATGCCCAGACGGGAGCCATTTACTGCCATTTCCTGGGCTTCCCTGGTTCTCTCGGCACCAACAACATTTAGAAATGAACCGAGGCGTCCAGTTCGTACCAACTCCAGTGTGCTAGAGTCAGATGTAATGGGACCTGTAAATTCGAAGCTACCAGTTGCCTGACTCATTTGCCCGATTTTTTCTGGTAATGTCATCTCGTTGATAAGAGAATCAATAAAGGCTTCTTTTGGTGAAAGGTTCTGAGTCTGGTCGGTACCAGAGCACCCTAAAATGACTCCCAGTAGCAAAGTGGATATTATCAGTCGCATATGCCCCATCCTAATTGTCGATTGAATCGTTCTTAACATCTTGATATGATAAGATTCTATTTATAAAATACTTCAAAAACCAGAACGATTAAATCTTCATTTACCTGGAAATTTTTGGACATTGGGATGCAGCTTGCCAGATCGTTGATTCACCTGTTTATTATTTACGAGAAGAGGAACACGTGTTCAGAACCATCAACATAATTATCATCCTGCTGTTTTCATCAATTCTCATTGCTGGTCCTGAGGATTGGCGCATTGCCTTGTGTATCTCGGAGGATCCTCAACACGAGATGAATGTTTCCTGGCGAACTGTGATAGAGTTGGATGCACCTCGGGTAGAGCTTGCGCTCAATACGCCACTGGCCAAATTTTATAAAGATCGACACAGCTTTAACGTTGATCCAGAATCCGTTGTCCTCAGTGATGGTAGCGAAGTGTTTGCCTATTCCTCAATAATGGATAACCTGGAACCAGGAACTTCATATGCCTATCGTGTGGGTTCCCAAGAGGAATGGAGCGAGTGGTTTGTTTTCGAAACGGCCAGGCGCAATGATGCCCCCTTTCGCTTCCTCTATTTTGGAGATCCTCAGAATGGATTGCTCAGTCATGTGTCAAGAGCCATCAGAGCTGGCTATGGAGAAGCACCTGACGCCGCATTCATCACCATGGCTGGAGATTTGGTATCAGTGCCAGGTATTGATCAGCAATGGGAATATCTGTTCCATGCTGGATCATGGATTTTTGGTCAAATACCGCTTGTCCCTGTTATGGGGAACCACGCCTATTACATCGATGGAAAATGGTTGGATCAGCACTCTCCTTATTGGCGCCCCCATTTTACTCTGCCGGAAAATGGCCTGTCAACCCTGGCTGAGACAAATTACTACTTTCATTATCAGGGGCTACTTTTTGTTGTTTTGAATGGTAGTGAGCAACTGAAGGAACAGGCCATCTGGCTGGATGAGATCTTAAGTCGAGAAGAGAGTACTTGGGTCATATTAAGCATGCACCAACCTCTTTATTCTACGGGACAGGGCAGAGATGGAGCCAGAAGAAGAGCCGCATTTTTATCGGTAATTGATAAACATGAAGTGGATCTGGTTTTACAGGGTCATGATCACACCTTCGGCCGCACATATCCTTTGAAAGCTGGGGTGGCTGTGAAGCATAGAGAGAAGGGGACTATCTATATCAACTCTGTATCTGGGTCGAAACAATACAATCTTGAGCCAGCGATTGAGGGTGTGTTCGCCATAACTGACGCCAACAAGCAGTTCTATCATGTCATCGATGTCCACCCCTCAAAACTCAAGTTGTCCTCCTACACAGTGGATGGTGAGCTGAAAGATGAAGTGATCATTAAGCCTTCCCAAACCAGATAATTTTGCCTGAATAACCCACTCCTCAGCGCTATTTAAATTTCAACCTCCTAAGAAAAGGGGGTAATCAAAAAGCGTTGCCCTGTGATGAGTTACGGGACGAGTTACAGATTTTTGACTGATTCTTTCAAGCCTGATTTATCAGCATATTTTTTTTTGTAAAACCCAACATTATTGCATTATTTATGAGTCTAAAATAGTCACAATTAAACTCCAATATAAATAATTACTTACAATGGACATTAATCGATGTAAGAATCAGTAATTGCCTGGGTGAGTTAATTCTCACCATAATACAAACCAAACGCTTTGGTTTATTTGTGAATCGAAAACTTTTGTGGCGGGTAAGTAAATACTATAAACTAACCCGCTAACCAACAAAGTCTGAAAGGGAAGGGAAACCGGAATGAAAAGAAGTAATATTCTTATTGCTGCTCTGACGCTCATCCTTGGTCTTGCTACCACATCGTATGCAAATATTTATGCTACGAATCTGGAAGTAAGCGCCGAAGTGATCACGACAGGCACAACAAACAGTACTGTTGAAATCTCATTTTTATTGAATGAGGATTCTGACAGCGGTGTAGATGTAAAAATTTATAGTGGTGCCTCTCTTGTGCGCACCATTACGCTGGCAACAGCGACAAAAGGAAGCAACTCTGTAACCTGGGATGGTACTGATGCCGGCGGGGCGACCCTTCCTGATGGGGATTATACTTTTGAGGTTACTGCAGCAGATGACGGGAATACTGCATGGACAAAAATAAGTGATGACCTCTTGACCGTCATGTACTCACCCAAGGGCGTCTCCATTAATAAAGATTCTGAGAGTCCACACTTTGGTACAGTATATATCTCAAACGGCTATGCTGGAACCAGCTCAAATACTGGTGGTGTATACAACGGTGATGGAATTTATCTGTTCAGTGCTGCACAGGACAGTCTGACCTTTTCCGATGGTGGAATCAGTTGGGGTCATTCCTCAAATTCTCCCAATAAAACTTCGATTGGTGATGATGGTCGTGTGTATGTGACTGACTATGGTGCAGATGAGCTTTATGTCTTCGATGCAGATATAAGCCCTGCATCAGCATTTAGGGTTCTTGACGCAGACAATAAAGTCGCTGATCAGTATATCAGTGCCAATTGGGTGCATGGATCAGGTGCAGATCGCGTTATCTACACAGCTGACGCCCACTATGCTACTGGTCAGGGAATCCTTGAATACGCCATCGGACTAGAGGATACCATGGTTGCTGGCAATTACGGAGAGGTTGCCATTGAAAGACCTAACAATGGATACTACCAGCTAGACGTCGAAACAGACCAGGCTGGAAACATCTATTTTTGTCAGAAAAGAGCAGATCCAGACCAAGCTTACCCGCTCTTAAAATATCCTCCATACACTGGAACAACCCTGACTTTAGCTGATACTCTTTGGACTGTTCCCATGACATACGCTGGTGCAAATGGTATCGCTTTGGATGAAGCCAGTAATCGCATTGCATGGGGTTCCTATTATTCTGGAACAGTCTATATCCACAACGCCACGACAGGTGCCTTGATTGAAACGTTTGAAACAGGCCAATCACGGACGCAAGACCTGGCTTTTGACGCAGCAGGAAATCTGTACACCATAGACAATGGAAGTGAATACTGGCATATTTGGTCTTCACCAGACGGAGCCAATTCATTTACATCTCCTGGACAAGCCACAATCGCAATTGAGACTCCAGCCCTTGAGGGTGATGTATTGGTCAATGAATTTGATACCAACACCTCATCAGCAGAATATATCGAGCTCTATAATACTACAGATGTTGCTATTGATCTAGCTGCCGATTCGTATGTTTTAGTCTTCGTAAATGGTAATGGCGATGCAATCTATCAGGCCACGGATCTTACAGGATCCATTCCAGCCAACGGATTTTATGTCCTCGCTGAAACTGGTGTGACTAGTATTGGAGAATACACTCCAGATCAGAATGCTGCCTGGGGCAGCTTCCAGAATGGAACTGATGGATTTGCACTGGTCAAGGGAGCCGCTGCTTCTGATTTTGCAAATAGTGGAGTTTACAGCACCTCACTGGTTGCCGTTGCAGGAGCTACCCAACAGGATGCAGTCATTTATGCAAGTGGTGATTATCCAGATACTGGTCTAGAGGCTGAATTTAATTTACCTGGTGGACTGGTCTTAAATGGATCTGCTGGTTCATCTTCCAGAGTAACTGATGGACAAGGTGGTTCAAACTATGCCAATAGCGATTGGGAAATTAAGGCTACTCGAACTCCTGGTGCTACAAATGTAGCTCCACCACCTTCTTTCACACCTTATACCATTCTTGAAATTCAAACACCTGATGCAGGTGGAGACACCTCTCAGCATGAAGGAGAACTTGTTGAAACCAGTGGAATAATCACTGCCATGACGAGCTATTCCTTTTACATGCAGAATGGCACAGAAGACTACTCTGGTGTATATGTTTATGTGAGTGGTGACGTAAGTGGATACGCACTTGGAGACAGCGTAACGGTACAAGGTACTGTCACTGAGTATAATGGTTTGACGCAGATTTCCAGCATTTTCGATGTCACAGTTAATGCCTCAGGATTAGCCCTTCCAACACCAATTGTTCTGATAACAAATACTTTGTCAGAAGGACATGAAGGCATGTTGGTCACAGTTTCAGGTGAATGTACTGCAGTTTCAACCAGTGCAGGTACTGATCGCTGGGCCTTCAAGCTGGATGATGGCAGTGGAGACGCCCTGATTGATGATCAGGTATTTTCAGATGCAGAGAATTCAGCAACTCTGGGATTAACCTATGATGTTGTAGGTGTGGTCAATTATTATTATGGCGCATTTACAGTCAATCCGAGAGATATAGATGATATTGACGAGGTTATCATTGAAAATGACCTCAACCTGACTTTTGAGGATGACACAGATATTGCCAATTGGACTCTGAGTAGTTGGTCAACAATGGTATTTGAGGCAACAGGTGGTGTGGATGGTACAGGCGCTCTAAAATTTGGAGACGCTGGTTATGCTGCTTCCTTATCGAGACCACTTTCTGCAACCGTTGGAACCGACTATCTCTTATCTATCGATGTCAAGACTGAAGGCTGGGATGATGCTACAACGTGGCCTCTCAATCTGTCAGTTGAGGGACTATCCATTGATACAGTGTATGTGAGCGCAAATGCACTTGCAGATTATACCACACTGGTGATCATGGGAACAGCAATAAACGCTGCTGGAACGGTTACTATCGCAGGAGATAATGTTGCTGGTCAGAACTATATCTGGATTGACAACCTCATGTTCGATGATGACTATACTCCTCCACCGAGTCTGGACCTGGATCTGACATTTGAGGATGACACAGATATTGCCAACTGGACTCTAAGTAGTTGGTCAACAATGGTATTTGAGGCAACTGGTGGTGTGGATGGTACAGGCGCTCTAAAATTTGGAGACGCTGGTTATGCTGCTTCATTAACGAGACCACTTTCTGCAACCGTTGGAACCGACTATGTCCTATCTATCGATGTCAAGACTGAAGGCTGGGATGATGCTACAACCTGGCCTCTCAATCTGTCAGTAGAGGGACTATCCATTGATACAGTGTATGTGCTTGCTAATAGTCCTTCAGCATTTACTACCTTGACCATCGCTGGGACAGCAATCAATGCAGCGGGTACGGTTACTATCGCAGGAGATAATGTTGCCGGTCAGAACTATATCTGGATCGACAATCTTGTATTTGATGATAACTCTGGAGCCAGCGATTTTGATCCACCAGATCTGCTAGCCGGAGCTGCCCTATCAAGTACCATCGTTGAACTTGTTTTCAATGAAGATATTGATCCTGTAACTGGCGCTAATGTTGCCAATTACAGCGTGGATCATGGGATTGGTGCACCTACAGCAGCCGTTGTGCTGGAAGATATAGTTACCCTGACATTGGGTACGGGTATGATGTTCGATTCCACGTATACAGTGATCGTCAACAATGTCGCTGACATGAGCGGCAATGTGCTTTTGGCTGATACAGCATCATTCATGTACACCTATGAATTTGTCACTGACCTGTTCTTCTCAGAGTATATAGAAGGCAGTTCAAACAATAAGGCATTGGAAATTTATAATCCTACAGATGCTGCAATCGACTTGGCTGGATACACAATTGGTGGAACCAGCAATGAAGCAACAGAGTGGGAATATTTTTACACTTTTCCAGATACTTTGTCAATGACCATCGGTGCAATGTCGACTTATGTCATAGCTGATGCCAGTGCAGATTCGCTGCTCCAAGTCCATGCTGATTGGTTATCATCCTATCCTGGTCCAACAAGCTACAATGGCAATGATGCTCGAGGCTTATTCAAAATAGTAGGTCTGGATACCATACTTATCGATGCCCTTGGAGATTTCAACAATGCCACAGGGGCTGATTATGCTGCGGCAGGCGTTGAAGATGCATTGGGAGAGCACACCCTTTTAAGGAAAGCTAACCTTACAATGGGTAATCCTGATTGGATGATGTCCGCTGGTACTGATGAAGCATCATCAGAGTGGGTTGTCTTTCCTCAAAATACATTCCGCTTCCTTGGTGCACACCCGCATACAGATCTGGCTGGTCCAGAACTTGCAGGTGTTGTGGCTGTCTCTGAAACAGAAATACAACTTCGGTTCAGCGAAGCTGTTGCAAACGCTGATGCCATGGTACTCACCAACTTTAGTGTTGCTGGTGATCTTGGGGCAGAAAACCCAACAGCTGTTACCATGTTGACTGATGCTGTCTATCTACTCACTGTTCCGGCTATCATGCCAAATTCACCTTATACAGTGACAGTGGATGGTATCCACGATCTGAGCGGCAATGTCATTATGCCTGGTTCAATGATCGATGTGACATTGGATATTCCTGGATCATTGCCCATTGACCGAATCATAAATGATTTCGTTGGTGGTATTGGTAACTGGGCAGATCCAACCTATTCAGGCTCCACATATGGAGTTCTGACGAGTTCAACATTCGCCTCCACTGACACTATGGCATTTGCTGGAACCCACTCTGGAGAGATGGTGCTTCAGGATGATCCTGGGTCAAGTGGTGGTTGGTTTGTGAGACTGTGGAATATTAACCGAGTCGACAGAATTGATGCTGATTCCAAGATGTTCTTCTATCTCTACGGTGGTACTGCTTCCATGCAGGCCCGTATTGTTGTACAGGATGATGGTGGATATGAAGCAGGTCCATGGCGCGACATCACCGATGCCGCAGATGACTGGCAGGTAATATCCTTCGATCTGGCCAATGATCCAGCAACAGGATGGGTTAATGGAAATGGTGAAATTAACTCCGCCAGTGGCACTGTTGGAGTCGACTGTATCCAGATTCGATGCTCAGAGGATGTTAGTACCGTTCTTTATGTTGACATGGTAACTGAACGCTACAATATCGATCCTGTGGAAGTCACCTTTGATGTGAACATGAATGTGCAGACACTCATGGAAACCTTCGTTATGGGAACCGATTTTGTTGACGTTGCTGGTTCCTTTAATGGTTGGGGTGGCACACCCATGGTTATGGAAGATCCAGATGCTGACAGTGTGTATTCTTACACAGTGACAGGTTTGTATCCTGGTGAAACTCTGGAATACAAATTCAGGATCAATGGCAACTGGGATACATCAGAATTTCCCAACGGTGGTCCAAACCGCGTTTATGTGGTTCCAGATACCAATAGTGTGGTATATAACTGGTACGATGATGTAGAAGTATATGTTGGTGTAGATCTTGCCGGTCTCCCAACCGAATTCGCACTACATCACAACTATCCAAACCCCTTCAACCCAATCACCAATATCAAGTATGATATACCTGAGAATACCTATGTAAGGCTCTCTATCTATAACATGCTTGGTCAGCATGTGATTGATCTGGTGAATGAAGATCAGGCACCTGGTTTTTATCATCTCCAGTGGAATGGTTTGAACAAAAATGGTACGCCAGTTGGTAGCGGTATGTTTATCTATCGTCTGACGACACCAGAATTCTCAAAAGCTGAGAAGATGACGTATCTAAAATAGTCTAGCTTTAGACTGGTTTACTTTAAAGGGCAGTCTGCATTGCGCAGGCTGCCCTTTTCTTTTTCAACTAGATTTGATTGCCCCCCGAAAGCCATAATAGGTTTCCTCAGTCTGTCCCACTGAGGGAACTCGAAGTGTGAATTATTCGTGGATCGATATCCTTCGAGTCCGTCCTCCGGACTTCCCTCAGGAAGACAAAACAAGTATTCCCAGTTTGTCACACCGAGGGACCTTGAAGCATGACACAAATTTTATCCCACCATTTCAACTCACGCATTCCGGCTTAGATTAAATGACTTTGAAAAATTAGAATTCAATACTGTATCAGCAAAAAATGGGTGATGTCAAAATGAACAAGACCTCCACTTCTTCTACAAATAACCGCTCCATGTTTCTCCTTGAAGGAAACATTGGTTCCGGGAAAACTAGTCTGGGTAATATTCTCAAGAATTCCCGTGATTTTGAATTTCTTGAAGAGCCTGTGGATACCTGGCGTGATGGTTTTGCTGGCAACCTATTTGAGATGTTTTATTCAGATATGCCCCGCTGGTCCTTTACCTTTCAGATCATGGCCTTTACAACACGGGCAAAAAACTGGTCGGAAATTCTGGAGAAGGTGCAAGGGGATCATGTAGTACTTGAAAGGTCGATTTATACGGACAGAAACGTGTTTGCAAAAAACCTGTATGCTGGTGGTGCGATGAACGATTCTGAATGGCAGGTCTATCAGCAACTCTGGGAGTTTTTATCCTCTAACTATTGTGAAAAACCTCAAAAAATTATCTATCTACGGACACCGGCTGAACTCTGTCTTGAGCGCATAAAAAAACGAGGTCGCAATGAAGAACAGAAAATGCCACTGGACTACCTGAAAAACCTTGAAGATTTACATGATGAATGGCTCATGGATCATCCTGATGTGATACTCGTAGATGGTACACGCCGTTGGTCTGCCCCTGAAATAGAAAAGCTGCTTCTGTAATTATTCCAACATTCCCCTATTATTAAGCGTCGAATGACTGTTTAGTGGAAGCTGCATGAATCAGTTTGTTAGTGGATAGTGATGTTAGCGGAATCCCCGATGTATCCCCAAAAATGTCGCAGTGTTATGACTATATGAGTTTGTACTATAGGTGAGAGTGCTTGTTGTGGAGACTTCTGGTCAGGTTAAACACCCTTTTGTACCTCCCGCTAGGGGTTAGCAATAGGTGAATTAGATATTTGAAGATATTTATCATTATTACACCCTAATATTGGTTTTAGTCCATAATTAATAGGCATTATGCATGTTTTAAATCCATCCAATATCGTAATATTTTGATTACATAATTGCTTGATATAGATAATTCACCTGGTTGGCTTA